>Ga0078972_1011363_pt1 | contig 16006 bp, 16 predicted proteins | sample YelNatPaOPGAMG01_FD_67568 | JGI IMG/M metagenome (GOLD analysis project Ga0078972, IMG submission 67568) | Hot spring thermophilic microbial communities from Obsidian Pool, Yellowstone National Park, USA - OP-RAMG-01 (SPADES assembly) (version 2) | ecosystem: Environmental > Aquatic > Thermal...
GCAACAACTCGAGAGCCGTCTGCTTCCTCCACTCCGCAATTCCCAATTCAAGAAGATTCCTAACAACCGTTGCCTTGTCCAGCTTTGCACGTTCGACCACTTCGAGGATTTCTTTCTCGATTTCCTTAGGTATCCTTACCGCTAAAGGTTTAAGTGTCAACAGGTTCACCGTATACAAAAGATATCAATCGCATACATAAATACTTTCCGCAAGCTGGGTGCAAGGTCAAAAATAAGCTACCTTATCCTTCTCTTCTTTCAGCTCATATCTCTTCGGTTTACCTACCTCTTTTCGTCCCTTAAAACACGTATCACAGACAGGATACAACTGCACGTTCTCAACCAAATCCTTAATCAAATTCTTCAAATCCACAAGCAAGCTATTCAACTCATCCCTACGCAGACTGCCAATAAACGCACTGTATTGAATACGTTGCAATCCATAGTCCTTTAACGTTTCAGCAACCAAAGCCCGCAAATTATCGTTAGTAATGTCATAAATCACAACATACCGCATGTGTCCTCACCATCCCAAACAGAAAGGCACATATTCAGCCTCCTTCAAAAGAAAGTGAACGACACATCTTGGCTGTAGGTGAATGAAGCTTTTCAATGATCCCTTCTGACCGTTAAACATCACTTCACTGTCCAAACGCTCCTGAAAACTTGCCAACAAAACCTTGATCACATCTTTGCTCAAAACCCGACCTTCCTCAAAAGCCTCAGCAGCCAAAATCTCATTCGGCTTTATAACATTCTTCGTAATTAAGCCCACTAAGGTTCTGTCTACAAGCTGTTGACGAAACTCCTCCATTAAATCCAAAACAAGAGAAGGCTTACCCGGCCTATCAGCATGCAAGTACCCCGCATAAAAATCCAAACCAGCATAACTCACAGCCTTCCAAACCTCGGGAAAGAGAATCGTTTGATAGCCAAAGTTTAACATAGCATTAAAAGGATCACGTGCGCCACGAGTCTCTCTTCCGGTAAAACCTAACTCTGGAGGCAAAATCTGCCGAATTGAATCCCAGTAGTACCGTGCGCCCTCAGCCTCCAAATTCATCAACTGCTGACGCTTCTCATCAATCTTAGAACCTTGCTCTCTGCCAATGCGCTCATTCACCTCATCAATCAACTTGCCCGACTCATAAAGCCTCTCAGCTAAACTTGGATCAGTCTGCCGCCTATTCTTCGCCATCAACTTCAGAAAGTTAGCTTGATTCACAAGCTTTCCAGCAATAAACTTCTTGGCAAGAATCAGACTTCGCTCGTCATTATAAGCAATAAACTGCTCTCTACGGGCTCTAACAGAACCAGTCATGGAAGCAGGCATCAAAACAGCATAAGGCCAACCGCTGTAACGGGCAAAGACAACCTGAATATTATTTTGAACAGCCAAATCCAAAGCACCTGATGAAAAAGCAACTCCAGAAGAACAGCATAGAATTGAATCGACGTCATCCGCTACAATCTCCTTAACTTCGTCAGCTTTCTTCACGATAAACCGATTTCTCTTTCGCCCCAAGAAAATGCCGAAATCGTCCAGAAAAATCTTCATAAAAACACCGTATCAGAGGCGCCTACCCATAACATGCGCTATAGTACTGGCAATACTCTTTGCATTGAGAACGTTCAGGTTTGCCTGGGTCTTTTCTTTCCGCCACGATTTCGAGCTTCTTGTCTCTCTCTTCAATCCACCACTGTCTCAGCTCATCATTAGCAAAGAACAAGTCTTTCTGAATGTTGATCTTGCCGTTTTCAACATTTAAGTAGATAGTGCAACAGATGTCCACTGGCACTTCATGGATGCTTTCAAACACGAGAGCGTAACCAACAGGGTAAAGCCTGTGCCACTCTTCCTTGGCACTTGCTACCTTCAAATCAAACATTATCGCCCTAAGATAATCATAGCAATCCACGCTAAGCACATCGCTTAAGCCAAGGAGCTCACCTGAAACTTTATGTTCAATCAAAAATGGAACAGCCGAAGCCATCAAATCCAACTCGGACGCATGTAACCGTCTACTAGCAACCTCGGCTAATCTGGCTTCACAAATTTTTAGTACAAATTCCCAAACCTTTCTGCAAGGTTCCATGACATTTTCTGGCTTCTCAGAAATCTCTTGCCACCTAATCTTCTGCCACCAGTCCTCAAATCTCAGGCTTTGGCGCTGAAGAAAAGCTTGAATGCTGTCGCTTACTACGCCATGGAACAGTTTGCCCAGAGCAATTCTCGAACTTGGAGTAGGATACGCCTTCTCGACGTGCCGCAGGTATACATCCCGATTTGTAGGACAATATTTAGAGCTGACCTCGTACATCGGCAACTTCACGTTGTCAAAGTATGGCTTTAATGGTGGTTGATGCCAACTCCAACCTCGCAACTCCTTGCTAACGCCCACCTCTCTGGCAGTAGGCAAAAGCTGATAAAGCAAATACTTATGCTCAATATCCGATAGAAAGTACAATTCTACTCAACCATAAAAAAGGCTAATTTCGATTATCTTTATAAACCAAATTACACCCAAATAATAATCGAAAATATATATCAAAAATAAACCCAAAAATAACCTCAAGCGACAAAACAACCAAAAACCGACCACGGATGCAAAGCAAAAATCCCAATAAAGGGAATTGAAAGTTTTCACATCTGCAATTCGTTTGAACCCTTCAAGCGTAGGAGATGCAAAGCAAAAATCCCAATAAAGGGAATTGAAAGTATAATCCACTACCTAAAGGTGTTATAAATTCTCCATTAGATGCAAAGCAAAAATCCCAATAAAGGGAATTGAAAGGCTGCTGGGGTTATTAATTCTGTTGGTGGTGCTGTTTCTAGATGCAAAGCAAAAATCCCAATAAAGGGAATTGAAAGAGCTCTATTGCTAACTTTTGCCCAATCCTCATTCTGCAGATGCAAAGCAAAAATCCCAATAAAGGGAATTGAAAGATGATGGTTCAATAAGGCTTTTAGTTCCAATTGAGATAAGATGCAAAGCAAAAATCCCAATAAAGGGAATTGAAAGCAACCACCAAGAGAAGTAAAAACTGACAACGGAACACCTGCGATGCAAAGCAAAAATCCCAATAAAGGGAATTGAAAGTCAATTTCAAAGGTTCTTTTTATCCATGCCATCAATTCAGATGCAAAGCAAAAATCCCAATAAAGGGAATTGAAAGCCATCCGCATCTACTTCATAGTCCCACCCATAAATTTTAGATGCAAAGCAAAAATCCCAATAAAGGGAATTGAAAGCTATATAGTCAATACTAAACGTACCGCTAACCTTCTTTAGATGCAAAGCAAAAATCCCAATAAAGGGAATTGAAAGTTATTAGGGCGCGGACTCGCGCGAAATATTCTGCTCGTTTGATGCAAAGCAAAAATCCCAATAAAGGGAATTGAAAGTTATTGCCACCTTGCCTGCTTATACATGCTTGGGTCATGCAGATGCAAAGCAAAAATCCCAATAAAGGGAATTGAAAGCGACAACGAACATCACGCCTAGCCCTCAACCTCAAAACGATGCAAAGCAAAAATCCCAATAAAGGGAATTGAAAGTACCCTTAAAATCTACTTGTATTTGTTGGATTTTTCCTGATGCAAAGCAAAAATCCCAATAAAGGGAATTGAAAGTTTATTATGAGCTGGTACCTCGCCATTTCCGCCACCAGGATGCAAAGCAAAAATCCCAATAAAGGGAATTGAAAGGCATTTACACTATCGTGGAAAACATGGCTAAAACCGTTGGATGCAAAGCAAAAATCCCAATAAAGGGAATTGAAAGGATTTATGTTTTCCTTTGATATCTACGGCAATACTTTGATGCAAAGCAAAAATCCCAATAAAGGGAATTGAAAGTACGACAATAGTGTCAAGGACACAGAAGTATGACAAGTGATGATGCAAAGCAAAAATCCCAATAAAGGGAATTGAAAGAACCATACTCAAACTTCACGCGCTTAACCAAACCTATTGATGCAAAGCAAAAATCCCAATAAAGGGAATTGAAAGAAAACATGTTTCTTATTAGTAATAGACTCGGCACCACTCAAAATATATTCTGTTAACAGCGACTAACAGAATCTAATGGGGTTGGCGTGTAGTCGATCATGAATTAGTATAATCGAATGGTGTTATTATCAGATGGCGGGGCTTAATGGTAAAATGGAAATAAAGTGTGATCGGGTAGTTTCAGCGTGGGATGCGCATGTGAGTTGTTGGTTTAAGCACTATGTTGATTATTTGAATTTGAAAAATATAAAAAAGGGTTGGATGTTTAGTTTTTAGATGAAGAAGTGGCATCTGATATATCTTGGCAGGTTTGGCTTGTCAATTAGTAAGTAGCATTTGCGTGTTTGTTTGTCCCATGCTATGGCTGAGCAGAAGTCGATTTTGTCGTTTACGGCTGTTGCTACCAGGCGCATTTCGCTGTCTTCGTAACATATAAGTATAACATGATTAAGCACTTTCATGTCAGCATCGCATTTTATTCCAAAGTCTTTGTCAGGCGCAACAAACTGGAAAAACTTGTCATCAGCGCTAACCTTAAGTATTGTACCACGCTTCGGATCCTTAAACACGTGTTCCCATGAAATTGCATTCATTTCTCCAGTTTCAGATATTACCGCTGAATAGTATTGGTGTTCATTTTCTGATATTGTTCCATTAAATGTTTGAGTTGTTGTTTGCTCAGCAGTAATGTACTCGACGGTTAGAGTGTAATCTCCAGAGGCAGTTCCTACAAGCAGTATATTGTAGGACCCGTTAATCGGATCTGGTATCATAATAATTTGAGGTTCTGTACCAGGACCAGAATAGAAAGCACCAGGAATTTCGTTTACGGATTCATTAATAGTTGGGTTAAATCCTATTGAACGCCTAAGAGGATCAATAACAAAGACATTTGCTGGTGAATATACTTGAATTCCAAATGTTGGTTTGGTAGAATACCATACTTGTGGCAGATCGACCCAATCTAAAATCCTGTCTTCGGAATCATATAGTCTAAGACTTATATTGTAAAATCCTGTCTCACTTATCACGTCACCCAATCTTAAAGGAGAATCTCGAGAAATCGGTGTATTTTTCATGTCACACGCACCCACATTTGAAATTGGAAGCTTGCCACTTGTTCCTTTAACAACACCAGATTGGACAAAAGCCACCTCAAATTTATAGTCACGTGTCGTATCTGTCGGATTAATTATCGGAAATTCGTTAAACCCATAAACTGCTAAATAATCATTTTCGCTTAGACATGGGAAATGGCGCGCGCGCGCTAAGAATCCTGTCCACGTTAATCCAAATGGTACTCCATACCAGTAGATTCTGTAAGAATCGCGCCATGGCCTGTAAGAGTTCTGGCTGATTGAGACAGTCCTATATTCATTAAGATCACCCCCTATTATGTTCAACAGTCCAATTTTTGGGTTGGGGTTGCCGTCTATGCCAAACCACGAATCAACTACTCTGCTATTTCTTGTCAAATAGTCTTCAAGATCTGCAAAAGGTACAGCAACATGAACGTATGGCCTTTCAGGGTTTATCGTGTAAATGCCATCCACTAGCACTCCACTCGGATCGCTGATAAACAGCAAGTCTTTCTCCACATTGAATCCGGTTATGACAACTGAATGAAAGAAAGCTGGAAGTAAGCCATATTCATCTCTTACCGATAGTACAGCCGGTAGTCCTTTATTCAACATATTTGCGAGGTTTAACCGATTCCATTCTGCACCAAGTTCAAATTTTAATCCCAAATCATCGACAACATATCGTCTGACCCTATCTTTGTAATCAGGCGGAATAGGTAGAGACAAACCGCTGTGACTCATTCTTAATCCGGAAGCCACATCTGCCTGATGAACTTGCTTTCCATAAAATCTGCAAACCATGGCAACGGAAGTCGGCAGACACCAATTAACATCTCCCTGTGATAGGTATGGTACTGACATGTATGGTACGTGTAGTGTGGCTGTTTTTGTGTGGCTGAGTGCGCCGCTTTTGCCTGTTATGTAGATTTGGTGGGTATTTATCGCTTCTGACAAGACTGACACTCTCAAAGTAGTTGTTACTGAACCGCCGGCTGGCGGAGTAACCACAGCTTCTTCAAATGTGCCTGAAAGCTCGTGACTTGAGTAAACAGCGCTCAGCGCGACTGGTTGATTGAAGCCATTGAGCGATTTTACAGTAATCTTGAACTCTGTAGTCTTATGCGGGTCTGCCACAGCATACTCGGGTTCAATGGGCAAGATTTCAAAGTCAGGCTCTACTCCTAAAGTTGCGAGGCCAATTCTGTGATAATAAGTAGGGCTTGTTAAGGTGTTTGTTCCGTCGAATCCACTGTACCACATTTTCAACGAAGAACCGACAAGAAGCAGGGCAGAGTGATCCACAAACGTGTCGTCCCAAGCTCCAACCGGACCTACATCAATTATGGGATTATCTGGATCTTTTGACCAGACTATACCATCTGGAGAGTATGCGATGCCTATTCTTCTTGAAAGCATCGAATCCTTGTACCCCGTATAGGACATTATATACTGCGAACCATCAAAAATCACGCTTGGGGTGCTTACATACATACCATCCCACGAACCAGAAGGCCCCGGCACAAGAACAGGGTTGCCGCTATACTCTGTCCATACTATTCCGTCTGTAGAAGTTGCGTAATTGATTGTATAGTCATATCCTTCGTACCACATCTTGTAAATTGAACCATCAAAAATCACGGAAGGATAGCGACCTCCGGTAAGGACAGGGTTTCCTGAATATTTCGTCCAACTTATCCCATCATCTGAAGTGGCAAGCCCAATGCTATATCCATTGTCTCCACTATACCACATGCAATATTTCGACCCGTCAAATAGAACAGACGGACAACTTACTTGAAAACTATCCCATCCCGAAGGGCTAACATCAAGCACTGGAGTGGTTCCGTACCGAATCCAAGATATTCCATCTAAAGATGTAGCCAAGCCGATCCTAATGTATTGATCATTTCTGCCTCCGCAGTACCACATTTTGTACATTCCGTCTTTGAAAAGAACCGTTGGTGCCCATACACTCAAGTCATCCCAAGAACCACTGGGACCAATATCCAGAACTGGATTGCCCGCGTATTTTTCCCAAGTCATTGAAACCTGTGTAAAGTCGTTCCATATTTCTTCTGCTGTTCTCGCATAATTATAAATCATAACCTCATCTATGACTCCGTGGAAATACACCCAAGACCAAGAACCATGTCTCCCTATCTGCAGGTCAACTGTATTGCTGAATGTCGTCTGAGGCGTGCATGTGCCTGACTTACGAGGCACACCATCAACATAAATAGTGTAGCTGTCGCCTGACCATGTCGCTGCGACATGATACCATCTATCCGCTTCGTTTATCGCTCCAGAGACTGTGTCATGTGCGATGTAGTTGTAGTTTGAAACGTGAAAAGCAAGATCTTGACCGTACAAGCCCAGATAGTATTCAGCATCATAGGTAGGGTGGGCTATTCCCGTGCATTTGCTGATTATTCCCTTCACTGTCGTCGCTACGCTGTCTTCTTTTATCCAAGCTTCTAACGTGATTTGAGACAGACCGCTAATGCTTGAGGTGCTTAGTATTCTCACCCAGTCATCAACTCCGTCAAAATGCAAAGCTTTTCCTTTTATTCCGTCAACCCATGTAGCACCGTATATAGTTCCGTCATTTCCATACCCTGAAGAATCATAAGCAACGCTTCCAGAACCCTCGTCAAACTTCCAATAACCAACTAAGCCGCCTAGTGGGCGTTCTAAACTACCCACAGCGACATAATGTTGCCCGTCTATCACTTCATCCATTATCAGTTCATTAGTTCCGTCATTGTTGATGTCTCCAAATTCGTAGTATAGATTGTCTACACGAGGATCTTTTCCGATATGTCCAGACTGCACCCATCTTCCTTGGTTTGGCACATCGAATCTTTGAATTAGCTCGCCATTAAGTGATAAAATGTATAGCCCTTGGTCACATTGGAACAATATTTCGTCTTTGTTGTCCCCCTTTATCAGGTCAAAGTTTGTTATGAAAACTTCCCACGGTCGAGTTGGGTTGATGTCGCTAAATGTCCATAAAAGGGTGCCATCATTTTTGTAAGCATTTATCAGTTTATTCGCAAGCACGACAACATCCTGTATTCCGTCTCCAGTCAAATCGACGAGAATCGGGTTCATAGGAGTGCCATCTGGATTCTGCGGATAGTTTTTTTGCCAAAGTAAAGTTCCGTCACCCTTATACACGAACAGGGTGTTGACGAAGTTATAAGATATATCGTAAGATTTAATTGAATCAACTATTTCAGCAACACCGTCTCCGTTCACATCTCCTAAAGCACCTTGCGCCCAGGCGCTGGTTGTATGCGGCTGAATTGTTCTTAGTAGAGTTCCGCTCTTGCTCAAAATATAGACTTCTTGGAACGTAAACAAAACTATCTCGTCAGCTCCGTCACCGTTTACGTCTCCTATCTTCCAATCACTACCAATGTCTCGAGTGGTGAAGGTCCACATTAGTGCTCCGTTTGTGTCAAAGGCGTAGTTGATGTAATCTGCCCAGCCGCCCCCGCCGCAGAAGATCTCAAGTTGCGGATCCAAGTCCAAGTTTACGAAAGACACCCAATCGATGTCACGAGACCACGGCGAAGTTTCATGCCGTGTAAACTGCCACAATTGATTGCCATTTGCATCAAAACAAGCGATTATTGGATCGCCATAGTGCGGAGGAACCCCAGTGGTTCCAAAAACGTAGACTTCGGCATTTCCGTCAAGGTTCGTGTCCTCTACGGCAATGCCAGTCCCTGCAAAGTTGATTGACGTAATCCACAAAGTTGTTCCGTCATTTTTTAAAACTTGCACAGTGGCGGGGCCTGTAAGCCAATGGGGATCCCAAACCGCTACTTCTGGATTTCCATTACCATTAACGTCACCTATATCTGAAACGAAACTTGTGTTATCTGTGACTGGGGTTGTCCAAAGAGTTTCAAGCGTCACCGATTCAGCCTTGACTTTGGGTAGAAGAACTGAGAACATTGAGAAACATAGAAGACCTATTATAATCAATGCTGATATTTTCTTCATTTATTTTTCACCCGATTTAAGCAAAACCACATATTTTTTGCATATCTATTTAAAAATTGTGAAAAAAGATTATATAAGAAATTTCTGTGTCCCCAGGTTTAGCTTCACGCTTGAATCACCGTTTTCTTTTCCAATAAACCAGAAATCTTTTAAAAATAGTTTGTTCACATTAAATGTCTTCTGTTAACGATGACTAAGAGAATATTGGAAATTATCGCGACTGCATCTTTCTATAAATAGCCTAAGTGTTTCAGTATTATGGTTGCAATTACGGTTGCGAGAACACCTAATATAAAGCTAGGAAGATTAGAAAGAATAGAATCAAGAAGTTTATCCCACAATGTAGGTTCTTTCGTCAGTTCTGAATATTTACTCCACAATAACGTTTTCATTTCCTCGGATAGCCCTAATTTTTCTAGTTCGTGTAAGTCACTGTAGAAATCTTCGGGATGATCCTTGTAATATTTATTGTTAAGATTTTCGTTTACTTTTTCAAGTAGCAATGGCATCTTATGCTTTGTTTCTATTTGCTTTCTTATTGTTTCATTTAATCGGTCCCCACAATCCCAAAAGAAATGTTTTAAGGCATCTAAACCAGCTTGATAAGTTGACCATGCACGTTTGGTGTTAGTCCCCTTCATTATTAAGCCCGATTTTGAGTATAATTCACCAAATATCATTACTGCGCCAGGTCCTTCAATCTTAAATGGACTTTCATCTTCTCCTGCATAATAAAGTGAGGCTCCTTCGCTAACTAGTAATAATGCAAAATTTTTTATGCTTATTTGCGAGTCCAGAACATAAGGAGAATCGCTACTTGCAATTTTAACAATTTTAAGATTACTTGAGTCACTTGACATGTTAGGCCAAAAATAATATTCTATTGGTCTGTCTATGACTTTGATGTCCCAACAGACTTTCTCTGTTGCATCATATTTAAGAACAATAGCCGTCCCACGATTTTTTGAAATAATACCATAAACTACTTTAGGGTTGTTATTATACTTGAAAAATACGTGTTCAATATCATGCACTAAATGAAGGTTATCTTCAACAACTTCCTTATACTTCTTAAGATACGCTTCAACATAATTTTCTAATTCTTTGTCATTCACCCTCTCGATTTTCTGCATCAATGACACCCATATAATCAAAATCGTAACTACTATAAGCGTTGCCAGAAATATGATATGACTCTTCCTATTTTTAGTTTTGATCAACCTGATCATAATAAAGCATACGCACCACCTTAAGAATTTTTTAGAATAATATTTAGAATAATATATTGCGCCTTTACCGATACTCTTCGATCTATCGTGTCATAATGTAATCATTATTCTATCCTTACAAAGAAGATTAAGCTTTGTTTTACTTCCGTTAGGAGACACTAACAGAATGATCAGATTATGAAGTATGTCTATTACACAATTATGAATTTTGCGAAATTAATAAATATTTATAGGTTAGCTAAAATTAAAAAGAGGGAAAATTTATGGGAACATGTCCGGTTTGCCACGGGGAGAAGGTAATAGATTGTCCTAAATGCCATGGAACAGGTGTGGTTAGCACATTTCCGACCACTATTACATGTCCAAGATGCGAAGGCAGAAAATACATCGAATGTCCAAGATGTGGTGGAAGAGGCTACATATAAGACCACAGTGAGGGGAAAATATGTCTGGAGAATATGCTCAATATCCTTGGCTGTTTAAGGGAGCATACGCGATATATAGTGGAACAACTAAGGTAGAACCTATTTCTGGAGAGTTTGATGTAACATTTAAGATAGAAGTAGAAGATATAGACTTAGTCAACAAAAGAGTGAAACTTCGTACCTGTACTAGCATGTTTCGACGGACGTGGCGATTAAGTAAAAAAGTAAGCGAGAGAGAAGAAGAAGGTTGGGTAAAAATTGGAGAAAGGTTGCTTCCATCAGCCACTCCCGTCATATTGGAAAAGGAATATGAGGGTGTTATAAATGTGAGGGGCCTCGGAGTTAGAAAGTGTATTATTCAAGAATGGCATGAGATACATCCCCGTACTAAGATAATTTCAAGCGCCGAGCTGATCTTTTGGGATAAAGAGCTTAATTGGCCTCTTCAATATATGGCAATATTCCAATACAAAACCAAAGTTCCTGAGAGTATATGGGGAGATGCCTTAAAGGACGCCTTGAAAATGACATATGATTTCATATCGGGCTCTCCAGGCTTGGATTTCGAGAAAGCATGCAAGGACAGTAGAAGCGAAATTCTAAAAGAAGGGGCGCTCATACTTTATTTAAAGGAAACTAACATACCTGGGCTTAAATGAATTATTTTCAACTTTTTGATTTGGTGATGCCTTTGCCGTTTTTCGGTCCGAATATAAACAAAATGAAAGAAAAAGGGGATGTTGAAGGGTTAATAAAAGAGCTGGGGAATAAGGACGTTAAAGTTCGCATCGATGCAGTTAAGGCGTTAGCTGAACTTAAGTACACGAGAGGTCTGATTGCAGCTCTAAAAAATGATCATAATGAGGTGCGTATTGAGGCAATTTTAGCATTAGAAAGTATTGATGAACCTGAAGCTAGCGATGCTCTTATTGACGTCCTTTATACGGAGGAAGTTGAAGCAGTCTGGCTGAAAGCATTTGAAGCTGTTATTAAGACGCTTCAGGCAGCTGTCACTAAGTCATCTTCTGTGATGGAGAAGGCAGCGGCAATGCTGGAAAGCATAGGTGTGGAATTGCTTAAAAGCGGAAGAGACAAATTTGCTTTAAAATGTTTTGAGAAAGCTGCACAGATTAGCCCTGAAAAAGAAACATTTGGCTCTATAGGTGTGGTATTAACAGATTATGGACAGCATGAAGAGGCGTTAAATTATTTTGAAAAGTGCATAGCCATGGACCCAAATGATGCGAGGGGATGGGGAGGTAAAGGTATTGCTTTATTTAGGCTTGGGAGGATTGAAGAAGCTATGAATTGTTGCAAAAAAGCGTTGGAGATAGACCCAACCTTAAAGGGGGCTAGAGATACCTTGGGGGCAATTTACTACAGTAAAGGTGATCTTGATGCTATGGTTTCACTCGCAAGAGAAACGCTAAGGTATGCTCCAGGGGACATAAAGGCCCATATTATGTTGTCAGAAGCGTTGGCACTTTCTGGCAAACTATTGGAAGCTGAGCAAGTAACAAAAGAAGCCTTGGCCCTCTTAAATCAAATGGAGTTCCTTAACGCGGAGGATCTTAGCCAAGTTCATCAGCAGTTAGGAATCATTTACGTAATGAGAGGTTATCCACAAAAAGCCTTAGAAGAATTTAAGGAGGCTGTTCGTTCTAATTCGCGAGACCAGTGGGGTTATAAGTTGCTGGACGCACTTTCCATTTTAAATATGATGGAAAAAATAATGGAGGGAACACCCTTAGAGAGAAGGGCTCGATTGTTAGGGCTCGCGGAGAAAAGGGCGAGAACCTACAGCTCTTTAGCAGAATGGGAGGCAGAGTGGAGAGAGTAGATATCCTTTAAACAAATGCCATATCATTTTTAGGCGGTGGAATTGCGTTTTCTTTGGGATTTCATTGTCATATTAACTGTGATAACATGGGCTGTAGCTCTTTTTGTGCAAGGTCACATACCGTCGTCTCTCGCCGTTCTTGCATTGTTTTTAACTCCAGTAATTTTAGCATTAGGAAGGGGTTTTGGAGGTAGCGTAGGAAGAACTGTGCGCTTCTTGTTTCGAATCGGGCTTCCCATAGCTTCATTAGCAACATTGGTAGTCATTCTTTCAGGAGGAAGTTTTAAAGAAATTGGTATACTCATGGGGAACGTTCTTGCGCTTTTCCTAGTGCTGGTTGGTTTTTATGTAATGTTTTATGGTGTGCTCTCGCGTCATAGGCATTAAATATTTTCATTTTTTGATAAAAACTGTTTAATTTTATCTCTCTTTGCTTCTAATCTGCTGAGTTTATCTTTTATTTCGAAAAAGCGAGGTTCTTCAGCCTGAATTTTTCTATCCAATTTTTCTACCTCAAAACCGTGTTCCTTTAAATAGGTACCCTTCTCAATGATATAATATTTCATTGAACTTTTGATATGTCTTTCGATTAAGGAAAAGGTAAATAAGTTCATGTAACTTTTACATTCTATTTTCTGTTAATAATGTTTAATTGAAAACAGATGAAATCTTGGCTTCAATTTAATGCGAAAAGCCCTTGACAGGGTTGACATAGAAAGGCTGTATATAAGGGCGCGGTTTGAAGTTTTGAAAAATTTTCTAATATTTAATTTTTGGGCGTTGTCTGTTAACGTGAATTAACAGAACATGCCCTTTCATGGGTTTCTGGGGGGTGGAGGGGTTTTTCTAACAGGAAAAACTGCTGAAATTGCGCGAGTGAAAATGCAATGAGAGTATAAATGTGTTGAGGCTTCTTTCCTATAATAGTATATTATTATTACTATTGTGGAGGGGAGGGGGTGTTTGAGTTTTCTATTTTTCTAATGGGAAATGCGTATGCCTCGTCCGAAAAAGTATGTGGATGCTGAGCCGCATTGTTTTCATGTTGACCGTGAAGTGTACGCTAGGCTTAAGCAAGTGTTGGCGGAGAGGTTTGGCAGGTCCGTAAGCGAGGAGGTTAATGACTTATTGCGGAAGCGTTTGGCTGAGTTTGAGGGCATGCAGCCACAAGCCTATGAGACCGTTGAGTATGAGGCTCTTAAGCGTGAATACGCCAAGCTCTTTGATGAGGTTGAACGTCTTAAGGCTGTGCTTAAGAAAGTTGGATGCTACGATGAGCTGATAAGCTTGGTTCGCGAGTTGGGCTTAGACTTCGGCGACCTACACAACATGTGGGATATTGTACCAAAGCTTATGCAAGGCTGGGAAGACCGTGGGCAAGCGCATATGTTCATAAACCTGCTGGAGAAAACCAAAAAGAAAAGAGAACTGGAAAGAGAACTCACAGAAACCAGGATGGCAATGTCGCAGAAACCTACACGAACAGCGGTTCCGCATCTTAGAATATAAAAAATTTGCCCCGGGGCAAAATTGCTTGAAGCTGTATCCTGAACTTGTAGCGCAAGTTATTATAAGAGGTATTGAAACTCGTTGATCATGTTGAGAATTTCGTTTCGAATTTTATGGGCTTCCATTCTTCCCTTTTCTGATAAGCTGTAAAGGTAACCATGACGCCCAGGAGAAACCTCTTTCAATACGTCTACTAGCCCTAGTTTTACTAGACGCCTTAAGCTACGGCTAAAAGAAAAGTCTACAGATCCATGGATGTAAACCTGCTTTTTATCTGGAAGCTGGCGGACAGTAATAGCTGACGGCTTTATGACCATTAGCAGGCTGTCCTTAGTCATTTGTGGTACGCTTTTCTTGACCAGTTCATCAGAACTTATTTCACCTTTCATAATTTTCGCAAGCATTTTCACGTCTTTTTTATGCCAAATTTCCACCTTTCCCTCAGAAAATTTCGGATCCAACTCCGCCTTAAGCAATGTCAAAAGAATCTTTTTCATCTGAACGCTGAGTCTCAAAGGCTTACCACCCGAATACTGCTTTTAAAAATAGCATACATTTAGCACTTGTTGTATCATAGCTTGAGTCACGATACAATTAGTTCTTATTGTATTTTACCCCGGGGCATAAAGCTCAACGGCAACTCTTCTTGCCTCATAATAGTGTTCAGCTTGTGTTAATGCAAACTTTTGCTTGCTCTGTTTTCTTCGTTTTATATTGTTTTAGGTGTGGCTTGTTGTCTGAGAGTTCACTCTAATTTCTGTGTATTTATCTAGTGGGTGAGCAGTAAGCGTGCAAGTTCCAAAAGTTGAAGAGAGGCGAATTATATGTTCATGGAAAAATGGCTATGCTCAATATTCTTTGACGTTGCCTAAAAAATTCGTTGAGTCCCTAAAGGCAAAGAAGGTAACAAGCCTTTATGTAATTTACAATAGTGTCCTAATAGCTTTTCCAGCAAACATCGTTTCAAAGGATGAGTTGATCGCGCTTCTGAGCCTTCAAAATGAACTTGAAAAGCTGCTTGCCAAGGAGGTCTAGAAAAATGGGGGAGGGGGAGGAAGCCCAAAAGAGAAATACGCTGACTGTAAAGACTGAGGCTTTCAAATATTTCGAACATGGCTTTAATGTTGTTGCCGTATTTTTAGAGCAAGGCATTAATGGCAAAGTGATTAAGAAGCCTCTTGTTGAATGGAGCAGGTGGCAAAAACAGAGGCAAACTTTTGAGGAGTTCGAGACTCAACCATGGCAAAATGCGGATGGCTTTGGCGTAGTTTGCAGTTGGCCAAACAATGACGGTTTGTTTTTAGCAGTTGTTGATTACGACGTAAAGAAGGTAAGTGAAGAGGCTAAGCAAAAAGGGAGGGTGCTTTTAAGGAATTTTCTTGTTACACAGATGGAACAAACAGTTTCAGGAGGACTACACTATGTTTACTTGAGCAGGGTTAAGCCGTCACCAATAAGCGAATATCATGACACCTATGCATTGGAGCTTATCGCGGGACCAAAAATTTGCGTTATGGCTCCAAGCAAAGGCTACGTTAAGCTTAACGACAACCTGCCTACATTAATCGAAGACGCCGAAGACCTTTTCTATAAGGCTTTAGAGGTAACTGACAAACGTGAAGATACAAACAAGGGCGTAAACATAAATGTTTTGCAGAAATGGCTTGAAGAGCTTAAACCGCATCTAAAAATAGCGGGCGAAGGAAACCAATACTTTTACGCCCATTGCCCATTCCATAAGCCAGACAATAACCCAAGCTTTGCAATTCATAAAACCAAATTTTACGCAATTGATTATCATGATGGAAAAGTTTACAGCTTAAAGGAGTTGGCTGAGGCTTTATGTATAAGGCTCCAAGGAGCAAACAGTATTGAAGAGGTTGAGTATAAACAAGAGG
>Ga0078972_1011364_pt1 | contig 16005 bp, 11 predicted proteins | sample YelNatPaOPGAMG01_FD_67568 | JGI IMG/M metagenome (GOLD analysis project Ga0078972, IMG submission 67568) | Hot spring thermophilic microbial communities from Obsidian Pool, Yellowstone National Park, USA - OP-RAMG-01 (SPADES assembly) (version 2) | ecosystem: Environmental > Aquatic > Thermal...
GCTTTACTTTTTTTACATAAATAAAATCTCCCATCTTTAAAAAAGAGGGAAAATTAAAAAATGGGAAATAGTGGGATTTGTTTTTTCCTCTCGCCCCTGCGTGGGAGAGAGTTAGAGAGAGGGGGTGGTTTTAATTATCAATTATCAATTTCCAATTTCCAATTATTAATTGCTATTTATTATTTTTTCATTTTAATTGAAAATTCTTAATTGATAATTTTTAATTTTTTTAATCACCCTCCCCCCTCTCCCATCAAAGGGCGAGGGGAAATTAAAAAAATTTTCATTTTTATCTCTCCCTTTTCTAAAAGGAGATTAAAGGGGATTTTCAATTTTTATTATCACCTCCTATAACTGATGGATTACACACCCCAAAATCGCGAAAGAGGCGATTTTGGGTTTAAAAATATAATAAAATAGAGGAAAAATTTTAATTTTTAAATCATTCAATAGTAGGTGAATAATTAAAAAAAATATTTTTTATAATTTTTGTTTGTTTTTAAATATATTTTTATATTTTGATTTTTCCCTGAAAATCGCTATCGCGATTTTCAGGGCGATAAATTCTTCTTGAAAAAAAATATTTTTTATATATTATATCATTTAAATAATTTTTTGGAGGAAAAATAAATATGAAAAAAATAAAATTTGGAACATCTGGATGGCGAGGAATTATCAGTGATGATTTTACTTTTGATAATGTAAAAATTGTAACCCAGGCAATTGCAGATTTTATAAATTCAAATAAAAAAGAAAAAGGAAAGCCGGTAATAATCGGCGGTGATGCGAGGTTTCTGTCAGAAAAATTTTCAGAAGTTGCCGCAGAGGTTATGGCTGGCAACAATATAGAAGTGCTTTTATGCAACAGGGATACACCAACACCGGTAATTGCCTATGAAATAATAAGAAGAAAAGCGGCAGGGGCGATAAACTTTACAGCATCTCATAACCCACCAGAATACAATGGCTTAAAATTTTCACCATCATGGGGCGGACCTGCAACTAAAGAAATAACAGATGTAATTGAAAAAAATATAGGGAAAGTTAAAGTTGTGAAAATTTTAGAAAAAGAAAAAGCATTAAAAAATGGTATGATAAAAATAATAGACCCTTCACCGTATTATATGAAAAGATTAAAAGAGATTATTGATTTTAAGGTCTTAAAAAAAATAAAATCAAAAATTGTTGTTGACCCTCTTTTTTCAACGGGTCGTGATTATCTTGATAAAATTTTAATAGATGAAGGAATAAAAATTAAAGTTATTAATAATTATAGGGATGTTTTATTTGGTGGTTTTCCACCTGAACCAGCAGAAAAAAATATACAGGATTTAGTTGAAACTGTTAAAAAAGAAAAAGCAATTTTAGGCATTGCAACTGATGGAGATGCAGACAGGTACGGTATTGTTGATTCGGATGGAACCTATATTCAGGCAAATTATATTTTGCCATTATTGTTAGATTATTTAATGAAAACAAGAAATTGGAAAGGCGTTGTTGTTCGTTCAGTTGCAACATCGCATATGATTGATAAAGTTGCTGAAATTTATGGTTTGAAACTTTATGAGACACCTGTTGGATTTAAGTATATTGGTGAAATAATGACAAAAGAGGACATAGTTATAGGCGGAGAAGAAAGTAATGGCTTAACAATTTACAGACATATACCAGAAAAAGATGGAATTCTTGCCTGCCTGCTTGTTGCAGAAATGGTTGCAAGAGAAAATAAATCAGTAAAAGAATTGTTAACAGAGTTATATAAAAAAACAGGAGAATTTTATACAGATAGAGTTAATATTAGATTAACTGAATCTGGCAAAGTTAAACTTCAGGAAAAATTGGTAAAATATGAAAAGAAAACCTTCGGTAAATATGAAATAAAAAAATTAATAACAATAGATGGGTTTAAATTTATTTTTGATGATAATCAATGGTTGATGATAAGATTTTCAGGCACAGAACCAATAATAAGGTTGTATGCAGAAGCAAACAATAAAAAAGCATTAAATGAATTAATCGAGGAAGGACGTAAATTTATTTTATTGGATTAAAATAAATAGATATAATTCCTTATTCATTTCTTAAAAAAATAATCAAAATTTTCCTGATTTTATTTAAAAATTGTGCGCTGCAATGTTTTAAAAGAAATATACTGAAAATAGATATAGCGATTTTGGGGTTTTAAAAAATCTATTGCGTTTTTCTGGTATAAAAGTGTATAATGATTGACAAAATTATTAAAAAAATATATTTTTGGTGACTGAATGGCAAAAAAAGAAAAAACAAAAAATAGTAAGGAATTAATAGGCAGTATTTTACTTATAACAGCGATATTGGTTTTGCTTTCTTTTATAAATATAAATGGTAAAAATTTAATAGGCCCATTTGGGGAATTACTATCAAGATTGTTTTATCTATTAATTGGAAAAGTTGCATTTGTGGTTCCATTTATTTTAGGATTTTATGGGATAAATATTTTAAGAGGGGAAGACAAATATAATGATTTAAAAACCTTTTCCGGAATCTTAATACTCGTATTTTCACTTTCTATTTTTATAATGCTTTTATTTCCAAAAAATGATGTATTCTCGTTGTCGAGGGTTAATACCTTTTACGCAAAAGAATTTAAAAAGTTCTGGGATACCATACCTAAAGAATTAAGAATAATGGATAAATATGATTTTTATTTGGGTGGCGTAACGGGCTTTTATATAACAAACATTTTAATATCATGGGTTAATATAATAGGCGCCTTTATTATAAATTTTGTAGTTTTAATGGTGGCTATAATTTTAATTGGTAAAGAAAAAATTATAATTGATTTATGGAAATTTATTGCAGAGATTATTGTAAAACTTGCGAAAAAGACAGTGAAATTTTTTAATGTAATATTTATTGCAATTGGGAAAATTCTTGTTGAATTAAAAAGCAAGTTATTTGAAAGAAAAAAACAGGTAAAAGTTATAAAAGTAGAGAAAAAAGAAAATAAAATAGAAAAGCAGGATTTGGAATCAATTAAAGAGGAACAGGATGAGGATGATGAACCAAAACCTGTAAAAAAAGAAAAGATAAATATTATAACTTCTGAAAAAAAGAGTGAAACCAGAACCCCGGTATTAAATGCAATAACAAAAGGGGATTATGTTTTACCTTCTACTTCACTTTTAAAAGAATCAGAGTCAATTTCAGGGGCAGCAATAAATTATACGCAGGAAGCGGAACGATTGAAAAAAACATTAAATGATTTTGGCATTGAATGTGAAGTGGTAAATATTATTGATGGACCTGTAATTGCCAGATATGAAATTGAATTAGCAACAGGTGTAAAAGTTAGCAATGTTGAAAATTTGGCTGCTGATATTGCTCTGGCAATGAAAGTGGAGCATGTAAGAATAGCCCCGGTCCCGGATAAAGCATTATTGGGAATTGAAGTCCCAAAAAGTTCAAGAAAGACAATTTATTTAAGGGAACTTATAGAAGATGAACAATTTCAGAATTCAAAATCAGTGTTAACAATTGCTATAGGAAAGGATATTTCTGGAAATTCAATAATTGCAGAACTAACAAAAATGCCACATCTTTTAATTGCAGGGGCAACCGGTTCTGGCAAAAGTGTGTGTATTAATTCTATTATTACAAGTTTATTGTTTAAGGCAACGCCGGATGAAGTAAAATTTTTGCTTGTTGATCCAAAACGGGTTGAATTGACAAATTTTAGAGATATACCGCATTTACTGGCACCGGTAATAACAGATGCAAAAATAGCAGCACTCGCATTAAAAAAATTAATAGATGAAATGGATAAGAGATATGAAATACTTGCTGAAGAAGGGGCGCAGAATATAGAAATGTATAATAAAATTGTAGATGAATATAATCAGGAAATAAAAAATGATAAAGATGCAAAAGAAGAAGATTTAAAAAAGAATATGCCATACATTGTACTTGTCATTGATGAACTTGCTGATTTAATGCTTCTTGCTAAAGGTAGTGTGGAAGAATCATTAAGGAGATTGGCGCAGCTTGCAAGAGCAGTTGGGATCCATCTCATACTTGCCACACAGAGACCTTCGGTTGATGTTATTACTGGAGTCATAAAAGCTAATTTCCCAACTCGTATTGCCTTTCAGGTGATTTCTCAGGTTGATTCAAGAACAATACTTGATACAAAAGGTGCTGAAACATTGCTTGGAAGGGGTGATATGCTTTTTGCTCCTTCTGATGCAAATAAACCAATTAGAGGGCAGGCAGCTTTTGTTTCAGTGCAGGAAATAGCAAAAGTTGCGCAGTTTATCAAACACCAAAGAAAACCAGAATTTCATCCAGATTTTGACATCAAAGAAGATGATGTATTTAGTGGTTTTTCAGAGTCAGGCGGAGAAGATTCAGATATACTTGAACAGGCAATAAAGTTAACAAAAGAACGGGGCGAGATATCAACATCGTATTTACAAAGAAAATTAGGTATTGGATATTCAAAAGCAGCCAGGTTAATTGATGAAATGGAAGCAAGAGGACTGGTAACTGCCCCGGATGGTAATAAACCGAGAAAATATATAGGGAAATGATTACAGGAGATAAAAATATGAAAAAGTTAATTTTATTTTTTCAGATATTTTTTTTACTTACGATTTTTGGAGTTGCTGCGGTTGTTATGGATTCAGAAAATAATAATTCAAAAGATGAAGAAGTTATAATAAAAAAAGAAGATTTTGAGTCAAATACGCTAGCTCAAACAAATGAACAAAAAGATGTGACATTAACAGCACAGGAAACTAAAGAAATTAAACCGGAAAAACAAACTGAAAAAAAAGTTAAAACAAAAACAACAAATCAAAAAAAAGAAGTTAAAAAAAATACAGATATAGATAAGGTACAAAATTTAATAGCAAAACTCAAGGATATGCAAAAACAAAGAGTTGCAATGGAAGCGGATATTGTAATTACCACCACATATATTGATATAAACAGCAAACAGGATGTTAAGGGAAAACTTTTAATAAAAAAGCCGGATAAATTTTTAGTCCATTATAAAGAACCAAGCGAACAACTACTTATTTCTGACGGAAAATTATTATGGGTGTATACGCCTGAATTAAAACAGGTTATAAAACAGGATATTAAAGAGGCAAATTTGAACACACATTTTTATATTGAATTTGAAACATCGATTGATTATTTTTCTAAAAATAGCAAGAATAGTTTAAAAGAGGATGATAAATATTATATTTTAACTATGAAACCTTTAAAAAATAAATCAATTGACTTTGATGAGATAATATCTAAAATAAATAAAAAAACGTTATTCATAGAAAAAATAAGTATGAAATATGAAAATACATTAATTGAGGTTAAATTTTCAAATATATCTGTATATAAAATGGATGAAATTAAAAATAATGAAAAATTTTCTGATGAAAATTTTGTTTTTAAGAAGAAAGATGATGTAGAAGAAATTGAAGCAACGAGTTTGATAAAAGCACAATAAAAAATATATGTGAATTAAAATAGTTGCGATTTTAGGATAAAAAATATAAAAGATAAAAAAGTCCTGAAAGTTGCTTTTGCGATTTTCAGGAAAGAAAGGAGAAAATATGAAAAATGGATTTGGTGACTTATTAAAACAGGCAAGAGAAGCAAAAGGTTATAAATATTCAGAAATCCACAAGATTTTAAAAATGGATGAAAGTTATTTAAAAGCGCTTGAAGAAGAAAACTTTGATTTTTTTGAAAAAATAATTTATATGAAATTATTTTTAAGAACCTATGCGAAATTTTTAAAAATTGAAGAAGCAAAAATAATGGAATTATTTAATGAAGCGTTGAAATCACGAGGGATTTTAGACATTGAAAAAGAAAACGCTAAAAATCAGACCAAAAAAGAAATTTTACCCGACACTGAAGCAAAAGAATTAAAGCAACCCATGCCTTTTTTATTTAATTTGAATAATAAAAATAAATATTTGATAATAGGTGGAATTGGAATTTTGGTGATTTTAATTATATGGCTTTTAATATCATTTTTGGGTGCTAAAAATAAAGAAAATAAAACAAAAATAGAAGAAGGCAAAAATATTTATGTGGTTCAACCAGTTCAAACATTAAAAATTATAGCAAAAGCAAAAGAAGATGTATGGATGAAAGCGCGATATAATGAAAAAGAAGAGGATTTTCTTTTAAAAAATGGGGAAGAAAAAAAATGGAGTGATGTTACAAAAATTGTATTTTTAATTGGAAACGCAGGTGGGGTGGAATTTATTGTAAATGGGGATAACATTGGAACAATAGGTGAAAAAGGAGAGGTAATAAACGGATTGGTCTTTGAGGTTGGAAAAAATTGGTATATTGATAGAAATCAGGGTTTTAAAAGAGAAATGAGCCCTTTATTAAAAAACCAAATAACACCTACCGAAACAGTAGAGATAAATAACACAGAAGAAAACAAAGAATAATAAATTTAATTAAAAATTTTATATAAAAATATTATGAAAATAATTGAAAGGTAATTTTTTAATCTATAAAATAAATTATGAATAAAAAAAAATTAAATATCGGGTTAATAAATTTAGGGTGCCCCAAAAATACAGTTGATGCAGAATGCATGCTTTCTACGCTTGATAATTTTGTTTTAGTTAATTCTCCGGAAAAAGCCGATTTTATTATTATTAATACTTGTGGTTTTTTAAAAAAGGCAAGGGATGAATCTGAAAAAGCAATAAAAGATATGCTTTACGTAAGACAAAAAAATAAAAAATTAAAAATAATTGTTGCGGGCTGTTTTGTAGAAAAAGAAAAGGAAAAATTAATAAAAAAATACAGGGATGTTTATGCCTGGGTTGGCGTTAATGATTTTACTCAACTAAATGAAATAATTAAAAAAGGTGGAGAATTTTTAAAAGCAAGTCCATTTATTTATTCTGCAAAAGATAGAAGAGCACTTTTAAATGGTATTTCTGCTTATGTGAAAATTGCAGAAGGTTGCAATAAAAAGTGTTCTTTTTGTTTAATCCCGCAGATAAAAGGGAAATACAGAAGTAGAAAAATTGAAGATATTGTAAAAGAGATAAAAATTTTAATTGACTCCGGCGTAAAGGAGATTAATCTTATAAGTCAGGATACGTCTTATTACGGGGTTGATATTTATAATAAAAAAACACTCATTGATTTAGTTCAGGAAATTTTAAAAAATATAAAGAAATTTTTCTGGTTAAGGATAATGTATCTTTACCCTGATGTTTCAATAATAAAAGGATTGATTGATATTATGGAAAAAGATAAAAGGGTCTGTAAATATTTTGATATACCAATTCAACATATAAATGATAATATATTAAAAAGTATGAAAAGGGGGTATACAAAAAAATATGTTTTAAAAATGCTTAAATTAATTAAAAGTAAAATACCAGAGGCAGTTATAAGAAGCACTTTTATTGTTGGATATCCAGATGAAGGGGAAAAAGAGTTTAATGAATTACTTAATTTTGTTAAAATGGGATTGATTGATAAAGTCGGAATTTTTAAATATTCAGATGAAAAAGGGACTGAATCTTATTTATTAAAAATGAAAAATGATAAAGATATTATTAATAAAAGAAATAAAATATTAATTCTTGCTTCAAAAAAAATTTGTGATTATAATAATAAAAGGTCAATTAACAGAACTTTAAAATGTCTTATTATAGGTAAAAAAAGTGAAAAAATTTTGTTTGGTAGAACCGAAGGGAATGCGCCTGATATTGACGAATATATTGAAATAGAAAATACAGATGGATTAGAGCCGGGCGACTTTTGTGAAATTAAAATAAATAGTATAATAAATAGGAAATAAAGGATGAAACCAGAAAATTTAAAAAAAATTCCAAACAGATTAACGATTTTAAGAATGATAATAATAATTGTCTTTATACCAGTAGTTTTAATGGATAAAATGATAACAAGTTATATTGCCCTTTTTCTTTTTATAATTGCAGGAATAACTGACTGGCTTGATGGATATATTGCAAGAAAATATAATATTGTTAGTAATTGGGGAAAAGTAATGGATCCACTTGCCGATAAGATAATGGTTGTATCCGCATTGATTTGTTTTGTTCAATTAAAAATAGTTCCGGCATGGATGGTAATTATTATTATTGCGAGGGAATTTTTAATATCTGGAATACGAATTATGGCTGCAAAAGATGGAGATATAATTGCTGCATCAAATCTGGGAAAAGTAAAAACAATAACAGAAATTGTTGTAATAATTGTTATACTTGTTTTGCTCGCAATTATTAATACCCTTGAATATTTAAGTATATCAACTGATAAGGTTTCAATAATGGAATTTCAGGTTAGGGAAGTTTTATTGAGATTGATTCCTTACTGGTTGATGTTCATAGTTGCTGTAATTGCTCTTGTTTCAGGGCTTGAATATTATTTTAAAAATATAAAATTTTTTGAAAATGAGATTTAAATGAGAAATTTAATAATAATTATATCAACATTTTTTTTAAGTGGCTATTTTCCATTTGCGCCTGGCACTTTTGCCACTTTATGCTTTTTACCATTTTATTATTTATTTTTTAAGGATTTACCGCTAATAGTATATTTTGTTATAACGGTTTTTTTATATTTTTTGGGTGTATGGAGTTCAAACTATGCTTCAGCAATTTATAATAAAAAAGACCCTTCAAAGGTTGTAATTGATGAAGTTGTGGGCTTTTTAGTTACAATGATGTTTATTCCTTATACATTAAATAGAATGATTGCCGGTTTTTTAATCGCGCGTGTTTTAGATATTATTAAACCATTTCCTGCAAGACAATTAGAAAAGTTAAGGGCTGGAAATGGAATAATGATAGATGATGTTATATCAGGTATATATGGAAACATTTTAATGTGGATATTAATTTTTTTTAAAATACTGTAATGTTTTTAAATCTTAAAAACTTTTCCCCTTTAAATCATTTAATTGATTTACTATTAAAAAATAAAAAAAATATAAATATTGAGATAAACAGAAATAGTTTTAAATCATTATTTTTTCTATATTTAATGAACTCATTAAATAAAAATATTGTTTTAATTGCCCCTGCCGAAGATATCTATAAAATACATTTTGAACTTAATGAAATAGCAAAAATTTCAGAAGATAACAAAAAAATCATACTTTATCCGGAGGATGATTCTTTTGTTTATGAAAATATAAAGGCATCAAAAGAAGTTGATAAATTGCGTGCCTGTGCAATAAAACAAATTTTTGAAAATGGTAAAAAAATATTTGTAACAGATATAAATGCTATTGTTGAAAAAATTCAGAACAGAGAAAAAGTAAAAAGTTATTTTTTTAAATTTACTAATAAAATGATTGTTAAGCAAAAAGAAATTATTGAAATTCTTGAGGAAAACGGGTTTATCAGGGTAAAGAGGGTGGAGGAGGTTTTTGAATATGCAGTTCGGGGAAATATACTGGATATTTTTGCCCCGGATTTGGAATATCCAGTCAGAATAGAATTTTTTAATGACGAAATAGGATCAATTAGATTATTTTCAACAGAAACATATGAGACAGAAAAAGTTTTAAATGAAGTTTGCCTGACTTTGTTTAAACCACAAAAAAATTTTTTGGAAAATAATAGTTCCATAATTGATTATTTTAATGCAAAAAACACAATTATAATTATTGATGAAAATAATAAAATAAAATCAGAGATTATTGAAAAAATTGAGAAAATAAAAAAATATCTGTATGAACAGAATATTACGGATAAAATTTTTTCATTAAAAGAAATATATAAAAAAATTATTAATTTTCAAACAATAAAATGCGATTTTTTATTAAAAGGGAAAAATAGTATAAAACTTGATGCCAGTTTTAATCCAATTTTTAAAAGAAAAATTGACTTATTGCTTTATTATTTAAAAGACCTTGGCAGACAAAACTACGATATTTTTATTGCATCTGATAATGAAGGGGAAACAAAACATCTGCAGGAAATTTTGTTTGAAAGGGGAATAGGTAATGTTAAATTTATAAATGCTGCTTTGGATTCCGGTTTTAATATAAAAGAAATTAAGTTGTGCGTTATTTCAAATAGAGAGATATTTGAAAGGTATAAAGGAAAAATCGCAGGTAGAATAAAAGAAAAAAGTTTAAAACCAATTAAAAGTTTTCTTGAATTAAAAGAAAAAGATTATGTGGTTCACAGGGATTACGGTATAGGGATTTTTGAAGGTGTTAAAACATTAATGGTTGATGATAATTTACAGGATTTTATTTTAATCCGTTATGCGGATAACGATAAATTGTATTTACCTATGTACAAAATTAATTTAATAGATAAATATGTTGGTTCTGAAAATATTCCTGCATTATCAAAACTTGGGTCTCCTATTTTTCGCAGAACCAAAGAACAGATAAGAAAAGAACTAAAAATTATTGCCGATGAATTATTAAAAATTTATGCACAAAGAAAAATGGCAAAGGGAATAAAATACGGGCCAGTTGATGAATTTGAAAAAGAATTTGCCGATGCTTTTTTATATGAGGAGACAGAAGACCAGAAGAAGGCGATTGAAGAAGTTCTTGCTGATATGGAAAGCGAAAAAACAATGGACCGGCTTATCTGCGGGGATGCCGGATTTGGAAAAACCGAAGTTGCTATGAGAGCGGCGTTTAAAGCAGTTAATAATGGTCGACAGGTTTTAGTTGTTGCATCAACAACATTGCTTGCCCAGCAGCATTTTTTTACTTTTACCGAAAGAATGGCAGATTATTCAATAAAAATAGCAATGCTTTCCAGAATTGTTTCAGAAGGCAAAAAGAAAAAAATAATAGATGAAGTTAAAAAAGGTAATGTTGATATTTTAATAGGAACAAGCGCAGTTTTAAATTCAAAAATTGAATTTTTAAATTTGGGTTTAATTATAATTGATGAGGAACAGCATTTTGGTGTAAAGGCAAAAGAATTCTTGCGAAAAAAATATCCCAATGTTGATTTTTTAACATTAACTGCAACACCCATACCAAGAACTCTTTATTTTTCATTATCGGGGATAAGGGATATAAGTGTAATAAATACACCACCGTTAAATAAAAAGCCAATAGAAACTTTTATAGTGGAAGAAAAATTAAGAATAGTTAAAGAAATAATTTTAAGAGAAATTTTAAGAAAAGGGCAGGTTTTTTACATTCATAACAATATAAATACAATTTATAAATTAAAAGAAATACTTTCAACAAATTTGCCAGAAGTCAAATTTAAAGTTGCGCATGGCAGATTAAAAAAAACCGAATTGGAAAATATAATGCGTGATTTTTTGGCAAAAAAATATGATGTCCTTATAACAACGACAATAGTTGAATCAGGGCTTGATATGCCAGATGTAAATACAATAATAATAAGCAATGCTGAAAAATTTGGGTTGTCACAGTTATATCAATTGCGCGGGCGGGTTGGCAGAAGAGATAAACAGGCATACGCTTATCTTTTAGTAAAAGATCCGCTTTCAATTTCGGATATAGCAAAAGAGAGATTAAAGACAATTGAAAGTTTTGTTGATGCAGGTGCCGGTTTTAATATAGCAATGAAAGACCTTGAATTACGCGGGGCTGGAAGTATACTCGGTTATAAACAACACGGGAATATGGAAAAAATTGGTTTTGAAATGTATTGCAGAATGTTGGAAGAAGAAATTAGTAAATTAACAAATAAGCAGATAGAAGAAGAAGTGGATACAAAAATAAAAGTAAATTACAGAGCATATATACCTGACTCATATATTTGGGATAATGCAGAAAAAGTAAGGATTTACAGACAATTATTTTTATCAAAAAGTATTTCTGATATAAAACAAATAGAGAAAAGTTTATCAGATATATGGGGACCTTTGCCACAGGAAGTAAAAAATATATTGCAGGTTGCCACATTAAAAGTTTTGGGGAGAAGATTAAAAGTTGTTGAGATTAAACAAAAGGATAATAAAATAGAATTTATCTGGGAGGAAAAATTTGACCCCAGCGATTCATTTAAAAAATTTATTGAATTAAATAAGGGTTATTTCAAGGTAGGGAAAAATCATTTTGTAATAGAATTCAAAGATAGAAAAGTTTTTGATTATATCCTGTCAGGTATTGAAAAAAACTGGTAAATTACGGCAGTTTTTTATTAAAAACCAGTTTATTATCAGCCCATTTATAGGATAAAAGTACAATTTTTGTAAGTCCTGATTTTGTCAGTAAATTTTTTGCCTGTGCCTCAGCATAATCAGGAACTAAAAGATAAAATGAACCAAATGCTTCATAAAATTGTTTCCATTGAAGTGTCTCAGCTTCTGTTATGGTATCTTCTGTTTCAATTTCAAAAATTACAACATTTTTGTATTTGAATTTTACAATTACATCAGGATATAAACCTTTTACATTTGTGTTTTTTGCATCCCCGGGATTTATAAAAACTTCATCCGCTTCCTTTTTATGCAAATAAACCGATTTTAATGTCTCAATCAAAGTGTCATGCAGTCGCTGGTTTTGTGGTGTTCTTGAAGACATTGCCATATTTTAACCTCCCACATAATTTTTTATTCATTATACCATATTACATATCCAGGTAAAAATTTGCAAGTTAAAAATTCGTTATTTGGTAAAACTCTGACTGTATAATTTATTTTCCCAGAAGTGATTGGTATTATGTTCCCTTCATAAATAAATATATTATCTTTATTTGATTGGAATTTCATAGGAGAGACAGCCACATCCATTAAAGATCCGCCCCTGTCAAAACCATAATACACTTCAACAAGTAATTCATCCTTAGAAAAATCTGCGGGTTCAATTTCTGCGTAAATTTTAAATTCCTTTCCTAATTTTATACTATTGCTGTTGTCAGAATAAACCCTTAAAATTTTTATTTTTTTCCATTTTTCTTCTAATTTTAATTTGTATTTTGAAATTTTTTTAGAATTATCACAATTGTTTTGATTAAATTTTACAAAGTTTATGCCTGATGGTTTATAAAATTTTTCCATATATTCCATTACCATTCTATTTGTATTAAAAATCGGGCATAATGATTGCATTGCGGTTTTAATTTTTTTAATCCAGTCATGTGGCAAGTTATCTTTTCCGAGTTTGTAATATAATGGAACAATTTCATTTTCGAGTAAATCATAAAGTGCGTTTGCTTCAATTTTATCCTGATATTCATGGTCTTCGTATTCTTCGCCTTTTCCTATGTCCCAACCACAATCGGTATCTGGTTTTTCAGCCCACCATCCATCAACGGTTGAAACATTAAGACCGCCATTAAAAGTAACCTTCATACCAGATGTTCCACTTGCTTCTAAAGGTCTTCTCGGATTATTTAACCAGACGTCAACTCCTTGGACAAGATAATGAGTAGTATTCAAATTGTAATTTTCTAAAAATACAATATGATTTTTTAATGTCTCATCTTCTGTGAGCTGATAAATATGTTTAATCAATTCTTTTCCTGCATCATCTTTTGGATGTGCTTTACCTGCAAAAATAATTTGAACAGGCATATTTTTATTTGTGAGTATTTTTTTTAATCTTTCAGTGTCTTTGAAAAGTAATAGAGCCCTTTTATATGTTGCAAATCTTCTGGCAAAGCCGATTGTTAAAATTTCAGGAGAAAGCAACTCATTTGCTGCATCAATTTTTTCTTTTGGCGCACCCTTTTCTTGTAACTGTTGTTTTAATCTACGTCTTACAAATGCAACAAGTCTTTCTTTTCTTCTTTCGTGAGTACGCCATAACTCGGTATCAGGGATTTCTTCAATTTTTTTCCATATTTCATTATCCTCTGGAGTGTCAACCCATCTGGTTCCCAAATATCTAAAAAAAAGTTCAGCCATTTCTCTTGATATCCAGGAATTTGCATGAATACCATTAGTTATATGTGTGATTGGAATTTCATCCACTGGTAAGTTGGGCCATATCCCACTCCACATTTTTCTGCTTACATGACCATGTAATTTACTGACGCCATTGCAGTATTGTGTTAATTTTAAGGCAAGGACCGTCATGCAGAACCATTCATTATTATCATCAGGATTTATTTTTCCAAGTTTTAAAAATTCATTAAAAGGCAATTTTAAATTAGTTTCTACATATTCTTTTAAATACTTTGCAATAAGGTCTGCAGGGAATCTATCATTGCCGGCCGGGACAGGCGTGTGTGTGGTAAATACACTTGAAGCAAATGCAATTTCTTTTGCTTCATTAAAATTTAAATTATTTTTTTTCATTAATTGTCTTATTCTTTCAAGTATTAAAAATGCGGAGTGCCCTTCATTCATATGAGTTACAACTGGATTTAAGTTAAGGGTTTCAAGCGCCATCATTCCACCGATTCCAAGAAGAATTTCCTGTTTTATTCTCATTTCAAGGTCTCCGCCATAGAGTTTTGCTGTTATTTCACGGTCAGCAGGAGAATTTTCAGGTATATTTGTATCAAGTAAATAAAGATTTATTCTTCCAACTACTATTTTCCATATTTGAAATTTTACAGTTGAATGCGGGTATTTTAATTCAAGGATAAGTGGTTTATTTGATTTATCTTTTACAATTTGGGCAGGGGATACGTTGTAGTCATAAGTTATGTATTTTTCCTGTTGCCATCCATCATTTGTTAGATATTGATTAAAATATCCCTGGGAGTAAAGAAGTCCTACAGCAACAAGAGGAAGTCCTAAATCAGAAGCTGATTTTAAGTGGTCGCCTGCCAGGACCCCAAGTCCGCCTGAGTAGATTGGCAGACATTCTGCTATACCATATTCAGCACTAAAATAAGCAATTAAAAAATTATCCGGTAAATTGTTTTTAATTTTTTCATACCATGTTGGCCTTGTCAGGTATTGATTGAGTTTTTTTAATATGCTATCAACCCTGAATAAAAAACCTTCATCATTTGCAAGGGCATCCAATTTTTGCTGGGATACTTCATATAATAATCTGATCGGGTTATGGGTAACAGCTGTCCAGAGATCAGGGTCAATATCTCTGAAAAGTGCAAATGCTTCTGCATCCCATACGAGCCATATATTATGGGCAATATCCAGTAAAGGAGTTAACTTTTCTGGTAAATTTGGCATAACAGTAAGTTCTCTGAATTTCATACAATAGCGCCTCCGTTTAAAATTTTATTTATTTTATCATAAAAAAAGTAAATATAAAGCATAAAATAAATTTTTTAAATCGTTATAACGATCCTGAAAATCGCGATAGCGATTTTCAGGGAAAAACAAAATATAAAAATATATTTAAAAACAAACAAAAATTATAAAAATTTTTTTAATTATTCACCTACTATTAGGTGATTTAAAAATTAAATTTTTTCCTTTATTTTATTATATTTTTAACCCCAAAATCGCCTCTATCGCGATTTTGGGAACGATTTTTAGATTTATATATAAATTTATTTAATTAAAAAAAATAGGACTTAAAGCGATTTTATTATTTAATATGGACTTTTTGAATCCAGCCAGTTTTACCGTCAGGTAGTTCAATTAGTGCCAGTGGACCTTTAATTTCAAGTAATTTGACTTTAACACCTGGGTTAATATATGTAAAAGGTTTGCTGCCAGAAACCAAAGGTTTTTCCCAGACCTTTATTTTTTCTACATTTTTAATGCCATTAAAAGCATTTAATATTATATATTGTCCGGGTACCGGGTCATACTTTAATCCAGCGCAGGATATAAAGAAAATTAAAATTATTAAAAAATAATGAATTTTCATAATTTAAATTTTATTGAATAAAAAAATAAAAGTCAAATGAAAAATAATTCCTGAATTAATGGATCAGTTATGGGAGGTGATAATAAAAATTGAAAATCCCCTTTAATCTCTTTTTAGAAAAGGGAGAGATAAAAGTGAAATTTTTTTTAATTTCCCCTCGCCCTTTGATGGGAGAGGGGGAAGGGGAGAGGGTAAAGGAATGCAAGAGGCGACTTGAATGCAATCGTCCCCTCTCTCTAACTCTCTCCCACGCAGGGGAGAGA
>Ga0078972_1011365_pt1 | contig 16005 bp, 9 predicted proteins | sample YelNatPaOPGAMG01_FD_67568 | JGI IMG/M metagenome (GOLD analysis project Ga0078972, IMG submission 67568) | Hot spring thermophilic microbial communities from Obsidian Pool, Yellowstone National Park, USA - OP-RAMG-01 (SPADES assembly) (version 2) | ecosystem: Environmental > Aquatic > Thermal...
CTATCCCGGGTCTGGAGCACATACAATCCTCCATCATAATATAAACCTCCGTATGTTCTTAACCATAAAGAATCGCCATTGGCATCGGTTTTCATCAAAAAAAGGTCATATTCATAGGTAGCAGTAGAAAATTTTTCACCAGTTATGATGTAGCCATTATCAAAAGTCTGCTGGACAGAATACCCTTCTTCCCAACCCGCACCACCATAAATCTTTGTCCAGAGTGTATCAGGTGCCTGTGCAATGAGAAAATTAAATAGAGGTATCAATAATAATATTTTCTGAACCCCGTTAAAACGAATGTTGCACATAATTATTATTATAAATATTTATGCCAATTAGTCAACAATTTTTAAATTTGGGGAATATCCATTGAAGTAGGGGAATTTAGAAGAGGGGTTTCTTAACCCCGATTTATCGGCTAAAGATCGTCTTTCGTTATACGGTGTCGCAGCTCGCCATCCGCCACTCTGTATGGCGGATTGGCGGAAGTGTGGCGGGTATCGTATAGCAGTGTAGTTATAAGAACCCCTCACCCTTCCCTCTCCCCTTTGAGGGGAGAGGGGTGTAGAGTGGTAGGTCACGGGATGAGAGAATTAGTAAAAACTTCTTGTCATTCTGAGCAGAGCGATAGCGGAGTGAAGAATCTCACTAAGGGGAAATTCCGTGAAGAGGAAGTGGAAGGATCTCAAGAGATGTTTCACTTCGCTCAACTTGACACTTCGTGTCAGATTACCACGAGCCCCTGCTTTAATCAGAAGTTACTTCGGCTCAATGACGGACCCGGAATTTACTAAATATCTACCATTTTTTCTGTATTTATCATCTCAATAATATCACCTTCTCCACTTTTTTAAATTCATCAGTTACCAGTTGAATGAAGTAAACACCTGAAGGAAGTCTCCAACCAAGGTTGTCGTCACCAAACCAGGTCACCTTGTCTGATGGTCTCATAGTCCTATTGTCCCATTGTCTAACCAATCTTCCAGTAACATCATAGATTTTCAAGTTTATTCTCTTTGCATTTACTAAACCAGTGAGTTGGATATTTACTCTATTTCTTGTTGGGTTGGGATAGATTTTTATGTTAAACTTTTCTTTTTGCACCTTCATCTCAGTGATTGCAGTTGTTGGTAATATCACAAAACTGAATAGGCTGTCTGGTGCATTTGCTGGGTCAGTTCCCTGATTATTCTGGTTGTCCGTTGCGGAAAGATAGTAATAGATTGTATCCCAGACTGACTGCCCAGGGATGGTATAATGATATATGCCACCAGAGATACTGTCCTTGGCCACAGCATTGAATAGCCCCTGGTTCACTTTATAATACAGTGAATCGGTGAATATCCCTGAGAAGTCGGTGATTTCGGATTTAATAACAAATGGGCCACAGAATGCGGTATCTGGAATGGTCTGGGTATTGAACTGGGGTGGATATATGTCTCTGACAAAAAGGTGGAGTAATGTTCGGGTGCAGGTATCAGCAAGGTCCATTGTCTCAATCTCAAGGTAATAGGACCAGAAATGACTCCAGGGCCCACCATAATGGAATCACGGGTAAAGATGCTATCAAGGGGCAGTGAGTCACCGTATTACCGAGTCCAGCAAGGGCGTTAATTGTATAGAGGATGAGGATTGATTTGGGCAAGACCTCACTGAATGTGAAGAGTGGACTTCCGGTGATTTTAGATAATCTTACTACCAGTTCTTACTGGGTAAACAAGGGCCCCACGCATTACATTCTTAAAACCTGCCCTTTTTACTCCATAAAATGCAAAATCAGAAAATCATCTTTCAGATATAGAAATTTATTGACATTACCGGAAATTATGGGTATAATACCAAATATTTATATTCAGATAGTGGTGAATGATTAAAGGAGGAATACAATGAACATAAAAAGATACGAATTGAAACCTGAACAATTAAGATGGCAATGCAAGCCCGAAATTTTAAAATTTAAATCAACAGAGGATTTAGCATTATGTGAAGGTATCATCGGACAACCGAGGGCTATTGATGCTCTTAAACTCGGTTTGAATGTAAAATATCCTGGCTATAATATCTTTGTTACGGGTCCGGTTGGCACAGGCAGAACAACTGCAATAACAAAATTACTTGAAGAACTAAAGGCCAAAAAAGAAAAGTTAAAGGATTTGCTTTATGTGAACAATTTTAAAAATCCCGATATGCCTAAATTAATCGTGCTTGAGGCTGGCAAAGGTAAACAATTTAAAGAAGCAATGGCAAGATTAATTTATCAACTAAAATCAAATATACCCCAGATATTCTCCAGTGAGGAGTATCAAAACCGAAGGCAGCAAATTGTTAATAAATATGAAAAAGAGCAACAGAAGATGATTAATGAATTTGAAAAAAAGGTGGAAGAGAAAGGATTTAAATTAGTGCAGGTGCAGATGGGTCCTTTTCTCCGTCCTGCTATCCTCCCTATTATTGAAGATAAACCCAGGAACTTTGAAGAATTGGATGAATTAATAAAAGAAAAAAAATTGACTCCGGAACAATTAGAAAAGATTAAGCAGGATTTGCAGGAACTTGAGAAGGAGATGTCCCAAATCTACGCTAAAACGAAAGAAAATCAAGAAAAATTAAACGAAGAAATTGCCGCACTTAATGAGTGGATAGTGAAACCAATGGTGAATCACCTTATTGACGAGATCCGAAAAAAGTTTGATGATAAGAAAGTAAATGAATATCTGGATGAAGTTCTTGCGGAAATCATAACAAATATTGAACGTTTTATAAAAAAAGAGAATAAGCAGGATGAACTACGGGTTTTTGAAGTTAATCTCCTTGTTGATAACTCTGAAACCAAAGGTGTCCCCATTATCTTTGAAACCGCACCAAATTTTAAAAATCTCTTTGGAACCATTGAAAGATATTCACCCGCTCCCGGGGTATTTACAAGTGACTTTATGAATATAAAGGCGGGCTCTTTTTTACGTGCCAATGGAGGTTATCTTGTTCTCAATGCCTATGATGTCCTTATTGAACCAGGGGTCTGGCAGACATTGAAAAGAGCACTCCGAAATGGAATGGTTGATATCCAGGTATTTGACCCATTTTATTTATTTTCAACTTCAGCGCTGAAACCCGAACCAATCTCTGTGGATGTAAAGGTTGTTATGATTGGGAGTGAATGGTTATATTATCTTCTCTATTATAACGATGAGGATGTTAAAACAATTTTTAAAGTCAGGGCTGATTTTGACATAGAGATGGAGAAAAACATTAAGAATATCTACAGTTATGCATCATTTATCAAATCAATATGCAATTCTGAAAATCTACTCCCATTCTCTAAGGAGGCAGTGGCTGAAATAATTGAATATGGAGTAAGGCTTGCCGGAAGAAAGGACAAAATTACAACAAGATTCCACATCATTGCAGATACAATTCGGGAAGCAGATTACTGGGCAAGACAACGTAAGGCAAAAGAAGTTAATGCGATAGACGTCGTGAAAGCAATTGAAGGTTGGCAAAAACGGATGAATATGTATGAAGAAAAGATCCAAGAGATGATAAAAAAAGATATTTTGATGATACAAACAAAGGGAGCGGTAGTAGGACAGGTGAATGGCTTGTCGGTTTATCAATTGGGCGATTATACATTTGGTAGACCAACAAAAATAACTGCTAAGACATCAGTAGGTAGGGCAGGTATAATCAATATTGAGAGAGAAGCCAATCTTGCCGGCAGAACATTTAATAAAGGTGTATTAATAATCTCTGGATTTTTACGTTCAAGATATGCCCAGGAAAGACCATTATCAATGGATGCCACACTCGGGTTTGAACAATCTTATAGTGAAATTGATGGCGACTCTGCTTCAAGTGCTGAAATTTACGCAATTCTCTCTGCCCTTTCCAATGTTCCGATAAAACAGGGTATCGCGGTCACGGGCTCAGTGAATCAAAATGGCGAAATCCAACCTATCGGAGGTGTTAATGAAAAGATAGAAGGATTTTTTGAAGTATGCAAGGCAAAAGGACTCACAGGAGACCAGGGTGTGATTATCCCAAAGGCGAACATCAATAATCTGATGTTAAAACAGGAGGTTATTGATGCAGTAAAGAATAGAAAGTTTCATATTTATGCTATCAAAAACATTGATGAAGGTATAGAAATCCTAACCGGGAAAAAAGCAGGCAAAAGGACAAAATATGGATTTGAAAAAAACAGCATAAATTATCTCGTTGAGAAAAGATTGAGAGAATATGCTGAAAAATTAAAGGGTGAAGAAAAAGAAGAGAAGAATAAGAATAATAAAAGAGGGGGCTAATGCCCCCTCTTTTATTATTTGAGCGCGAATGTTGCTGGTTTCACCTTCTTGAAGAGCTGTGGGTTTCTTTTTATTGTTATGTAAACCGAGCGCTCTGGCTCCTTACGATGGAATTTGTAACCACGGGCAATTAACCTTTTCGTAATCTCACGATAATGGAGTGGTGTCTTGCTCCTTTTCAAAATATCTATCATCATCATCTTTATCGTGATTCTCTTTTTCTCTTTCTTCTTTGTTTTCTTCATAATTTCCTCCTTTTAATTTTTATTGCACCCGAAAAATACTACACAACTATGTTAATTATCTTGCCGGGTACATAAATTATCTTTTTTATCTGTTTATTATTGGTATGGCGTCTTATTCGCTCATCCGCCAGAGCAAGAGACTTAATGTTCTCCTCATCAGTATTTACCGGAACTTCTATATGACCACGCACCTTACCGTTTACCTGTAATACAATCACCATCCGATCTTCGCTTATGTAATCTTTATCGTATTCAATCCATTTCTCAGTCATCAAACTCCCACTATTTCCAATCTGATTCCACAATTCATCGGCAAGATGGGGGGTAAATGGTGATAATAGATTGATGAAGGCATAAAGACCATACCCAAAGATTTCATCCTTCTCGCGATATTGGTATAATTCATTTAGCAATTCCCAGAGAGAGGCAATTGCAGTGTTAAACTTAAATTTCTCAAGATCTTCAGTTACACGAGCAATAGTCTGATTTATTTTGATATACAGTCTTTTTTGGTGCTCATTTTGAGGAACAGAAGTAGATTTTCGGACAACGCCCCTATTATCCATCACAAGCCTATAAGCCCGATCAATGAATCGTTTTGCACCAGTCACACCTTCTGTACTCCATTCCATATCCTTTTCTGGTGGTGCAGCGAATAAGATTGTGAGGCGGGCAACATCTGCTCCGAACTCTTCTACAAAGGGGCCAACCGGAACAGCGTTGCCTTTTGACTTAGACATAACCTCACCGTTTCTCAACACCATACCTTGTGTAAAGAGATTTAAAGCAGGTTCATCCACCGGAATATATCCGGCATCATAAAGAACCTTAGTAAAAAACCGAAAATAGATTAGATGACCTGTGGCATGTTCAATGCCACCAATGTATTGATCAATGGGAAGCCATTTTCGGGCATTCTCCATTGAACAAAATTCCTTATCATTTTTTGGATCCAGATACCTTAAGAAATACCAGGATGAACAGACAAATGTATCCATTGTATCTGGATCGCGCTTTGCTGGCGCACTACAATTAGGACAGGTAGTATTGATAAACTCCTCCACACCCGCGAGTGGTGATTTACCCCTCGGAATATAATCCTTTATATTCTCAGGCAGTAATACAGGAAGGTCTTCCTCCGGCACCGGAACAATACCGCATTTTTCACAATAAATTATTGGGATTGGTGCACCCCAATATCTCTGGCGTGAGATCAACCAATCTTTTATTTTATAATTTACTGCTGGACCCCCGAGGTTCTTATTTTTAAGATAATCTGTCACCGCCTTAATTCCCTGTTCAGATGAAAGCCCATCAAACTCACCAGAATTTATCATCACCCCATAATCTACAAATGCATCCTCCATTTTATCAGGCACTTTCTCGCCATCCTTTGGTTTTATGACTACCTTTATCGGCAGATTGTATTTACGGGCAAACTGGAAATCACGGGTATCATGGGCAGGCACACCCATTACCACACCACTCCCGTATTCAACGAGGACATAATCTGCAACATAAATTGGCACTTCCTCACCATTTAAAGGATTTATCGCATGCCTTCCAGTAAATACTCCGTCCTTCTCCTTTTCTGCCCTTTCTACAATACTCTTCCTTGAAGAAGCAAGCACATAGGACCGGACTGCTCCTTCCTGGGGTGAACCTTTTATCAATTCATCAAGAATTGGATTCTCAGGTGCTATGGAGATGAAGGTGACACCAAAGATTGTATCTGCCCGTGTTGTAAAGACTTCTAACTTGATATCGGAATTCTTTACCGGAAAGATGATATTTGTCCCTTCGCTCCTTCCAATCCAGTTTCTCTGCATCTGTTTTACACGCTCAGGCCAGCCGGTGAGACGGTCAAGGTCTTTCAAAAGCCTCTCCGCATAATCAGTGATTTTAAAAAACCATTGGTTTAACTTCTTCCGTTCAATGGGGGATTTGCAGTTTGAACGATAACAATGGCCGTCAATAACCTGCTCATTTGCCAGAACAGTCTGACATCCCGGGCACCAGTTAACATATGCCTCTTTCTTGTATGCAAGCCCCCTTTTATACATCAATAAGAACATCCATTGAGTCCATTTATAGTAATCAGGCAGGCAGGTGATAATCTCACGATTCCAATCATAACTTATTCCTAATTTCTTGAGTGATTCATCCGAGACCCTTATATTATTCATAGTCCATTCTCTCGGATGGATACCAACTTCTATTGCCCTATTTTCTGCTGGTAACCCAAATGCATCCCAGCCAAAAGGGTGGAGTACATCATATCCGGTACGTCGTTTATAGCGCGCAATAACATCGCCAATGACATAATTCTTACAATGGCCCATATGGATATCACCGGATGGATATGCAAACATCACCAAATCATAATATTTTTTCTTGGGATTATCATTTGTATTAAATAGTCCATTATCCATCCAGTATTTTTGCCATTTTGCTTCAATGATCTTATGATTGTACTCCATATGCCTAATTAATTGTTAAAATTTCTGCCCCGCATTTTTCACAATACCAGGAATCAGGTGGATTTATGAATCCACATTTGGGGCAGGCAATGCCTTCTTCTTTCTTCTCTTTTTTGGGTTCTTCCTTCTTCTCTGTTTCTTCCAGTAGCGCACTCGTCTCAACCAGGAGTTCATCAAGTTTTTTTACGTCTTCAGGTAATGATTCTTCAAGAATATGTTCATCAATAGTTAATTCCTCAATTTTCTCCTCCTCTTTTACTACAGGTTCGGGTTTTAATTCGGGTTTTTCTTCAACTTTCTTTTCTTTTATTGGTTCTGAACCGAGTAAACCTTTACACCATTTGATACGTTCTTCACGCCGTTTGATCTGTTCGGTAACCTCGTTTAGGTTACCACTTACTTCCTGCTCAAGTTCCCTGTATTTATCCTCACTATATTCACCGATTGAATACCGCAGTTCAATCTCTTCCAGATGCAGTTTCAAATCCCGTTCTTTCTGTGATAACTCAGAAAGTTCTTTTTGTAACCGCTCCATTTCCATTTTTACGAGTTCTATATTTTCAGCAAGGACCTCATCAAGTTTTTTAAGCCTGATTTCGTAATCCTTCTTCACCTTCAGGTAAACCTCATAACTAACGGTTGATTTTTTCTCCTCTATCTTTTGAAGTTTATTGAGCAGGTCATTCCGCTCAGTTTCAATTGCTCTTAGTTTTTCAAAATTACTTTCCATAAATTGCTCCTTTATTAACACCTAACAAATTTTTTATAAATAGAATCTCAAGCAAGATATCACCAAAATCAGAACCGGTTTTCAAACGACTGTCAATGCGTAATAGTTCTCCAGTTAAATACCGGATAATTTTTTCATCATTCGCATTCCGTGCATAACTGGATAGGGTCTGTCCAAGGGCATCTACCAGTATTACAGGAGTCCTCAAATAAGTCAAAAGGCTTACCAGCTGTCTGAGTGTCTCCTTATGCCTCTGGAAAAAGTTTTTTGCGACCTTATAAACATCATATTCAGGGAGAACACCCAGAATATCTTTTGCCTCACTAAAACCTAATTGTTTTGTCTGGTAGAGATAATTTTCAATCTTTTGTATTTCATTCTTCAACCCGGTTACATCATCGGAGAACTCTTCTACAAGGTAATCAACGATATCATGACGGTCTTCTAATCCGAGTGACTCAAGTTTCTTTACAATCCAGCGTTGGACAGTAGTCTTATCGGGCATAAGAATGACTGAACGGGCGTTAGGGAATAATTCACGCAATTTATTGAAACTCTCGGATTTTTGACGCGCGGAATGTTTCTTGTCAATCATATAGACCGTAATGAGGCAGCAGAATTTTGGAATCCTGGGGAGGATATGTGCAAATTCCTCTAAATCTTTCAAATTTTTCTTTTCAAGATTTTTTAAAATGAGCATCCTTTTCTGGGAGATAAAAGGAGGGGTCAATATTTTATTAATAATCTCAGAATACTCATAATCTTGTATAGAACAGACCTCAAAATCAAACGATTCGTCTATTTTCAAAATTTTCTTAAGTTCATCAATCTTATTGTTCACAAGAAGCAATTCGTCACTGAGCAAGAGGTAATGATTGTGGACGGTATCACCATTATCATTATTCATATCAACCATATCATTATTTTACACAAAATTCTTATTGTGTCAAGTAAAATAATTACTCTATTTTGATATAAGACTGGCTTGTGGACCCAAAGACCTCAGGCGAATACATCTCTTCTGCCCTCGCTGAGGGGGATAAAAATCTTCCCCGTGTTCCAGCACGGACAAAGTATACCTGGGTATGTTCACCTGGGAATAATTCCTGGGCAAAGAAGAGCATCTTATCATCGTATTGTTCTTCGTGGTCAAAACTTCCCCACCAGTGCCCCTTCTCTTTATATTGTTCTTTCCAGAATTGCTCCTGAATTGCTTTTGATTCAGTTGCAAAAGATGTCTGGACTGGTTCAAATCCCGCAGGCAATGGATCTTCAACGACTGCGAAGATTCTTGTCTCCGGCACCACAATATGGAGGACAACCTTATATATCTCACCCCGCTTAAATCTATCAATCGGTTTACCATCAATGGTTAAAATCTCTCTCCAGAGATAAAAACCTTCATCAAATGGAATTGGATTCTCTTTGTATGCATAGGACATCCTTAATGTGTAGTATAATCTTCCAGTTCCGAGTTTTGAAATCTTTATTGGAAGCAGTTTATTTTTTTCAATCTCATCAAGGGATAACATGAATCTCCTCGGCGCTTCATTGATTCTACCTTTGAATGTCTCCTTAAGAATCTCTTTTTCGCCAAGAATAATCCTTGCCACAAAATTTGGTTCTTCCTTTTCATATTTTTTGTAGTAAGTCTGGAATGCATCAAAGACGAATGCATTCTCATGAGTTGTGGGTTTGGTCTTTTTACCTCGTTCCTGGACGAGCCATCTTATGGTCTGGTCTTTGTAAGGAAAATCAATATCAAGTTCAATAAAGGTCTGGATTACAAAGCCTGTTACTTTTGCTGGTGATGGAAATGTCCAGCCTCTTAATTCGTCTTCTTCAAAGTGCGCAGTTGTGTGTGAAAGTTTTACCTTATTCGTGATTGCGCGAACAATTTCATTCTCAAATCTATTCCCAAGGCCAAATATCCTGCCTGCCTTTAATAATAATGTCTTACCAAAGACCGGAATCTGTTCCCTTCTTTCAAATAATCTATTTGCATATCCTGCCTCGCTCGTTTCACCCCAGATTGCAAGGGAATATAGACAGAATGCCTTGGTTGTAAGTTTTGCGTAAATATTATACGGATATGTCCAGTCAACATCCTCCCATCTCAGAACTAATTTCAAGAACTCTTTACCTTTTTCTATTATCCTCTGATCAATCCTGTATCCAGCATCAAACGCCCTTTTTAAAACAAACATCGTGTATGCGGAAAGATAAGGGCAGGGGCAACAGCCCTCTTTGAAATATAGAAATCCACCATTATAGGTCTGGTATTGTGGAACTTCATCAAGAACCTTCTGGACTGAATCCCTTAACTCTTTACCGGTTACCGGCGCGAGTTTGAACTGGTTTATTATATCTTCACCAACAATTAAAGGGAGGATTCTTGATAACCTCTGTTCAAGGCATCCATAGGGGTAATCAAGCAGGTGTTCTATTCCTCGTTTCATTCCCGCAAGGATTGAAGAGGAAAGCAGAATTTCAAGCCCACCAGTGTTTTCATAGATATTATCCGGAACAATTATCCCTTCAAGAACTGAATCAGTCGTTGAACCAAAAGTCGCCACTGCCTCAGTGAATGGTGGGGATTTAACAGGGATAATAAGTTTGAGTGCATCTTTTTCCTCCCCCATCCAAGCATTGAATTTGAATACTGCGCTACCGGTTTTTTCCGCAATAAAATCAAATAAGACCTCTTCGCTCCCGTTTGGTGCCAGTATTATGCTCTTTTTATTTTTACCAACCATCTTCAAACCATCCACACTGCATTCTACAACTGCCTCATTTTTAAAATTCGTTCGGTTGTGGAGCACAACTCCTGCGGAAAACCTGTCGCCAACCCTGCAGTATCTTGGAACTGAACCCGAGATGATGAACGGAAGATTTACTACAAATGTGCTTTCTGCAGAACCGAATCTACTATCTTTTGTCTGGGCAACGAGCATGATCCTAAACTTCGTAAGATTGTCGGGCAGGACAAACCTCACTTTACCTTTTCCATTCTCATCAGTCTTCAAATCACCTTTGTAATATACCGTGGAGATAAACTTCTCCCGATAAGGTATTACCTCACCCGGTCCACCCCCACCCCTTTCTTCACCTTTTTCACCATAACTACGTTCACCAATTATATTCAATCTTGACTCTATGGTTTTCACCGAGAGAGGTCTTGTGCCATAGAAATAATCAAAAGGCTCAGGGGTCTTAAAGGCAATTAGATTGAGCACACCGAGGTCAACCACAAAGAGGCTCACCTCACAATTCTTCACAGGTCTATGGAGATAATCTCTTACCTCATAAAATACTGTAACACTATCCCTTGGACGGTATTCTAATTTATCTGAATGTGCATTTAAAACGAGGTGTTTTTCCTTCGCATTAACTTTAAGATTCACATACCCTATTTTGAACTGGGGTTTTCCTAAATCCTCCTGTTTCTCTTCATCCCAGGATAGGTCCTTTACCCTCCCTCTAAGTAGCATCACACAGACATAGATATTGGGCAGGTCAATGGATTTTATCGGGATTTCTATGTAGTCTGCATTTCCTTTTAACCTTTTTGTAAATTTTCTCAAGATCAACTCCCTTTCCACTGTTATCAATGCATTTGCTGAATCATAAGGGGATTTGACCAGTATCCTTGCAGTATCACCGACCTGATACACATCCTTATCCGCAACGAGTTCAATGATGTCATCATCCCTCATCTGCCATCCCGCATATCCCCAACCAGCAACATAAAAAAATCTCCGATTAGAGCATTCTCTCCCCTTCTCATCCTTAGCAACTGCCTCAACATAGTAATAACCTGGGAAATCAGGCTTGAATCTCACCACAGTTGAATCAATCCTGCTCACTACCTGTTCTTTTTTAATCTCATTTTCAACATATTCAGAGACCCACTCATACCTTCCACCAAGTCTTGCCTTCTTTATTGATTTCCATTCTCCCTTTACAAGTCTTAGGGTTATCTTTTTATCCGCAACCTTTTCGCCCGATGGTCTTATTGCAATAATACTGAGTTCAACCGGCTCGTCCATTGTATATAAATATTTCGTTGTCTTCATACCAAGTAACAAATTGGCAGGGTATGTGAGCCAGTTTTGTCTGCCTGATAGTGTTTGTTTATTTGGTGCAACCACAGTACCTTCAAGGGTAATGGCACAGGGGCTTTTGATATCCCTCTGAGCAAGTTTTACATTTACATAGAACTTCCCTTCATTATCCAGTTTACCATTGCCTGAACTTAGAACTCCACGAGTATCATAATCATATTCGGCACTAAAACCATAACCCTTATGTTGGGGATAGGTGATATAGTAATAATCTTTATAAAGCACCCAGTTCATCTCAGCATTTGCCATTGGCATTCCAAAAAGATACCTTCCTTCTATCATGCCCTTGAATTGCTCTCCCGCAATAAAAGTATCCTTTTGTGCATAACACTTGACTTCAAACTCAGCGGGTCTGAATGCCTCAACGCGGAACGAATGCTGAAAATTATAATTTTTCAGTGGCAGATTCACATTGATTGAATAATATCCAGTAGGCGCATCCTCAGGAATATAGACGTCCCTGAAAAAGGCACCGAATTGATTTATTGATATTGTATCATTAACAACGATTTCATCCCTTGAATTTTTGACGGTAAAACTAACCCGGGTCAAATCTGGTAATATCCATTCGCCCCTCTTCTTCTTACGGAGAATACCCTTGATGTGAACTGTTTCTCCATTTTTATATAACCCCTTCTCTGTAAAAATATAGCAACCATACTCTTCTGGTTTTATATTCCAGTTATAGGGAATATTAAACCGCCAGGGGTCAATGCCAAAATTCCACCGATTTGAGTATACTGCTACATCCTCGTCCTTTTTTACCATGAGCCAGAACTTCGGTTCATAATAACTTGTATATGACACCATCTCATATTCATTCTCATATTCATAAGTATGGCTTTCCTGTGCCATCTCCAATTCTGCCCAACCCGGTAGTTCTAAAAATCCATTTGCATCTGTATATCCCTGAGCCAGCACCTTATTATTGTTATTCCGGAACTGGACAAGGGCATTTGGTATGGGCATGGTATTATTCAAAGAGGTTATCCAGATAAGATTGTTTTCCGGTGAATACTTCCAGGTTACACCGAGGTCATTTATCTCACATAGTGCCTTCAAATAACGATAACTATTATATTCTCCATACTGGCCAAAATTATCAAACTGGATGAAGATAAGCCCTGCCTTTCTCTCACCCAGTGCTTCCTTTAATTCTATAGGAAGCCTAATTTTTTTATTACGAGATTTCTTATATGAATCTACCTGCCACAACCTTGAGATGTTAAAAAGACCGGGTGAATCAAATTTTGTATAATAATTAAAAATGTTTTTTTCATTCAAGAGTGGAATTGCCTCCTCAATATCAATATATCCCATCTCCAAATACACACTATCCACATTTATAAAGGTTGCTGGAAATCTCAAATCGCCCTTCTTCTCCACCACATTTATTCCAACTGGAATCTCAGCAAAAGAGGCATAATCTCCAACCTTCAGGGTAAATTCATAATCTCTATCCAGTTTATTACCATATGTATCTTTCAAATTTTTTTTAATCTTTATCTGATAATTTGAATTCGGTTTGAATGGAAGATACAAATAGACCCCTGTCTCCGGATAGGACTCCCTTCTATAATGTTCAGGTATTGAATCAAGGGGTGGATTTATTTCAAGATTATCTATTAATTCGCCTGTCGTAACAGGGTTTGAAAAGCATAATCTAAGAGGATAACCTGCAGGAATATTTTCCGAATAATTTAAAAGGCTGAGATAATTATATGTATGGAATGAAACAACCCGTTCAAGATTTGTTCCCAGATTGCCTATCTTTGCAAGGAGTCCTGGATATATGTAAACCTCAATCAATGCCTCCTGGGGTAATGTGCGGGCAGGAATAAGAACCAGTGTTTTATTATTCTCCCATCCCCTGAGTGGCCAATCCTTCTTCTCTTTATCCTGCAATTGTCGGACACTGAAGGGAATCTCCTCCTTGTAAGGTGTGAATCTGGGTTCCTTGTGTCCACAATACACATAAGAAGGCTGTCCGTATGTGGCAAAAATCTTAATCCGGTCTTTTACCCTTTCTGGTGACATCTCAAGATTAAAATATAAATATATAGGAGATTTTGTATCAACAAAATTTGAATTATGGTATGGTTTGGATGAAATCAAAGTTGGCCTTACTGTCTCAAACTTCCAAGTAGTATCTTGGTCAAGTCGCATACCAGTGAGGGATTGAATCTTATCCTTTTTTAACGAACAAGTAAATTCTGTTGCGGGCGGGAGCGTATCTGATGGAATAAAGGCGAGTGTCCGTGAGCCGAGCCAGCGATATTTTCCTTTAATTGGAGGGTTGAATTCTAAAGGACCTTCAGTCTCATCCCTTGGTATTGCCTGAATTGGTGCCATTGCTTGATTAAAACCAACAAGGATTTTGAACGTCTCAAGTCCACCCTCAACAGAACCTGATGGTGAGATATGGGTAATCCTCAGAGGGATCTTCTCACCCGTAAGAATCTGCTGGGTTGTAATCTCAATGCCTCTCTTTTCTTGCTTACGGCAGTTAAAAGAAAAGATAATCAAAAAGATAGCAAAAAACAATAAAAACCTTTTCATATCTCCTCCTATATCTAAGGTAAGTATTGCACCATAAACATTAAAGAAGGTATATTCCTTATGCCTCAGCCTGGCTGCCCAACCTTACTTCTTTTACCGCACTCGCTACTACATAAATCCTTATATTATTAGAATCCGGGTCAGCGGGAAAGATAAAAAAACCTTTTTTATTCTTATTATAGCCAAGAGTTGCACCGTATATGGTTTCATTATCAATAAATGTAACCTTAATCTTCATACCCCTGAATGTGACCGGATTTATCTTTCCAAAACCCTTTACTTCTTGGTAGTCTTTATTGCCCTCGAACGACTTTACAAAGAATACCGCCTTCAGTGATTCTGTGCTAATCTCCTCTACCCTGCCATCCGGATAAATGAGATGGAAACTTGGCTTTTCGGGCACAAAGTCGTGGGTCATTCCTTTGGCAACATTCCCATTCTTATAATGTATAACAATCCGATTTGTTTCAATATTCTTCTGTTCCATAACAATAAATATATATGGAAAATCTCAAATGTCAAGATTTAAAAAATTTTCTACACATCGTAAGAAAGAGAGTTTAGAAATTGATTTCTGTAAAGGTCGGATTTATCCGACTTTTTTCGCCACCCATCAAACTTCCGCCAATCCGCCATACTTCAGGCGGATGATGGTTACTCTTTACTCGCTACTACCATAGCAGAGAAAGGGCTCAAGAAGGCTAAAAAAGGCTAAAGGGCAATAAGAAGGGGTAAAGAAGGGTGAACAGGGGCAAATTAAAATTGGAGTAGGAACTTCAGTCCTGTGAAAAAAATGAGATTGAAGTCTCTGTATTAGGAATTGGAATTTAGATATTGTTTGGAATTTGATCCGCCAAGTTGCGTGGCGGATTGGAATTTAGGATTTGTTTCGGAACTCGGATTTATTTTTGCTACAGGCAGCGACATCGTATTAAGATTCTTCATCCGCCACTCTGTGTTGTGGACTCAGAATGACTCTTCAGGTCAAATTGCTTCAGCACTGTCACAAAAATTAACAGATGCTTCATACTAAAAAATAGCGCAGCCTGTCTTAGGACTCCGTTTGAGCAACAAAAATTCATTGGTCGGTGGAATTCTGTTTGCCAATTTGGTTTTGGATTTGTATTACTGCCATTTCGCCAATTGGCGTAATGGCGTAATCATCAATTTAAAAAATCAATTTTTACTACTGCTTCATAACCGATCCTTGACAAATTGAAAATTTTGCATATAATATAAATAGTTAAAGGAAATGCTATGGTAATTATTCCTCGTCATAGTTGGAGACTCTCACAAGATTCATTCTTAATCCTTCTGGAGAGGCGAATGCGGGCATATTTTGCCTCGGGTGAGGTCAATCCTGCAGCGGTGCGATTCATCGCACTTGAATTTAAGCAGACCAAACCCGAGGGGGCAAATGCCCAAAGATTAACCGTTTGCTTCGTGGGTGTTCGGAAAAATAGGTAATTTTTAGGTCATTCCCCTTTGGGGGATTGTTCTTTGACAACTTAATAATGGCGAATCACATCGCCCGACTTCGGAAAAATTTAAACGAAATAAAAC
>Ga0078972_1011366_pt1 | contig 16003 bp, 15 predicted proteins | sample YelNatPaOPGAMG01_FD_67568 | JGI IMG/M metagenome (GOLD analysis project Ga0078972, IMG submission 67568) | Hot spring thermophilic microbial communities from Obsidian Pool, Yellowstone National Park, USA - OP-RAMG-01 (SPADES assembly) (version 2) | ecosystem: Environmental > Aquatic > Thermal...
TCCTTTGAAACTGGAAAGTCTGCGACGGGATTATTGTCCCCCTTTGTTATAACCTGAGAGGATGTTACGCCTACAACCCTGTGGACGATGCAAGAGAGTGGGCTGTTCGACCAGACTATAACGTCGCCGACATCATATTCTCTACCCCATACTATGACAACGTCTCCAGCATGCATTGTCGGCTCCATGGACGACCCCAAGGTAAAGTATACTCCAAACGGTAGCGGCGTAAACTTTAGCAGGAAGAGGGCGGCTAAAAATGCTGTGATCAGATAAGATGCTTTCATCCCGTCACCTTCAACGTTTGAGGGTATCTTACTGTAACTTGGCTGTCAAGCCTGTATGAGAACTCTAGGTTCAAGGTTATCGAGGAAGACTGCGGTATTGTCCCGTTCACGTACATTTCTAGAACACCGCTTCGCCTCAGCTGAATTTCTGATGTTGAGGGGGACAGTAGGTTTCCGTTCACGACCTTAACCTGACTCGAGTAGGATGTTCCGTTAGACATCCAGACCGATACTGTAGGCTGTCCTACAACGGTAAACGATAGCGTCAGCAGTCTAGCGTAGTAGGTTTTGTCAACGTCATACGCTTCCAGGAAAAGTGTGGGGAAAATGTATCCTGTAACGGTTTTTCCAGCGTTTCCTGAAGAGGTTGTGGACGTGAAGAAGTTGTCAACTCCATCGTCGAAGTCGTCGTAGGAAGGCTGCAGATTCCATGCTCCAGCCTCGCATGAGGCCATGTCGAGGTAGAGGTCGTACATGTTTCCAACAGCATATCTTCCAACGTTAATTCCGGCTACAGTAAGAGATGATACAGTGTACGATTCACTGTTGACTTTAACGTTGTCAATCCAGTATTCTACACCAAGCCTGCTGCCGTTCAAGTACAATGTTATAGTGTAAGAGTGTGGAAGGTTCATGTTCAAGCTTACGCTTGCTGATCCGGCCTTCACACTGCTTCCACCGTAATAGTAGAAGCTGAACCACGCGTTAGATGCCCCGTTTAAGATTTGGACTTCAGCAACTACTACGCCGAGAGACTGTGGGTCGGTGAGGTTGAAAACGTGCGCATAGCATCCTACTGAAACGTAGTTGTTTGACCCCATCCTATAGTTTAGAGACTTTGATACAACGATGCTGCCGCTTAGGTCGTAGTCGTAAACGTGCAGGGCTCCAGTAGAGTAAACGTTGCATGATGCGGAAGTCCTGTTCGATCCAATACTCTCGTCGAAGACTTTGTAGGAGTGTAGTGTGAAAGAGTCTCCTCCGAGCACCTGCTTAAACGTCTTAGAGCATACGGTGTTTCCAAGAGAATCTTTTACAGCAATTGTTCCGTCTCTGACTTCAGGCTTAAGTCTAACGTTCAGTTCAACGGCTCCAGATGCTCCAGCCGACGCTGAAGCCACAGGGTTTCCGGTGGAATCGTATAATATTGTGGTCCAGCCGCTTGACAGTTCAGAAACTCCTACAACCCCGTTCCTAGAATAGGATGCTATAAAGTCGTCGAACAGTCCTGTGGCTGCAGCCGCTCCCCTCACCCCCAAACCAACCCTCGAGGGCGAAACCCCGCTGTCTGAAGTGCTCACGGAGGCGAGGCGGGAGCCTGAAATGCTGTAAACTTCAAGATACAGTGATCCGGTTGCAGGAGTGTATGTGGCGTTCAAGATGAACCATCCGGCACCCTGAGGGTTGAAGGCTGTGAAAGCAATTCTAGTCCAAGTTTTTTTAAGCCTCCATATCTCGATATTGTTTCCGGCTGCAACGAGAAAATACATTCTGGAACTGCTTTCATACAGTACTATTCCCCGGCTGTATCCGTCGCTTGGCACATGATACACTTTGCAGGAAACATACCATGTTCCACCAGACAATGTTGTGGAAGGAGATGCTACAGCAGGATTTCCTGTCCCAGAAAATCCTTTGCCAGAATATCCTTGAGCAGGCCAGCTCCAGGAGCCTGAAAGGCTATCCCATCCTGGGGCAGCTTCAAAGTCCGTGTAGTTTACAGCGTTCCTTGACGAGAGGACAAGATTGTAGACGACATTGTGCTCTGGTCCAACATAGTATACTGGTGGGCTGACCGGCGACATTATAGTATAGAGGGGGTTGAAGACTGCGGATGCGGCGTAGGCTAAGCTTGACAAGATTATTGCGGAAACTAAAAAAATGTGGGGGACGGTGCGCTTCAATTGCACGCACCTAATGTCACGGATACGTTGGCGGCGTCTCAGACTGTGGACTGAATATCAGTTCAAGCGACGCCGTGACAGGATTCTGTGGCAGACGCTGACCCTCCGGATACACTACGAAAAAGTCTATTTCATAGAAGCTGTTGGCGTTCAATGTTATCATATTGGATACTCCGGAAGAGGTTAGGTCAACAGTCAAAATTGGAGCACCGTTTCTTGCTGCACCAGCCTGGTAGACAAGAAGCTTCGCCTGAGATCCTGCGGGAAGCCCAGATACTGGAGTGTTAACCTTAAACCAGAGGTTGTAGGCTTTCGATCCAGCGCCAGACTCGACGTTTTTAACTAAAGTAATGTTCTGATAGTATGTTTTCTGGTACGTTGGATGCAATGTTATAGAAACGCTTGTCTTGTTATCTCCAACAGTAACTCCAATAGTGTTCCCCTGCCCTATGTCAGGCTGGTTAGCGTTTTTTCCAGGGAGAAAGATTACCGGAGGGCTTGCAAAGGACATTGTAATGTTCGCTGGAAAGAACACGAAGACGGCGGCAAACGCTACACTGAGGACGCATGCGATGGCAGTCAGTAGTAGAAGTCTCTTCCTCATGTGAATCTATTAAGGTACAAAAATAGGCTTATAAGACAAGAAAGACTGCATTTCCGCCAACCTTATATTTTGCGAAAACATTGTGTCTGTAGCATGGTCTATAGGAGTAAGGTTCGCATTGTCTTGGACGTTTTATCTGCTGTAAAGCAGGGTAGCGAGGACGGTGTAGGTATATCGACTATAATGAGGAAGGCTAACGTTCCATACTCTCGCGTCATCGAAGTTTTGGGTGAGTTGCTGAAGGCTGGATTAATAGACGAGGTTTCGGGGAAAAGGTTTAGGATCACTCCGGCTGGGATAAAGTTTGTCGGAGAATGGGAAAAGTTCGAGGAGTTCGCTAAATCGTTTGGACTATCCTTCTAAACCTCCATCTTAAATATTGAAGATGTAGGCAATGGATTATAGGGGTTAACGTATGAGCAGACACTTCACCCTACTAATCCTAATGTTCGACATGCTGGATGAAAAAATAGAGAGGAGGAGGGTTCAGGAAACCGTTTACATACTGAAGTGCAAGCACAATCTTCCCTTCCCATACGAGTTTCAAGAGTACTGGTATGGACACTATTCTGAACAGCTGCAGGATGCTTTAGACGTTCTCGTTTCCGCAAAAGTTTTGGAGGAGAAAATCGAGGAGGATTCTGACGGTAGTTTAAAGTACGTTTATTCGCTGACGGGCACCGGAAAAAGTTTGGCTAAAAAGATTAGGGAGGAGATCGACGATAGGACAATTCTAGAAAAACTGGAGCATGCTAAAGAAAATCTAGCAGATTTCCTGGAATCCCCCACACGTCTTCCACTCTAACAGAATTTCATTCGTCAACTATTCCCTTCCCCTTGCACCTTGGACACTTTTTAAAGAATATGTCTTCGACACTGAACCTTGAATCCCATTTTCTGACTTCAACGCTTCCAAGCCCATGGCATTCTGGACAAAGTTTCAGAGTCATCGAAAACGTTCTAAAGAACCTTTAAAAGGTGAGCGAACAGTGCAAGCGTTTAACATAGAATTTAAGCGTCTGCTTAAAAGTAGAAGTTGATGACGAAGTGACAAAAAGGGCCATTTTATTTTTATGAAGCGATTTTGTCAATTTTGAGCGTGGAATGGCCCTTTTTGTCACTTCACGGCTGTCTATTTGCGGTTTACTTGACTTCTGTAGGCTTTGTCGTGAAAAGCCTATACTCTTCCTCTGACGGTATAATTTTTACTGGAACATGGAAGTCTTTGACAACCAGTATTCCTTCTCCCGGCCTGCAGCTTAGAACAAATTCTCTCTCGTAGTCGCTTAGGTTGAACGCTTTGGCCACTATGTCGGAGCTTATGGGATCCTGTCCCAGTATAATTTTTGTCGCACTATTTTCTATGACCGTTCTCCCGCTGCTTGACATCCCAGATTCTCCTAGAATGTCTGCTGGACGCTGTGTGTTAACCAAGAATATTATGTTCCTTTTTCTCCCCATTCTAGCCACAGTTTCTATGAACTTTGCTGCCGTTGGAACGGAGAAGTAGAGCCATGCCTCGTCTATTAGGAGGACTTTCGGCATGTACGCTGGAAGCCTGTTCAGCGTCTGCCATATTTTGCCGAACACCAGCAGTGAAATAATATATTTTGCTGTCTCGCTTGAAATGTGTTTTAGCCCAAATATCATCTTGTTCGAGAACTCTATCGGTGTTCCCTCGAATATGTAGGATTCTGGTCCCTCGACTAGGCTTGAAAGGTAGTCCGCCATCTCCTTTGGAAGGCTTCCGTAAAGCTCTTTTAGGCTGCTGCTCTTCGACGCCATCGTCCTAAGCCTGCTCACATACTGTTGAGGCATTCTTGTCACGTCAACTAGGGCGTCTGCTGCATCAACCTTGGAAAGGACTGTGAAGGGATCCAGTCCCAGCGGTTCACCGTCTTTCAGGATCCTCACATCACATCCCCAGAGGTCTCCGAGTCCAACGTACTCGTTTTCTGGGTCTATGATGTACAGCGCCATGTCCCCTCCTTTGCCGCACAGCCTGTTGACGATAACCTTTGTCGTAAAAGATTTTCCGCTTCCACTGACTCCTAGGACACTGCAGTTCATGTTATCTCTTAGGCTGAAGTCGAAGACTATTGGTGATCCACTGTTATAGTTTACTCCCAAAAATATTCCATCAGATTCTATTATGTCCGCGCTAGAGAATGGGAAAAGTGTTCCAGCTGTCTCGCTGTTCACTATAAGTGGTTTGCCGACCTTTCCCTGGAGCATGAGCGATTGAACGAACTTCGGCGAATCCAGTCTAACAAGTCTTCCTCCTAAAATCGATTTAAGTGTTCCAGCCTTCTCCCTAAGCTCCTTCAAGTTTTCTCCCACGACCGCTAAAACTATTTTTATTTCGAAAAGCCTTTCTCCTCCACCAGCCACCCTGTTAAGGAGCTCTGTAACATAGGCGATCCTCATTTCCGTGTCAGGTTTAGGTGTTTTCCCAGACTGAATGTCCGCCCTCCTTAACCCCTCTAAAGTGACCTTAAGCTTTGAAAGCTTTGACACAGCCTTCTCCTGGTCAAGCGGCTTGATCGACACTATAGCCCTCTCTAGAGCACCATACGATTCTGTAAGAAAACCTTCAACCAGGCTTGGGGGAAGCCTGTAGACTGTGAAAAGCCTCATGATTTTCCCCCCTTCAAGGTAAAGGTGGGCTGCCGCCTCCCTCACAACCTTAGCTTCTGGAACTGATGCTACACTCTGGAACGCTAGACCCATCGCCTTAAGCTTCGCGTCCAACATTTCTCCCCCTTCAACGAAAAACCTGTAGAAGTCGAACTCCATCTCCTGTCCTCCGACCTGAACCTTTTTCCTTTCCCTGCAGACTATAATCTTAGCCTCCCTTTCTAGAGAGTTGAGGAAGCCTTTGAACGAGTCCACTAGAACATTCTGCTTTTCAAGGCTTAGGTTAACAAAGTTCACTGGATAAACTTCGTAAGCGTATCTTTCGAACCTTTCCTCAGCCTTGGGCATACTATACCACCATCCTGTCCACTCTAACCTTCACAACATCAGATGGGACGCTTGCTCCCTTTGGAACAACCTTTACCTCGAACACTCCAGTTGAAGGCGGTAGAAAGTAGAACTCGTACCTTCCACTTGAGTCGCTTACGAAAGCTTTCTCCGAATACTTTCTGTCGTTAACGTAGACATAGTATTCCACGTTCTTTAGAAGGTTTCCGAACTGGTCGCACAGTTCTCCAGCAACCTTTTTTGGAACAAACTCTTCCGACTCCACAACTAGGCTGAGAACCTTTTCAACCTTTTCTGGCCCAGCCTTTTCAGCCTTCAAACCCTTTTTGGCTCCAGGCTTCCTCGGCTTAGGCTTGAAGATCGCGTAATAGATTTGCGCCTCCAACGGAATAGACTTAGTCTTCTTCAAAGCTATAACGAGTCCAGCTAAAGCGAACCCCCCGAAGGCCATCAGCGAATAAGTTTGCGAAACTATTCTCGCAAGCGTCAAGTGCACTGTCCAGCCTGTGATGAGGAAGAGTGCTAGTATTGCCGTCTGTCTGACGGTTAGGCTGCCGAAGGGTGTCGAAACTATGGGCTCGTTCATTGAACCCATTTCCTCTAACGCGAAGACTCTAACTATTCTAGGCATTTTTAACCCTCCTGAGCTTGACAGTTTTTCCTTCAAAATACAGTTCCATGCTAAAGTCTTTTAAGACCTGCTGAACCTCGTCCATGATGCCGCCGTCTCTCAGAACGTTTCCGAGATAGATTTCGCTTCCGCTTGCACCGGGCGGGTAAACTGAAAGTCCACCGTTTGACCTGCACTTAACATTATACCCCTTCTCCAGGTAAAATCTGAGCTTTCCAATCATGTCAGATGGAGCCTCGTTCAGTCCAAGGGCTTTGACAAGCTCATACGATAGCTCTCCAACATAGTCCTGCTGCTCCAAGCTTGACATGCTTGCTCCAGGAGGAACCATGTAAAGATATTTTCTTCCACCAGCCTTGTAGACGTTCACAGAATATCCTGCCCTCTTAAGCTCCAGGGCTCTTCGAACGTTTTCTGAAACCGTTTCCATGCTAGGCTGAACCTGCTGTGGAGCATGCTCTCCAGCTTCCACCCTAGCTTCTGCTGGAGACGCTATGGTAGCCTGTAGGGGCTCCTGCACCCTGCTCTGAGCTTCTGTAGGCTGCTGGACCTTCGGCTGAACAGCCTCCTCTCCCGCTCCAATCTCAGGCTGTGGGATAGCATGTTCTTCTACAGTCTTCCTTCCTATTATTGTTGGAACATATACTGTGACACCTTTAACCCACTCATCGTATTCTCTTCCAAGCTTCTCCCTCAAGCTTGTTATGACAGCGTTCTTGTCCTCCTCGTTCCAGACGACAAACTCTACCTTGACCCCTCGAAGCCTGTTCTTTTCCAGGTTAGAGAATATCCTGTCCTTTTCAGGGTCCGGGCTCACGTGCTTGACGGCGTCAATTTCCACTTCGACAGCGAACCTGTTCTTGTAGTCCCAGTGTTCTACGTCCATAACCCTACCCTTTTCTCCTTCAACAATCCTTGTCGGGTAAACTAGGATGTCTGGAAGCTTTTTGCCTGGAACATCTCCGGTGTCAACGAAACAGAACCATCCTCTGGCCCTATAGTTTCTAACGTACTCGCTTATTATCACATTATGCCTGTCTCCTCCACCCCTCTGCCCCTGAGGAATGTCTCTGAAATATTCTTGTCCAGACGGGCTTAGGAAATAGTATGGTACAGTTTTCCTTGTCTCCGGGTCAACGTCCTGGTAGACTCCGACAAACCCTCTCCTGATCAGGTCGTTTAACCCGAACTGGACGTCAGCCTTCCTGACGTTAAACTGGGACAGCGGCTCATAGAATTCCTCGAACTTCATCGGCCTATTCTCCATGTAGAGGCTTTGGAGAACCTGTGCAGCGACCGGGGAAATGTCTGGATACGGGTAATCGTCTAACCTTTCGAAAGTGTACTTTTTGACGTCAACTTGGACAGCGTACTTTTGGAGGCTTTTCACTATCTTGTCCTCGCTACCGTACTCTGAAGCCTCAACCCTTATCCCCTTGAGTGTTGAAGCAACCCTTCTCCCCTTATATTCTGCGCTTACTGCGAAAACATAGTTCGGTAACCTTACAAGCTCGTCTTTACTGAATCCTGGAAAAAGTGGTGCAATCGCTCTAGCCGTTGCATCGTCGACTCTAAAACATATTATTGTACTGCATAGGGCTGGAATAGATTCCGCCACCTCAGGCTGATACTGTGTCAGATAATGTGATACAAGTGTAGCGTAAACCCTGTACTTTCTAAGTGTCTGGATAATGTCCTTCATTGCAACGCTCATGAACCTGTAGGCTTCGTCAACGTAGAGGAAATGTGGCCTACGCTTTTCCTCAGGCAAGTCTATCCTGCTCATTCCAGCAATATATATCATCGAAAGTATGAGTGAGCCGAGGAAGTTGGACAGTTCTGTCCCAATCTTTCCCTCGCTCAAGTTTACTATAACATATAGGCCTTCGTCCATGGCCTTTCTGAAGCTTATGCTGCTCCTGTAGCAGTCGAACATCGGCTGAAGGCTTCTCTCTTGAATGATCCTATAGATTTTTGTCAGCACAGCCGAGGCAGCCTCTTCAGGTATTCTCTCGTAAGCTCTTTCCCAGAAGTCTAGAACCTTGTCGTCTCTAACATGCTGCAGGTACCCTCTCCTCTTCTCCTCGTCCACTAGAATATAGTATAGGTCTGCTAGGTTGACGCTTCCCTCCGGCGCATCAAGTAGGGCGTAGAGGGCGTTCAAGAGGATCCAGTCCAGCCTTGGACCCCAGTATCTCGTGTAAATTTTCTGGAGCGCGTCCGTGAACGTTCTGGCAACCTTACCCTTTTCCAGGACACCAGCATGTTCTAGAAAGTTTAGCTGCACAACCCTGCCGTAGGAGAATGCTGTCGTCGGATCAACGTAAACCAGCTTCTCAACCTCATCCTCTGGTATAAGAGACAGTGCCTTCAACGCTGTAGAACCGTCTGGGTCCACTAGAGTGAAACCTTCCCCGCGCTCAATATTCTGTTTTATCAGGTTAAGTACTAGAGTCGACTTCCCGCATCCTGTTGAACCGAACACTGCAACATGTATTCTGTCCTCAACCTTTATCCCGTAAAGTTTTCCGTCAACATAGTTCGGGTTTGTTCCAAGAACATACATGTCGGAGGCTGAAGACGCTGTAGTAGAACCTGTTTCGCCGGAAACTTTTTCATCCTTCACTTGATCCTGCTGCAGTGTCTGGTCAACTTTTTTGGAGAAAAGTCTAAAGTTCATCGTCTAAACCACTGCTGGAAGATTTAAAAGGTTCTCCAGCAGCCTCCTCCTTCAGCCCAACTTCTTCAACAGGCTCCTTTTGTCCAGAATGCGGCAGCTCTATTCTCCTCGGAGGCTGTGGCGCAAACTCTATCGGCAGATTCTCTTTCCTAGTGGGTATAGAAACTATCATGCTCAACTCTTTAGTGTTCAAGCAGATATCGTGTCCGATAACCTTTTTCACGAAAGCGTACGCTATAGAAATTGGCAGTGCTGCTGCAAGAATATAGAATATGATTGACGTGGAAAGGGGGAACAGTGGTGCAAGGTTGCCTAAGTACAGGATCGCGCACGCTGTCGCAGAAACAGCTGCTGCCGCCGCATAAATCATATACTTTAGACCATACGATAGCCTGGGCTTAACCACTCCATCGACTGTGTTAGGTTTTCTCCTAACATAGGCTGCCCTGACGTCGTTCATGCCGCTTCTCGGAAAGGCTGCGACTACAGCTTTCACGTCCTCAACATTTTCTCCCCTGACAATGATCCTGCAGACGAAAAGCTCCTGTATAGCCTTCTCCTTTATCGCATCATGCAACGTCCTCTCCAGTGGAGTGAAGACAAAGACCTCTCCACCTTTAGGCTTCCCTTTTGAGACAACCTGTTTTACGCCAGTCGCCTTCTTAAAATATTTTTTGTTCAAAAACGATGCCACGTTAGCTCTAGCCAACAGGCTTCCCACAAAATCTATTTCGCAGACAATGTTCCCTCTTCCAACCATAGAAGAGGCTATGAGGTCAACATAGTTTTCTTTAGGCTCGTATGTTAGAGGCAGGATCGGGTAAGCGTAGTAGTGTAGAAGCTTGAGCCTAGCGTAGGCGCTGTAAACTCTCTTCGGAGGCTCCCTTTCTACAGCTAGAACACCTTTGAGCGAGAAGGCTTCAACAATATTCTGTCTAAAATGTTTTGGAACGTTTATGAAAAACCTCAGCCTCTTAACATCTTCTCCATCATACATTATAAGATATTTTACTGGAAACCTGTAGTTGTAGAGTGAGGCTAGAACGTTTCTCACAAGCTCGTCCAAGGGCTTGACTTCTGCTTCAAGATATGGTTGAAGCTCTATCCACGTCCTCTCAACCTTAACCATTTTCTATCACACTATCCTTTCCTCGAACTTAAAAGGCTGTAGAGTTTCACGGGATCTTCAACGTACTTGGCTTCCATCGGCTGCACGCCTGCCCTAGTGTAGACTTTGACTGTGCCAACGTTCAAGAACTTTAGCGCTGGCAGCATTTGAAGGTCTACTTCAACAATGTCTTCAACCTTAACCTCCCTCCTTATCCCCCAAACCCTGTCCACTATAGAAAACACCATCCTTTCCCCGTCGAAAACGTATTCTACATTTTTTGACGCCATCCTTCCAGCAGCAAATGTTAGAAAAGGTATTGAAAGGAGGAGGAGAAACCAGACGCTGAAGGCTGAAACCGCTAAACATGCTGAAGCCGACGCTACAGCGACAATGTCATAAAGTTTACTTGATCTGTGGAAAACTTGGACTCTGGACTCCATCATCAGAATATTTGAGTGATGTAAAAAAATAAGGGGGGCAAACGTTTCTAAACTAGGTCAGGCAACTGCACGCCGAGAAGTTTTCTAGCTTCCTCGGCAGCCTTCTTGAACTCTCTTGGACTGGATAGTCCAACTTGGACCGCATACTTTCTCCCAAACGCCTTCTCTATGATCCTATAATATTCTAGCCCAAACAGGTAGCTGTTGAAAAATGAGGTGGCGAACCCTATTCTGCCAGCGTCCAAGATTTTCGGACGCTCTCTCGCAAGTATACTGTTTTCCCCGTACCCCATAACGTCTGCTGTAACATATTCTGCGAAACCTTCCTGGAACGCTTTAACCAAGTTAACTGACCTGCGATAGAACATGCTTCTGAAAAACGATTTGACCAGAGACTTGAAGAGTGAAAAGAATGTTGGCGTATATTTTGAGAATTGGATCGCGTGAACGTACTCGTGTACTGCTACAACCTCGCACGAGAACCATATCCTGTTCCCCCTAGCCCTTCCACCCCTCTTAACCTGCTTGCAGACTACAGTGACAGGCTCTACCCCAAGATTTTCCGCAACCTTCTTGAACAGCTGTTCACAGTCTACGCCGGTCATGGTAGCAGGATCATCGTCAGCCCAAGGGAGACAAGCAATATTGTGACGCGGGCGCTCTTAAACTTTTCCTCAAGAGATTCTGCTGTAGCCCAGCGTATGCCGCCATAGATTATGCCTATAACAAGTATTGCCATGCCAAGGTATCCTATCAAGTCCATTACCAGTCCAACAGCGTTCTTAACCTGGTCCGGCACCTTAATGTACTGGCTGACAGCCTGGTTCCAGTCTGAAGTGCTTCCGCCTGAAGCAAACCATGCGGCAAGAGGTTTCGCTAGAAAGAACAGTATTCCCGCCACAACCGAGCCCATGATAGTCTTCTTTGCTGCGGCAACATCTTCTTCCGTCAAGGCTCCCGGCTGCAGTAGCCCCCTAACCTTCTCCCAAATCCTATCCCACATGGTCAATCAAATGATGCTATAGCATGAGTTTATAAGATGAATTTGTGCAAAAAAGCTATCTCCTTTTCCATGCTATTATCGCCAGGGCCGCTGAACAGACTGCCAAAGATATTAGGAGACTGTAGTCGAACCCGCCGCTCTCACTATACGATGACGCGGCAACCTTTGAAATGTACAATGTTACTTCAGCAGAAGCTCCTGGAACAATTTCAACATAGTCTGACGCAGTATAGTATCCTCCCTTTCTCGCCTCAATCCCGCAGACCCCGTGCCCTTCGAGCGTGAACTGGACTGCCCCGCTTGAGCCAGTGTACTCTACCTGGGAAACACCCCACCTGTCTGTCACAACCACTGCCACGCCGTCGACTGGAACGCTGCCGGATAGAACCTTAACCTTCAAAGAAAATGTTCCACTCTTGAAAACTTTAACATCCGACGGAGACCATCCTATCACAGCATCACCTTCAACGGCCACCGTAGCACATCCTGCACTGAAAGTGTCATATAATGTGAAGCCTGACGCCAGCATTGTTAGAGCAAACTGCCTGTCCACCACGTAAACATAGTCTTTTGACACTGTAGCAGACAACACTGTCATGTTGTTCGAGTACACGATGACCCCATCTAAGCCTCTCACTTCAAGCTTTTGTCCAGCGAACACTAGAACATAGTTTTCGCGAAAAAGCCCGTGTGAGAGAAGTGTTCCCGGCGCAGTCCAGAGGATGTTGCCGCCGCCGTCTAAGCAGACTGTCCTGCCAGAGAGCACTGCGAAAACCCTTTCTCCAGCGCCTGCGCTGGTGCAGGAGACAAACTTTATCCTCTCCCCCAAGCTCCTGATCCAGCTGACCTCTCCAGAGCCTTTAACTGAAGCCAAAACTGTGCCGTTTAACGCGAGATAAAAGTTTGCTCCAGAAAAGGCTGCTGAATCAACTGTACCATTCCATTTCATCAAAACCTTTCCAGAAGAGGATACGAGCATCGAGCCCAAAACTATTTTCCCATCGCCTCCAGTGTAAACGTTCATGTCCCCAAAACCTTCCATCGCCCAAACTATGCTCCCAGACGATGAAATACAGTATAGGGTGCGCATTGTTCCAGCATAAACTTTCCCATCAAAATATAGTATCGTGTGAACAGGAAACCTTGTCCCAGTGAACCAGAGCATCCTCCCATCGTCTACACTAAAGCATGCGAGCCCACTGTCGTTTCCCAAAAAAATTTTGTCTCCGACCACAACCGGAAGGGTTGTCGAATAAAACTGTCTACTCCACACAAGCCTAAGAGATTTCACACTATTAGGGGAGCTGAAGTCCTGTGCGAGAGAGCCTCCCTCCGACACCCAAGCGTATGCTCCAGCAAACTGTAGAACGAGGAGGAAAGCTAGCGCTGCTGCCGCAAGAGAATCCACACGTAGCATCCGCGCCTCCTCTCCAGCCTAACAACCTTTTCAGCGTAAAGTCTAGCAATCCACGAGCCCGGAACCCTGCCGATCTCTATCCCAGCCTTCGCTTTAATCTCCTTAAACCTTAACCCTAGAGGCTCATCCTTCAACGCCTCAATAACAGCCTTCTTGAACTCCTCGTACTCCATCAAAAAACAGTGTGTACAAAAAATATAAGAGGAGAAAAAATGTTTCCTAGAGGCTTGAAACCTTCACAGTCTTGTTCACGTAATCCACTTTTACCCGCACGCCAAGGTCTTCTAGCACAAACTCTTCCTCAACCTTTTCATCGAAAGCCCTTCGTTCGACGACGTCGACCAGCTGTCCAACCTCCTCCAGAACCTTGACTTCAACCCTTCCCCCGCCCTCCGGATAGCTTATTTTTATCCTGTTAAAGTTTCCACAGTGCCTGCACTCTACAGTATACACGTAAGATTCGCTTGAAGGATGCAACACTATCTCCCTCTCAAGCTGTGGTGCAGCGTTCCTGCGCATGTCCTCAGCCATTTTAACCGCCTCCTCCTCACTCAACCTCTCCTCAAGCACTTTATTCAATAGTGTTATCATCATGTTCTGGTCTGAAAGGCTCAAGATCACTCTGAGGACATTATTGCTTAAACTGTTCCCCTTCTCCTCAACCTTTTCCCTCACAGGCTCCGGCAACATTTTCAGCAGCGTCTCCCTCTCCTCCTCAAGCTTTCTCATAATCTTCTGAGACTCTGTTTCGACAGCATACCTCCTCTTTCCAGCAAGCTCTCTCACGAGGTCGCCTTTCATCCAATCCGGTGCAGAAGCCACCACCGGCACAGCATTGTCTGGAACAAGCTTCCCAAACTTTTCGAAAACCTCTTTAGCGGCTTCAACAACCGAGCTGTCCACCTGACCAGACCTCGAAATCCTGCTCTGATGAGTTTCCCATAAGATCAGCTGATCACACTTGCTCTTCCACGGTCCACCGACGCGAACCTGCTCAATAACATCAAGCTGATCCTCTACCCTGCTCAACTGTGCAATACTAACGCAGTCCGCTACAGTCAAAACTCCGGGATCACTAAGCTTCAAAATTTCTTCGACAACCCTGGAACTGATAGCCTTAACCTTCGACGACCTAATCTTCCTAACAATATCCTCGTCCACGCCGCAGACTTCAGCAGCATCCTTCACTTCTAAGCCACTGTCAAGCAGCTGCTTAACATGATTGAACACTAAGACTCCAACATTCCTGCCCCTAATATTGTAGTGGAAAGTCCACTTTCTGATCTCCTCCAAACCCATTACTGCAACAAACGCTGGAACCTCCTCTAAACCAGCTTCCTTCGCAGCCTTCACCCTATGCCATCCTGACACGACAACATACATCCCCTCCCTACAGTGTACGGTATCGCCGGTCGCAGGATTAGTCACATCCTTGTTCCACAGCTCCTCGGGCGCGGGAGAAACAATTATCGGCTCTATCGCGGCCTCCCCATACCTTTTAATGTTCGCGACAAGCTTCAGAAAATCTTCTGAACCCATCCTGTTGGCGCTAAACGGTGACGGAACAAGCAGGCTCAAACTGATCCTCTGCAGCTTCAAAACATCTCACCTCCCTCAAGATTCCTCATTTTCACAGCCAAATTTTTTACACCGAGAATTGCACCCAACATGCTCTCGTCAAGCCTGTTCTCGATAGAATATTTTGCGCAAACCTTGTCCAACGCTATGGCAACCGCTACAGCAGCAACAGTTTCAATAACACCGCCACTCAGTCTCCCGGCAACCTTTTTAGCCTCCTCCTCGACCAGCCTAAAGAACACATCATATTTTACTCCAGCAACATCCAGTTCTACAGCGAAAAGTTCAGCGTGGGCTCGAACAAGCTGAACATACGCTTCAACCCTGTTCCTCACAGCGACCTTGAAAGTGTTCTTTGGACTAACCCTGTTAACCTTGAAAAACGCTGCCGAACCATCCTTTATCTCATCCGCTTCCACTCCAGCATATTCTACAAACGCCCTCACAACATCCTCTCTGGAAACTCTGGGATCCATAAGCTCACACGCCCTACACAGTGCAACAAACGCAATCTCCCAAGTCTTCAACTTCGGACGCTCTACAGCATACAGGCTGTCATCGTAGACACCTCTGTTCAAGTCCTCTATAATCTGCCTAGTCTCCCGCAAAGCCTGCTCGTAGACCCTCCTGGCAAGAGGAAACTGGTAAGACAATGTATCATAGAGCTTCCTAACACTCTCAACCCTGTTCTCGTACGCTGTTATCTCATCGTGGATAATCTGCCCCCTCACAACCCTGCTCTCATGAATTTCCGCAGAATACTTCAACTGCGAAAAAGAAGTCTCCTCACTGTAGCCAAAAACCCTATCGCACCTTGGACAGTACCATTCACCACGCTGGTAGTCAAACTGCACCCTAGCACCGCAGTCGGGACAGTGTGAAAGTCCATCACCCCTTATGAACGTCGAACGCTCTAGAATCTTAGGCACCCTCGACCACCCCCCGACGTGCCAGGGTTAGGTAACCGCAAAGGTTATCTAACCCAAGCCCATGAAACAAAAAAGACGGTGTATATCTAAGTGTGCACTTGTAGATATAAGATAATCTTCTTTGACATGGATGGAACGCTTATAAAATGTAAAAGCAGTTGGGGGATTGTTCACAAAAGATTTGGTACAGTTAAAGAGGCAAAGAGAACCTTAAAAGCGTATAGTGAGGGAAAAATATCGTATAATGAGTTCATGAGAAGAGATATAGGTTTGTGGATTAATAGGAGGGGTAAAGTTCATGTTAGAGAAGTAGAGGATATTTTGTCAAGGTTTGAGCTTACTAAAGGAGCCAAAGAGGTTACAGGAAAGTTAAAGAGCATGGGGTTAAAGATTGTAATCATCACTGCGGGAATAGACCTTCTCGCTGAAAAGGT
>Ga0078972_1011367_pt1 | contig 16000 bp, 31 predicted proteins | sample YelNatPaOPGAMG01_FD_67568 | JGI IMG/M metagenome (GOLD analysis project Ga0078972, IMG submission 67568) | Hot spring thermophilic microbial communities from Obsidian Pool, Yellowstone National Park, USA - OP-RAMG-01 (SPADES assembly) (version 2) | ecosystem: Environmental > Aquatic > Thermal...
GACAACGTATGGCGTCGATTCTCCAGAGGATTGGTCTTCAATTAAAAAAGCAATCAATGAACATTTCTATCCCGTTGATAAACCTGTTATCGGTCCGCGTTGGGACTGGGACATAACAGAGGCGCTATTTGGTATTACGCAAGGGGTCCCGTTTATCGCTTCAACGTGGCTAACTAAAGATGGACACGTCGCAACCATTATCGGGTTTACTTCTGATGATGAATCAACTCCATTGAAACCGCAAGAGATTGTTTTGCCATCCGTCAATGAAATAATCATTCACGATCCTTATGGAGACAGAACGTCAGGTATTTACGACACATCAAAATCTGGTAAAAATAACCGTTACCCTGCAAAGTTTTTTATAGATACTTTATGGCGTGGAACGGGAATACAGATTAAAAGGAAATCATAATATGACAGCAGACATCGCGGCTTGGGCAGGAGTTGCATTGATGGCAACGGGTATGATGGCTGGAATGGTTGGATGGATTTTCAGAACAAGCATTAAACCGCTTAAAGTCGTAATTGAAAACAATACCGACGCTCTGAATCAGGTATCAAATACGATAATTGAACATGCCAAAAGTATTGCAGATCATGAGGGCCGTATTATTGAGATCGAAACTACCCATGAAATACTTGGTTGCAAAAATAAAAGACGAAAAGAAGATCGGGAATGAATGTGATAAAATAGATCGGGAAATATATTCGGGGTTGTATTTGACCCTGAAAAATCACAGACAGGAAGGAGAAAGAAATGAAAGTGTTTTTTATGAAGGCTCTCAAACAGGTTGCGTCTATTTTCACCGATAAGGATTTTGACGCAGATGTAGTAAAGGTATTCGGCGTGGCTCTCGTTGTCGCCGGTATTGTCGGGTGGTGGTATGGTAAAGCTGATTTTCAATGGATCATCGGTTTCGCTGTTCCATTGATTGTTTCCGGGAAATTCTCGGACCAGGGATGAAAATGTGCAAACAAAAAATATCATTATCCTGGTTGTGTGTGGTGCCATTGCTCTTGGCGCTTCTCTTTTCGGCGCATACAGCCTGGGGGCAAGAGACGAACGAACCCGCGCCAACATTGAGCTTGCCAAGCTCCGGGACGAATACTCCACCTACCGGGCCGATACCGACCGATCCATGGAGCAACTTCGACTCAGCCTGGACGAATCTAAAGGACGAGCTGACTCAATCAGCCGAGGACTCGGAGAAGCTGTCAAACTTGCTTCATCAGCTACAGACAGAAACCAACGGATTACGATCCTCATTGGCGCAGTCGATACAGCAATACGAGGACTCCGAAAAGGCACGAATGATTGAACGATCAGCCGCAGAAGCGAAAATAACAGACGCAATTTTGAAAGGGATAAAAGCCGAAAAATCGCGCGACAGGTGGAAAACCGCAACAGTTATTGTATCTACCATCGCGGGAATACTTGGCGTCTCACTTGCCATGACAATTGCGTCGCATTGAACGCCATGGTACCTGGACCGCGATAGGTGCCAGTTAGGCATAGATTAAAACGCCTTAGAAGGCCCTTCTAGTTCGACTGGAGGGCCTTCTTTTTTTGTAGAAAAACACCTTATCGAAACCATATAGACATTTTAGATATAATCCATATTTTAGGCATACAACCTAAATAAAAATATATTATTTTTACAAAAAAATAAAAAAAACTATTGACAAAATAGAAAACCTGTGGTAGTATAGAACCATAAAGGATCGCGTAGGTGATCCTGAAGAAAAGGGGCCCTGCGGGGCGGAGGGAAAGAAAATGAAGGGAACGATACAAGAGATTGTCGGGCAGGAGAGTGGTTTTATTATTGAGAAGGGTTTTTGTTTTCTCGATAATTGGTCATCAAATCTTACAGAGTACTCCGCCGATTTAAGGAAGACCGTCCAGGTCAAGAATTGCCTGATATGGTTAATCAGGGCTGGGTATCTGGATTTTGATGGGGATGATATTAATAAAAAGTACCGGGAGGACGCAAACCCGGTGAGCATGGAAGATCTTATGGGGAAAGGTTGCCTGTACGATTTTGGGAAATTTTTTGTTTTAGCCCCGAAGGGGTGGAATTAAAAAAAAGGCCGGGAAACCGGTATAATAGGAGTGAACAAAATGAACAAGGTAGAACAGATTGTCGAGAGAGCTTTTGAAGATGGATATGATGTGGGGCAGATTATGGACTTCCTTTGTGATGGGGAAGCCATGGCCGAATTCGGGATTACCGACGAGGACCAGGCCGATGTCGAAGAGGCCTTTTATAAATTAAAAGGCCAAAAATGATCAAAAAAGTATTACCGACCATCTACATCTATGGGCCGACTGATGTTGAAATATTTGTAAACGTAAATATCGGAGAAAGTAATGTATATTATGGAAGTAATGTATATTATTCTTTCGGGTTAGCGTCGTTGTTAGAGCCTGGGCTCATTTTACCGATCAACGGTAAAAGTGCTTTACAGAATGGTAAACTGGTTGGAATATCCGATAATTCGGATTACCCTTACAAGGTGAAAAATGAAGACAGTATTATAAATGTACCGTACATCGCGGTGTTAAAATAGGGAGGTTTTTATGGAAAGAAACTACGAGTATGCGGGGATAAAGATCCCTGTAGAGCTAAAAAAGGCAATCAAAGAGATTGCTGAAAAAGAAAGAAGGGCCTTCGGAAAGCAGGCGCTCATAATCCTGGAAATTGGACTTCGTGAGTACACGAAGAATTCATCGAAAGAAAAATGAGGCCGTTGGCTTCTTAGTATTTTATCTTTTATGAAACCCTAGATCGGGTCCCCCAGGTCAGACTATTGGCCTGGTTTTTTTTAAGGAACACTTGTTGAGTTTCATCCCAGGTTGGATCGAAAAACAACTTTTTCCGCTTCTCCTATGCTCATTTCCCTTCGTTTGATCTTTAGGGCGTCTCTATGTTTTTTCCAAATCAAAGCCATGTCGTAGTTTCCGTTTAGGTAACAGGTAGCAACCCTATCGTCCAAAAGATTGATTTTCCGTGATAGGTCCTCGTATCTAGTCATTTTAATACCTCCATTTAAACCCCTAATTATTAGTTAAATTATTCCTTACTGTTTTCATTTAGTCATAATCTGCACCCCTTCTATTGTAAAGCCTCTGATATATGATCCTTTTGTACCCCATATCGTACAACATACGATCCTCTTTATCTGGAATTTCTTCGTCCACGTCCCTAATCATATTGTTTATAGCGTCCCTTTCACCTAATTTATACATATTCGTTTTTGACATTTCCTCTAGGGTTACAGCTTTGATGGTATCGTAAATCATTTTCGTCCTCCATGTATCTAAGTTCCAATAACACAATATATTGTGCTATTGTTCTTTCGCCATTACCGTAAGAAATAGAATATGGGTATTCTTTCGTATAACGAACATTGATAAGAATTCCTGATTTAAAATTGTGCATGATTATATTTTCTATGGAACTCATTATCTCTTCGATACTATCTGCATAACACACCAACTCACCTTCATGCTTCCCTCGGACAACATCTGTATCCTGGGGACCATATATCAAGATTTCAGGAAATTCCATTCTAATCATAATCGACCTCCATTTGTATCGATGTCCATTTTTCACCACCGTTATAATGTCGATGATAATTCCACCTGTTTATACATGGAATAATCCTTGGTTTTGTATTCGTTGAATAAATTACCTTGCGATACTTCAATCAATTTCTTTGCAGAATCGACAAACTCTTTTTTTATCTCGAACCCATAGGCTCGACGGTTTAAGTTTTTTGCCGCTACAAGAGTGGACCCGCTTCCCGCGCATGGATCAATTACGACCTCGTTTTCATCGGTAAATATTTCAATCAGGCGCTCAAGAAGTTTGATCGGTTTTTGAGTAGGATGAACCCGATCGGCGCCGAGATCACGCGGCCAATCCATGACGTTAAAAACCATATTACCATTGTTATTAAATTTTGGTAATTTATCTCGGAAAAGTATGAGTCCATATTCGGCATTTCCTACTACGCGCATATTGGCCTTTAGTACCTGCGATGAAAAGTTTTTTCGGAATACAAGATTGATATATTTCATCAATCCATGTTTTTTTGCTTCATCAATAAGCATGAATTGTTGCTCGAATGAACAAAACACAATCATACATGGTGCTTTTCCTCGTTCTTTTGGTTCCTTTACAAGCATACGGCTACAAAACGCCATGAATTCAGGAACGCGAAAATCTTTATCGGTATCAAAGAATGAAGAATTTGCAAGTTCACTCTCTCCGTTTTTATTATCACCGTCAACGTACCATTGCGGATTAGAACCATAAGCATTGTTACCGACGTTGTATGGAATATCAGCGATTATTAACTGCGCTTTTGGTATCCCATACACCTTATAATTTTGAAAATGGTCATGGAATAATTCAATACGCTCCATAATCTTTTCCACTCCTTTTAAAAAAGTTTATTACTCTTTATCAGTTTTGCTAAAGGCTTCCAATGAGATAATTGTCTTATCACCGTATCTTTTCATTATCCTATTAAATTGTTGCATTGTAATCGTATTTTTGCTCATTTGTGAAAGTACCATTTGCCCTAATGCTTTCTGTGGAGCTGTCCCGAACTTACCCCATATATACTGTTCTATTTCATCGCCGATTTCATCGGATATGGTAAATTGAAAGGTACGGCTCATTTTTCGCTCTCGCTTTTTTTATCTACAGGAATCTTTACCCAGACGGCTGTTATGTTTTTATTATCGAATGGGCAATATTCTGGCTTAAAGTCTTCATCCATAGAGTCCAGGTAACAAGGAGACTCTTTATCATCGATTTTAAAACATTCGATACATTTGTATTTCACTTTACACCTCCAATTTTGACGTACTTACCGTCTCTGTAAATATATCCCGCGTATAACTTCGCGTGAAACTGTTCAGCCTCTTCCGATGATATACGTAATTCCTTCGCCGCTTGTTCCGGTAATTTTACGGAACCATCGGGATATTCTGCAACCATTCTGTATTCATCATCCGTAACGTCATCAAAAGATTCGTCAATGATAACAGGCTTTGTTTTTTTAATCTTGACCGGCTTTACCTTTTTCTCAATAGGTTTTCCAATTTCACCTGCGATGGAAAATACCGATAGTTCAATCCAGAAAAACAGTATGATAAAGAATAGGGCCGCGATTAAAACTCCAGGCGAACGATTAGCCAATATGTACGGTATCCGTGCAAAAATCTCGACGGCTCGGATTTTCTTGGCCGGCTCATTCTTCCATCGGTTTTCAGCGGCAACAAGAGAATTGCTCATTTCCGTTTCTGCTTCGCGGGCTTGCGTTATACTTGGATCCATCGACGTTGCAAGTGTCCGTTGATTTTTACTTCGATATGTAGACTGTTCAAAAAGTAAATCATCAACTTTACTTTTAGCCGTGTTGTAATCTATTTCAGCGCGTGTAACATAATCCGGTTTTGTATCATCACCCTGTATAATGACGGTATTCATCATAAACATGAACCCGCCGAAAAAAGTAATGATAGCGGCCAATGCCCAGGATACAAATTGCCGTTTCGCCCGTGCTCGTACTTTGAATAATATTACCACAATACCGAGTGCGACGAATTGCGCAAGCGTATGCCAATCAACAGATATTGACGTAAAGAAGGCAAGTATAGACGTAAGCTCTACTGCCATAAGAGCTAATAGAGAACTGACACCTACGAGGATATCGTTATGGATTGCAGAATTGAATCTCCTGATAAAAGTATTATTTTTCATAAATAACCATTAGCCTTTAAAATATCCCGTAACTGTTCAAAGTTGTAAATAATTGCCGCAAGTCCGCCATCTTTATTTATTTGCGCAACGTTATCAAGTTGATCCTGACTCGGTTTATCGTTTCCGGCTTTTCCTTCAAACTGAAAGTGTCTACCACCTTTGAACATTCCGCAAATATCACCGCATCCTTTATAGCCAAACGTATACAAATGACCGCCTAACTTAATCTTTCGACTATTCTGTCTCCACATTATTGAGACTTTACCGGTCAGTTTAAGTAATGCCATTATTTCGTTATTCAAAGCATTACCTGGTGTTGTCATTGTGGACATAGTTTATCCTTTAAGTTCTTTGTTCCCCGTTTCACGCATCGGGGAGTTGCGGCACGTTTCGCTATTTTTCAAGCTCTCAGGTGCAGGGATGGAAGCTACGGGAATCGAACCCGATCATTACTACCGCCTGGTATGCTTCCACGGTACTGCGTCCGTACCCGACCGCCGCGTCGTATTTTTGGTGGCGTGCCATAGCCGATAACAGGATCGGCTCAGTCCCGCGTTCCGCCCACGGGTGGACGATTACTTTATAGATACGGAAGATGAAGGATTCGAACCTTCGCTACACTTTCATGCAGTATGGTTTTCAAGACCATCGGCATCGACCACTCGCCCAATCTTCCAGGTCCCGCGTATCGCCAACGGCGGCGCGGGTATTACTTCTACTTCTATGTATAATTCGCTTGCGTTCTTTTCAACGGGCCAGCGTTCCCTGATAATTTTTACCCTCATACGAGGATATGGGGAATCAGGATTATGAATCCATGACACGATATCTGTCATTCCCCGAGAAACCCTGTTACTTATTATCTATCGGCCTTATGACCAGGATACGCTCTTTATCATCGATGTTCATTACAACATCTTTGACGCCCTCCGCACGTAAGCGGTCAACGTATTCAAACGGCAACCTTATAACAGGGTTTTTCTCAATGTTAATTGTCTTTTTTGTTCGTTCCATGAATCTAAGCTACCATAGGTTTTTTACAATGTCAATAAAAATGTTACAAATAAATGCTTTTTTATGTAAATAAGTGTTGACAGTGTAGTATAGGTGTAGTATAGTATATATATAAGGTGGTTATGAGAGACACCAAAAAAGAAATCGAAAAACGAGGTATATATTGAGAGAGAATACAGATAATGTGTAGTACATTTAATGAATTAAAGGAGTTTATATGGATGTGAAATCAATACGTAAGAAACTGAAACTATCCCGTAAAGAATTAGCCGATAAACTCGGCATTTCAAAACGGACGGTAGAGGCATGGGAACAAAGACGGCGCGCTCCCGATGAGGAAAACGCGGAAAAACTTGCGGAACTTTTTAAGGAGGTCTATCATGGATAGCAAACAATTTAAATCATTCACGGATGAATGGAAAAGAAGAGGAGCTTTGGACTTTACTCGTAAAAGCCATTATGAAACGATGGCGCCGCTTTTTGAAGCACACGCGGAGGTCGTTGAAGTAACCGCCGCAGATTTTCACAACCTCGGTACCCAGGGTGATACGACAACGTATTACCCGAAAAAAGAGACGATTGATAAGTTCGGAGCCGCCGCCGGTCTTTCGTTTTCCTCCGTCAATATAGGGACAAGAAAAGAATCGCCATTGTGTTATGTCGGTAGGGCTCAATGCGAAATGCTGGGCCCCGATGGTCAAATAATCCACATGGTGGCCGCTGAATCCGAATACGACGCGGAAACACGGTCGCAAGAAGAGATCCTTCTTAGCATAAAAAAATGGGGAGATAAATCAAAGTTCAAGGGTCCGAATGCCGAAGTTGAAAAGGAACTTTGTCTTTTATCTCATAAGAAAAAAGCACGTGCGCAATGCGATACCGGAGCAAGGACAAGAGCAATAATTGCCGCAATCGGTATGTCAACCGGCTTCAAGAATCTCTTTTCAAAAGGTCCTACCGTCTACTTTCTCTTTTCGCGTATCATCTACAATGCGAAAAACAAGATGGTAATGGACCGCGCTCTTGACTCCATGTTTGGTGCCGCGAAACTTTTGGGTGGTCCTTCCATTTCCGATGAAGTAATTCCTTACGAAACTAATGAAGACAACTTAGAAAACATTCGTAACGTTACAAACGACGTGAATGTTGACGATCTTGCCAAAAAAGCTGTTACCGATGATTTTGAAGGCGTTGATGAAGCTTTCGGACCGACGCCTCAATCAGTCCTTGACCAACTTTTGAAAGATAAAACACCGAGAAGTTCTTTAAGGTATGTTCGGCTCAAGTACGAGAATTATTTATCAAGCAAGGTAAAAGGGATTATTGACCCATATCTTGAAGCGGACGATACACCGGATGAAAAGTTTATTGCTCTGCACGAACAAGCGAAAAACTACCTGGAGAAAAAAGGTATCGAGATTTAACGGTTTCGTATGAAACTGTATATTTTTTTAAGGAGTGTTTTTATGGACGCAACCAGCGAATCAAGAGTGAGAATCAATCTTTCACAGGGAGCAAAGGGAGATGTCAAGTTTGACATTACTTCGGAATTTCCAAACGAAGATGATGCAATACTTCATCTAGGAAACGCGATTGATAAGGTAAAATCATTGTGCGCTGAAAAGAATCTCAAACTCGCAGACGCGTAAAACTTTAGGCCGTCCGGAATAAATCCGGGCGGTCTTTACTAAAGGAGTAAACAATCAAATGATACGATTCAACCATTTCGCAGATGTTCATTTCCGCCCTTCAAAAGCTCTTGACGTATTCGCTTCCATCGACGTGATCGAACGTGAATCCGATGGCATTGACTTCAATATTGCCGCAGGGGATTTATGGGATTATCCAGTCCAGAATACAGGAGCAAGTCAATTCCCGGAATACGTTGCGCGTATATCACGTATTGCAGAAAAAGCTCCGTTGGTTATGGTTCAAGGTACGCCGACCCATGACAGTGACGGAAGCCTGGACATATTCGAGCAGGCAAGTAAACACATTACAGTTTTGAAAATGGGTAAAGGATATTTTGTAAACAAGTTTAAAGGCGTTTACGATTATGTTCCCGGACACAAAACCGAAAAAGGCGATTTAGCCCTCATTTTCGGACTACCTGAACCACAGAAAAAGCACCTTATCGCCTACGATACTTCTATTACGATGGATGATGCAATCCGCGCGGTTCTTTTTGGCTATGCGGCCGTACGTGCAAAGTACCCTGAACTTCCCTGTATTCTTGTTTATCATGGGCAAGTAAAAGGCGCGATAAATCCGAACGGAGAAACGGTAGAAGGTGGAGTCTCAATCGATGATATCGCTTTAGTAGGAGCCGACTACATTGCTATGGGAGATATTCACAGACCGCAGAGGGTAGGAATTTCTCGCGGGCTTCATGCGTATTACCCTGGTGCGATTCATCCTACGGGTGATTGGAAAGATGCCGGTTATCAATTCGGAATGAATCAGGTATCGATTGAAAACCTGAATGAAATCAAAAGGGACCCTGAAATCTCCCGTATTCTTTTCCCACATCCTGAACTCGTTAAGTTTGAAACGAAGTTCGGACAGCAATTACCTAATGTAAAAGAAAATACACGCGTATGGTGGGAAATTACTGCAACAAAAGAAGAATCTGTTACCATCGATACAGAATCACTTTTGAAAGACCTAATCACCTCCGGCGCTGATTCAAAGTCAAAAGTAACGATCAAGGTAAAAGCCGATGAAACAGTACGTGCCGGTGAAATTACTTCCCTTCGTAAATTCCGTGACAAGTTTACTTTGTGGATGAAAAACACCGGGAAAGAAGCAAGCCCGTCCATGCTTGAAAAATGCGATACCATCGAAGCGATTGCAAGCGGTAAAGGATTAACTACTCAAGGAGGTTCGTTCTCATTCGATAAACTCATTCTTCGCGGATCGAAGGGAATCTGGAAGAAACAACGGAAAGACGAAATAACGCTTGACCTTACTTCGCGCGATCCTGGAATAATTGGTTTAATCGGTCCGAACGGAAGGGGAAAATCAACGATCATAAACAATTTTCATGTATGGCCTGAAATGCCAAATATGGGTGGTCCTTTATACAAACAATTTAGATTAAAGGACTCTTTGCGAGAAGTCTATGCAACCGATCATACCACGGGAATAAAGTACCGTAGCCGTATGAAAATCAACGCGCCTGGTAAGACTGTCGAATATTTCCTTGACCAGAAAACAGGTGATGAATGGACAAGTTACCCAGGAATTACCGGAAGGCTCGCAGATTATGAGTCGGTTATCAATTCCCTTTTTGGTTCCCTTTCTCTTTATATCCGTACTGCAATGCAGTTACAATCTCCGACCTCCGATTATCCTGATATTGCGAAAGCAACAAAGGGAGAAAAGAAGACAGTAATGAGCGCCCTTGCCGGGATAGACTTTTACAACTTTTACAAGGCAGAGGCGAAAGTAAAGGGGGATACGCTCGAAAAGAATATAGCGGATATTGACGTAAAGATATCGACAATGAAAGACGGTTTGAAAGATCGTGAAACACTCATTTCCGATATCAAGATTGCAGAAACTGCGGTCAAAACTATCGAAGGTGAACTTCCAGGAAAAGAGGCCGAAGGGAAGATCATCGGGGATCGTGTCAAGGCGCTTGAACAGACATCTGCAAGCCAAAATGTTATCAAGGCACAAATTGAAGACCTCAAGGCTTCAATCAGTAAAGATGAAGCTTCCAAATCCGATTCACTTGCGGCGCTAAAATCGATTGAAATATCAGTTTCTACCCTTCCAGAAAATGTTACTATCGTAAACAAGTACGAACTATTGAAAACCCGTGAAGCTGAAATCAATGCGGAAAAAACTGCATACCTTGAGGAAAGCGCAAGATTAAGCCATGAATACCTTACGAAAAAAGAAGCGCATGACAAAGAAGTGAAAGAAATCGAGGCTGAACGAACGGCGGAAAATGATAAGTACCGGAATGGACATAATAACCTGGTATCGACTCTTGCAATGATTGATCGCGATATCGAACGATATATGGCAGACCTTGCAAAGCCGATTACCGATCATTGTCCTACCTGCGCTCAATTATTGCCGGCAGACGCTATCGAACACGTCAAAAAAGAACGCGAAACGATTGTCGAGAAACTCGAAACGTTGAAAGCAAACAGAGATTCAACGTCCGCACAAATTGCGCAACTCGATAAAGAACACGAAAGAATTATTGCCGCTATCGAGGAACGTCTTTCATTTATCGATGACGTAAAACCCGTTGAAAGAAAACCATTCGATGAAACAAAGCTGAATGAAGTAAAAGCGGAACTATTGACTATCGATATCGCTTCGGCTCGAAAGGTAGTACAAGAGGCAAACGGTGCTTCAATCCGTATGGATTCCCTTAATGAGAAAATAAGGGAAATCGAAATGCGCATTAAAAATGCAACGGTGAAACTGGAAGAACTGAAACCGTTAATTGACGAAACGCTACAATCAAGAATCGAAGAAGCGAATACCGCGCTGAATACGGCAAGAAGTGAATACCGAACGTTGACCGACAAACTTGCAACTGAAAAGGCAAACTTGAAACACGCAAAAGATGCGCTGATTGACCTTGAAAGTAAGGAGAATGAAATCAAGCTCCTTGAAAATGACAGGTATATCGCTTTACGTGAACTTGCAGATTGGAGATTGATTGAACAAGGGTCAGGACAGAATGGAATACAGGCGCTCGAACTTGACGCACTTAGTCCAACGATTGCCTCTGTCGCTACGGAACTCTTGAAGGAATATGAAGATGGACGGTTTTCAATCCGATTTGATACAACCAGGGAGGGAAACAAAGGCAACCAGATCGAAGACTTCATCATATGGGTTATCGATTCACGTGATGGAGACGAACAAGAGTTTGAAACACTTTCAGGTGGGGAATCTGCATGGGTTCGTTATGCCCTTATGTCTGCATTCTCGATTGTACGCGGGAACAACTCTGGTGTGAAATACCTTACGGGATTCTTAGACGAATCGGACTCATCTCTTTTTCCTGAAAGCCGTGTTTCATATTTCCGTATGCTTGAATCATCCTTTAGACAATCGGGAAAGATACATACGATTGTCGTTACTCATTCTCCTGAACTCCAGGAAATGATTAGTCAGAAAATAGACGTTACAGAATTGGGAAGCGAGGAGTCAAAATGACAGTCTATGATTATCTTATGGCACGAAAGGCGGACATTGAGGATAAGATTATTCGTAACGGCTTGACATCCGGCTTGGTTGTACAGAAACGTGAAATATCAAAGGAACTTGAACACTTGACCATCGAGGATGGAGCAAAAGAGTACGTCGAGGATAAAAAGAAATACGGCGACGACGCAATGAAAGGATGGTACAATGGATTTTAAAAAACTATGCAACCAGGCATATAAAAACGCAACGAAAAAGGGATTTTATGATAAAGATCCTTCTTTCGGTGCGCTACTTATGCAAGTTGTCGAGGAGCTTGGCGAAGCGTCGGATGCGGACCGGAAAGGGAATCAAGCGAAAAAAGGTGATGCTGAATATATTGCGAGAATTGAAGACCCGCAAGTATTCAAGAATGTTTTCGAGAATCGCTTAAAAGATACCGTTGAAGATGAACTTGCCGACGCTTTTATCATTCTAGCGGGGATATGTAAACATCGAAATATAGATATAGAATCGTCAATTATTTGCAAAATGCAGTATAATAAAACCCGCAAACGTCTACATGGGAAAAAGTATTAAAGGAAGCTATGAATAAATTAACCATTTTTATGTTTATTTTCTTATCATCTTTACTCTTTGCGCAAGTAAATGATAAAAAACCGCCGCCGTTACTGATTACCGAAAGTCAACTTCAAAAGATTTACCATATCGGTAAAGAAAATAATGTTCCATTATCAATTGTACGGCAACAAATAAAAGAAGAATCGGGAGGTGATTGTCATGCAAGAAGCAACTTGACTGCTGAAGGTTTTTACTCGAAAGGAATTTTACAGATTTACGACAAACCGGGGAACGTCGATTGGCTACTCTGGAAGTTTTGGAAAGATGATCCGAAAGACTTCGATATTTATGACCCGATAGACAACGCAACTTTGGCACTTCGATATTTATCATGGTTACATGGACGGTATGGCAATTGGTATCAAGCACTGATTTTCTACAACCATGGGGACATCAAGGGATACAATGAAGAAACAAGGGCGTATGCTCTGAGGATAATCAAAGCTGAATAGGGGGAATTATGGCAGAACACATTTATTGCGGTTCAGGGAAAGACAAAGAGTTTCAAGATGGCGGCCATCTTCTAACGATTACCTTGAACCTGGACGAACTTGAAAAAAACTTTTCGGCATACGGTTTTACAACCAATACAGGAAAGAGGACAATCAAAGTAAAGGTTTCAAAACGGCGAGAAATAGGCCAATATGGAGAGACCCACACCGTCGAAATCGAAACATGGAAACCGAACACAACGGGCCCAAAATCGACGCAAAACGCTTCAAACGGTAAAGGATACCAGGTACAGGCTAAAAGCCCGTCAAAACCCCTTAGCGTTACTGCTAACGAGAGTTTAGATGACTTCGAAGACGAAGTACCATTCTAAATCACATAAGGAGTTACTACATGGCTAAAGAAAAAGAGAAACATGAAACGACTGAAGAAATTGCAGACGGACTTGTGAAATCATTGACCGAAACTGAAGGGGTACTCAAGACGTTCCGTCAAATCGGCTCATACTATTTCCGCAAGAAGATCCAAATGAGCGACGTCGAATTGACGAAACAACTCGACACGGATACGGAAAGTTTCATCAGGACGCAAAGTGAATACTGGACTATGTTTTATTTCCTCAAAGGGAATAATCTGCTTGAAAAGTACGCAAAGTTCAGAGGTGAAATTCACGCGATAATCCAGGGAAAGATGATACCGAAAGAGTAGGAGGTTAAGACCGATGACAACTCCAGTAATACGTGAAGTTACACTTCGCAGAAAGTTTAATTTAGGCAACTATGAAACGCTTGATATCGAGTTTGTTGCAACCATTCAACCGGAACAAAACCCCGGTGAAGTATTGAAAGCTCTTGATAAAGCAACCGTTACATACAGAAAATCAAGGGAGACTGACTCATGAACCTACCGCATGATATCCGGTTTTTATCCCATCCATTCTTTTTGCGTTCCCTTCGTAAGTCCGGTTTTTCTGATTGTGTTTTGAAGGCTAACCGTGCCGCCGCTTATTTTCAATTACAGTTGAATAGCGTGTTACTCGGTGATCGATCAAAGACGCAAGAGACCAGGCTTATCGAAGCGATTGCAGAAATGGAGATATATCTTTCGGCGGTTATCAATGCACTTGACGCGCAAAGCGATGCAAAGACGGCGATACAAACCCGCCTTGAATCGTTAAACAGTGAGGAATTGAAAAAATGAGTAAAGTCGAAACGTGCAAAAGGAAACGCCGTTTCGACTCGAAAGACGAAGCGAAAGCGTCTATCAGGCCAGGACAGAAAAAGTTTATGCACGCTTACCTTTGTGATGTGTGCGGATTTTGGCATTTAGGCCATAAAAGATTTTCGCCTGAAAACTTGACAAAGGGGGAAAAGAAGGTATAATGGGTTAGTGTCAAGGCGGCAACCTTGACAAATGTTTCCTGTACAGGGAATAATTATAAAGCCTTTATTGAATCTTTGGCGTAACCTGTACGACGCCTTAACCTTGCCGGGGGATTCAGTAAGGGCTTTTTTATTGTCGGGAGAGTAAAATGACTACGAAAGAAATAGCTCAATCTTTAGGTGTAAGCGAAAGAACAATCCAAAAGCATGCTAGTAATTTAGGATATACTATAAATGGTGTTTCAACAAATCTTGATCAGAATCAAATTACTGAAATTAAAAATAGAATTGGAAAACAAAACCTCGCATTATCGTGCAAGGTTGATTCTGTTACTACCGACATCGAAATGATTCAAAAAGCAAAAGACTTCATGGCATGGGCAATAATAAAAATTCAAGAAGAAACAGAAAAGCGTATTCAAGCAGAGCGTAAGAATGCCATTTTAACGCATGTAACAAAAACATATACGGCAAGCGAGATAGCAAAAGAAATAGGTTTCCGATCAGCTCAAGAGCTTAATCAAGCAATGGCTGATTTTAAAATACAATACAAACAAAATGGGACTTGGTTGCCGTGCGCTCAATATTCAGATCGTGGACTATTTGAAATAAAACAGCAGGAACTTGATAACGGAAAGGTTATCTATGATCGACGTATAACACAATTAGGGCGAGAGTTTTTACTTGAACAATTCAAAGATGAATCCAATGACGGAAAAATGCAAGTAAATAAATAAAATTTGTAGGGGGCCTTGCAATTATAACCTATGTATGATATATTTATTAAGTCAAGGCGTGGTTACCCTTGACAAATCGCCTTGTTCGAGGTGATAGTTTACAGAGCTTTCTTGTATCCCTACGGTGCGAACACACCGGACACCGACTAACCATCGGGGGGATACAAGAAGGCTTTTTTTATTGTCGAGGTGCAATTATGAAAATGAACGAGATTGAAATCACGATTGAAGGTAAGGAGATATGTCTTTCACAATTTAACTTAGAACGTTTTGGTATTGACAATGTATATATCACCTTAGATCAAGCTGAAATAATTGCAAATGAAATAATTAGATTATCAAAGAAAGGGTTGTACAATACATGACAGATTCTTCAAAACGATCTTCGTCATGGTATGATTTTCAATCTAGTTTTGGGAGATAAACAAATGGCAGTTCAAAGGTACATATCAACGTCGTTTTGGGATGATGAGTGGATTCAGAAATTAGATCCTTCTGAAAAGTTTCTGTATCTCTATTTAATGACAAATCCTCTTACAAATATCGCAGGGGTATATAAAATCACTACAAGAAGAATAAGTTTTGATACTGGTTTTAATTCAGATACAATTGGCCATATTCTTTCTAAGTTTGAAAAAGCTGGTAAAATACACCAAATCGGTGAATATATGGTTTTACCATCATGGCCTAAGCACCAAAAATGGCAGAATAAGAAAACTATAAAAACAGGGATTGACTTAATTTTATCTCAGCTAAACAAAGAAGAAATGACAGAATTGATAAAAACAGGCTATAAATACGACTTAAAGCCGTTTTGTGATATCCTAGGTATACCCTATACATA
>Ga0078972_1011369_pt1 | contig 16000 bp, 22 predicted proteins | sample YelNatPaOPGAMG01_FD_67568 | JGI IMG/M metagenome (GOLD analysis project Ga0078972, IMG submission 67568) | Hot spring thermophilic microbial communities from Obsidian Pool, Yellowstone National Park, USA - OP-RAMG-01 (SPADES assembly) (version 2) | ecosystem: Environmental > Aquatic > Thermal...
CAAGAACGATTAACCTTATCAGAAAAGATCAAAGATATAATTTACAATACAGATGACTATAATGAAGCTGTTATTTACATGATCATTGCCTTTCTAATGTATTCAGGGCTACGAATAAACGAATGCTTAAACCTAACAAAGCAAATGATCCAGACACAAAAAAACACTACAATTATTTATATCACAAAAGATATTGGTAAGGGCGGTAAGGAACGCATAATTCCCATGAATAATAAGTTATTGAAATTATACGAACAATTTGAAAGGCTAATTCCAGCTAATCAAGACTTTTTGTTTTTAAACAAGCATGGCAAACTATTTACAAGACACAACATTGTTTATCCGCTTAAAAAGGTATACCAAGAATTTAATATCCCAAGATACATACATCCCCATATTTACAGGCACGATCTTGCAACAAGATTGTTAAGGGCTGGCGCCAGCGTTGCATGGGTGCAACGGATATTGGGGCATAGCAAACTTGAAACATTAAGCGTATATGCACATGCAAACATAGCAGATTTGCAAAAGGCAATAAATTTATTAGAATAGGAGGGTTTATGGATGAAGACCAAAAGGCTTTGTTGTCTTTACTTACAAAGACAATGGAAACACTAATAACGGATGGGTGCAAAGGAAATATAGTAGTGGGTATAGAAGATGAATATCCAGCAGGAATAGCAGTCTTCTCAAAAGATAAATTCAAATCATGGGATGAATTTATAGATGTTCTTAAAGAAATTGTTAAAGAACAAAATAAAAATAACGAGGTGAATTGAAATGGATACAAAAGTTTACTTTGGTATAAAACAAGGTATACCGCATTTATTTCAAAAAGATGGTGATAAGTATATAAATGTGGTTAAAATGTTATGCTCACTGGATCACTTCATGGTTGAAAACAAAATTAAATTACAGCAAGCACAGGTTGTTCCATACGAGAATATACAGCTTATGCTTTTATTCCATGAGACAACAAATTACACCTTTGCAGAAGGCGATTACGATATGTTAGAACCAGATCATATTTTAGCTAAAAGTTATTTTCAGTTTTTAGAGGCACTGGCAAAGCAGAATAACAAAATTGTTGTAAATAATTGAGGCGAATATGGATTACAATAACATTCAAATTCCCCAAGAAGTCATAGACTATCCAGGCATATTATCTTACAAGGACTTACAATTGCTTACTTATTACGCAAATAAGGCAAAGCATGGAATTGTTGAGATAGGTTGCCATACAGGTAAAAGCACACTTGCATTATTAGTTGGTTCAAATTTAGTATTCGGTTCAAATGTTGATGTTTTATCAATAGATAGCTTTGATCCAAGTTACGATAACCATGATTGGGTAACATTGATTGATACATTTGGAAAACCGATTGCCTTTAAGCAAGAGAAGATAAAATCAGCCAAAGAATTTTTTATAGAAAATATATCAGATGAATTTAGCCGTAATAAACTTTTTGCAATGACTTCCGATGAAGCAATATCTAACATACCAGAATGGTTTAAATACGATTTGTTGTTCATAGATGGAGATCATAGCTTGCAACAGGTAACAAAAGATGTATTAAATTATATTCCGAGACTTGAAGATGATGGCATTATAATATTCCATGATTATCCGACTGAAAAAGGGGTTAGGCAGGTAGTTGATATTCTTGATCCATATGCAGAAAAGTATGGATTATGTGCAGTAGTTAAAAAAGAAAGGATAAAAGATAAAATTAAGGAGGGTTTATGATGAACTGGATAGAAAAAGAATTATTAAAACAAAAAAAGGCGTTTGTTGCAGTAGTTATTAGTTTTATTGTTGTAATATCGTTTCTTGCAGGTGGAATAGCAGTTAATCAAGAAATAGATATTAAAAATTTGATAATACTAATTGAAGATGGGATAGCTATTTTATTTTTGATTTGGATAATAATTGAGGAGGTAAAAGAATAATGAACCGACAATTACACAAGGAACTTGTTGAAAAGGTTGTTGAACCATTATTGTTTGAACCAAAAAAACAGGATAATCCATTCTATCAAACAATATTAGGTGCAAGTGCTGGTATTATACCTATGATAGGATCATTGCTTATAGCCCGTGAAAGGTTAAAGGCAAAATTAGATAATGCAGATTTTTATTTTAACAACGCACTGGATAAATGGAACTGGAATGAAATATTAACTAATAACAGGTATTTAACCTTTAAATTACCTGATAGGATTTTAAAACAAATAACAATAATAAATGTACTTGTGCAGGCAAACCGAAATAAGGCTTTTACATTACAAGACATTGAAAGTTTATTTAAGCTTTTAAACGATCTTGAATCTGATTTACAAAAGGTTATACATTATAAGCAATACTGGTTAATGACTTTTCCGTTGACAAGATGGTTTTATAATAGGCTTAAACCATGAAAAAGACCATAATGTTTGTAAGTAAGTCCACTAATTGGTGGAGATGTAAGGTACCGGGGGATGCCTTGAAACGCAAAGGCTACAATGTTGTTTACAGCAACCAACTTATAGAACCAATAACAAGAACAGGCAAGATAATAGAAAATGATATAGATACCATATACTTATATAGTGTTTATGATAAACCCATAGACTTAAATGATCCCAAGAATATATCATATACAATAGATGGTCAACCTATATTGCCTGTTTTTGAGAAAAAGACTGATATAATAAAAAAATACAAGGAACTTTTTGGCACAAGGATAATATATGGTGTTGATGACAATGTGTTTTTAATGTTTCAAGACCATAATATAGAAGGGCTTGAACATATTGTTGACAAATCCGCACAAGATGAGTTTATAACATACCTTGATATAGCAGATGTTATAGTTGCAACAAGGGATGAATACAAGGCACTTTTTGAGCAATACGAAAAGGTTTACAACAAAAACTGGTCAAGTAAATATGTAACTATACCTAATTGTGTGCCTGATGAGATGGTATGTTATAGACCATATCCCCCAAGAAGCTTAAATAAATATAAAAATGAACTGGTATTCAATAGATTTATATTGCCAAGTCAAGGTAAAATTGGTATGGATGATACAAAACAATACAAACAAGACCTTATAGCTTTAAAAAAGTATAATGATATTATGCAGATAGGTGCAAATTCAACAATTATTGAAACTAATTGGGGTTTTAATTTTAACCTTTCAATAGAAGCTTACTTTGAATTTTTGAAATGGGCATCTGTGTCAGGCAATTTTATTGGTTTGATCAGGTTAATGAGCAAGCAATTTTATGAATTTAATATCTACAAATCAAATATAAAGCTAATTGAGGCTGGTTATGCAGGCATGGGATTACTAATAGATGACCAGATGAGTCCAGTTATTTACAATATAAAGCAATTAAAGGATGTTGAGGATATATACATAAATGACCATCATTATTACTGGATTGCACCGACAACAGCAATAGATGTATTTAATGCCTATAAAATAGGCAATTACATAGACACTTATGAAAAAATATGCTTTAAGTGAAGCTTCATATAAAAGGAGGCAAAATGAAAATAGAAATTTATGACACTTATGTTTATGTGGTTATTAAGCTGGTTAAAGATTACTCTTCCTATTTAAATGAAGATTTTAAGGTTGATGGAGTGTATCATAGTGACATGTGGAATCCCGAAAGTGATATAGTAGCGGGTGTATTTTTATATGAAGAGGACGCTATAGATGCGGCCAAATACATTAAAGAAAAGTATGGTATAGATTGCAAAATAGAAAATTGGTATATTGATGGTGAAATACGATTCGGTATGAACCCTTCAAAAAAAGGAATTATATGAACAAAAAATTGCTGAACAAAAGTAATAATTGATAAATTAAGAAAGCTTTTAAAAAAGGAAACATAAAAAGGAGGTAATTGATATGACATTATCAAGTGCATTTTATTGGTTTATAGGTGGAATTATCGTTATACTTTTATTTTTAGCTGGTTGGTTTATTAAAAGTATTTCTGAAACTGAAATAAAAGAAAAACAAAAACATGCTGAACAAGAAAATGAAAGGCATGATGAGCTTATAACAACTATTAAGAGGCTTTAACTTATAAAAAAGGAAACATAAAATGGACAAACAATTTGTATGTAAATACTGCGGTCACAAATCAGACAAGTGGTATGCATACAATGTGTGCTGTATGAATACAATAGGTGTTAGGTATGGTGCTTATGGGTCTGCACCTTTGCCTTTAAATAGGGCAATACATAGAGATATTAGCGAAATACAGGCACACCAAACTAAATGGATACATATTGACAATGATATTTTTGATAAGTTTTTATCCGATGAGATAAGGGAAATCAATGGTCAAATGGTTGTTATACCACACGGGATAGCAGAAGGTTCTGTGAATATTATACATGGTGAGGCAGGCAGTGGTAAGACAGCATTGATAATATACTGGATCGGTCTAATTGCAAAACATTACAAAGTAATATACAATAGCACCGAGACACCAATTTACAGGATCAAAGGGCGCCTTATAGATAAATTGCCTTATAGTTTTAGCAACTGGTATGGCACAGATACCACAGACTATTATGGTTTAATGCAATACTTAAAAACAATAAGTCCCCCTTATTTATTAGTAATTGATAGTGTAAATGACATGGAATTGAAATCAGGTAGAAAAACCTTTGAGGCACAGCTAAAATACAAAGTAGATAAGTTAATAAACTTTACACGCAAGGAACACATAACCTTGATGATGATTATGCATGAGACCAAAGATAATAGAATAAAGGGTGATAGCAATATTATGCATGATGTTGATAACATTTTTAAAATCAGTAAAGGCAAGGGATATTCAATAATTGAAACAGAAAAGGCACGGGATAACAACAGGGGGGCTACAATGAAATATATGCTTATAGCTGGTCAGGGTATGAAAAAATACATAGACAATAAAGAGGAGGTTTTATGAGACAGATAAAAATAGAAATAGACTGTGCTAATTCAGATCAGGCACTTTTTTATGTAAACATTGTTAAGTCCATACAGACTCATAGGGTTCAGGATATTGTTAAAGGCAATACAGGTTTAGAATTTATTTACATAGGAACAAAGCCATGGATAGACAATTTTTTAAACAAATACGATATAAATTATGTAGTCAATCAGCTTGAAGATGGTAGTTTTAAACTAATTGTTACAGCAAATCAAAAGTGAGGAGGGGGATATGGCAGTCTTAACACAAATAAAAGAGATTGCAAAGTATTTACATATAACACCACAAACCTGTTACAAATACATTAAGCAAGGATATTTACCCCTAAAAAAGATTGGGGGATCATACATAATTACAACAGAGGCGCTGGATAAATTTATTGAAACTAAATTGCAAGTCCAAGACAAAAACCAAAAAAAATAATAAAATTATCATTTCAAGCCATCTTTATATATTCAAAAATTATTCAATTTACTTATAATTACATATTTTAACCATTTAGCCGTTTGATCTATTAACAATTCTTTTATATCTTGCTGGTATGGATGCTATAAGAAGCCAGCAAATAGGTTCTGTAACTATGGAAGTCCATGATCTACCATCAGGGGATCGGTCTACAACCAAGACACTTGATTATATGGCACAGCTTATCAAGAAAGGTAAGACAAATCAAGATATTATCTACACAGCTCGCAGAATAGCAATGCAAGCACCTGAACGAGATCAAGTAAAGCAAATTGAGGCAATACACGATTGGGTAAAACAACACATGTATTACATCAACGATCCAGATAAATATGAAGCTATTGCAGGTGCTAATGGAATTAAAATAGCAAACAAGGAAGGTATTGAAATCCTTGCTGATCCAGTATGGATGTTAAATGAAATCAAAAAAAATGGTCAAGTAGCTGGAGACTGCGACGAATTTACGATCCTTGAAGGATCATTATTAGGTGCAATTGGCTTTCCAGTTTATCTTCAAGCAATCGGAACACAAGAACATGGCAATAGGTATGGTCATGTATACTTATACACCTATACAAATAAAGGTCAGCGAATTGCACTTGATCCAATTATGAAATCAAAACCAGCAGGATGGGAAGTACCAGAAAGGTTAATTAAAAAAAAATATGTTAAAGCATTAGGAGGAGTTATGAGCAACCAATTGGATGCCTTCTACAGTGAAGGTATAGGAGATTATGAGTTAAATGAAAAAGGGCAAGTTGAGATACCACAATGGACTGAAAGCAATTATCTGACTGAACCTGATTTAAAGAATGTTGTAATTGAACATTCTGATCAGCAGTCTACTAAAGTGGCAGAGTCACCTAAAAAGGTGACCAAGAAACCTGCCACTGGAATAGTACCGAATATCAACAATCCATTTTTAGAGTATTTTGGTATCAAAGAGCCAGTAGCACCTATAAGTCCAACGAAGGTAGCAGACATTGAGGCAGTGGTAAAGGCAATGCAATCTGGTTCAAGCGGGCTTGGGGCTTGGTCTTGGTTTTCACCAACTTGGGCTAAAGATATTAAAAAAGCAAATTTACAAAGATCGGTGGTACAATCAATATCTAAACCAGCACCAGCACAACCAACATTACAACAGGGGCTACAGCAGGCAATACAACAAGTAATACCTAAAGTAGCACCTAAACCAACATCTAAACCAGCACCTAAACATGGGCTTACTTATGACAACTTTATGAATACGCTTGGATTAAGTGGTTTAGATAGCGGGCTTGGGGATGGTGGATTTGATGTTGGAGCTACAATAAACACAGCTTTAAATACAATAAGCAATATCTTTGGTCAAAAGAGTTCAAGTCAACCAGCACCGCAACCACAGACAGTAGTAGTTCAACAGCCAACATCAAGTTCAAATACTATGAAATATGTATTGTTAGGCGGTGCAGGTCTTGTAGCTATCGGTATACTTGCATTCTTATTAAAACCAACACCAGTATACCATGAGAAGTAAACCAATTTACTGATATGGATACATTAGGTGCTGTAAATTTTAATGATTTCAATGGTTTAGGGGCATTTGGTCAAGGTGATCAAGCTACCTTATACCCTAACCAACAGTTAACACCTAATACAAGTATTATATCTGATAATGGTGTCTTTACCTTTGGCATGGGGGGCGACGGTAACTTATGGGTAAAAGATAATGTTCGTAATGTAGTACTTCATAGTTTCAATATAGCAAATAGGGGTGCAGTGCGGGCAGTTATGCAAGGTGATGGCAACTTTGTAGTCTATGATGCTAAGAATGGTGTAATCTGGCAAAGTAAGACAGCTGGAAGTTCAGGTGCTTATATGGTTATGCAGGATGATGGCAACCTTGTTATCTATTATAATGGTAGAGCAATATGGGCTTTAGGCACAAATCAAAATCCAACACTTGTTACACAGGAAGCTAATGTAATCAAAAATAGGAATTTACCGCCATTAACACCGCCAGTATCTCCGTCAGTGCTGGATCAATATAAGAAAGGTAAATTGGAAGGATGGCTTGACCAAGCACATGAACAGGCACTTGAGGCTTACAATAAGGCAGTATTAACTGCTTTTACACAAGTAATTGTAACTCATTCTGATAAACCTTTACAACCTGACAATATAGCTAAACTACAAAATTTAGCTACAACACAAATAACTTACGAACAGGATGGTAAGGTATTAACAGACTGGATTAACGATCTGGTATCAAACGGATATGAATGGAAAGCACCAGAATTGAATTTTAGGGCTACTGATTACGGGTTTACAGCACAGTCAAACTTTGCAGACCAAAAAACAGGCGCCGAGAATGATGGTAAAGTAAGTGAAATACACAGGCACACAGTAAGGCAGTCAAGTGTTGTCTACAAAATGCAACTTGATAAGTATGTATCTGATATTAAAGCAATACCAAACATATTTAACACCTACGATCTTAAAAACAGGATTAGCTTATTAAAACCTTTACTTTATTGTTTTGTTTATTTCCAAACACGGGCGATAAATTTAACACCATTCAGGTATACTGGACATTCAGATAGACACAATTGGGGGGCTTTTATAGGCAATTGGGTATTTGCAATGGATACACTTACAAGGATAATTGATCTGGCAAGTTACCTACAACTACCATCAAAAATGGTAAATACACTAAAATTTATCAAAACAACGATGGGTGGAGATCAAGATTATTCAAAGACTTGGATGGATTATCCAGATGGCAATATCCAGTATGAGACAGGCATAAGGCGATTAACAGATGATACATACCATTCGCAGACACAGGCGGCCGCCGAGAACGCAGATTTCTGGCATCAAGTAGAGGTATTGGGAACAAAATTCTGGCATTCTGTTGCAATGCCTGCAATAGGTTTCACTTTAATACCTTTAATGATAGCACTTACACCGCTTACGATGTTTGCAGATTTATTTGGTCTTAAATGGACACAAGCAATGTATCATTTCATAGGTGGTATGTTTGCTGGTCTACCATTCGTCGGTAAGTATCTTCAGATGTGGATTGATAAATTGGGCGACTACCTTGAAAAGATACCACAAGCTATAAGGCAAGCACTTGCACCTCCAAAGTTAACAAGACAGCAAGCACAGGATGTAGAATACAACAAGATTGTTAGCTTATCCGATAATGAACTGGTCAATTTCGCAAAGGGTGGCAATTTGATGGGGATTATTAAAAACGACTGGAATGACGATCATGGCAATTACCTTGCTAAAAAGCTGGTTGAAAATATCAATTCAAGACCACAGGCAACCAAGATATGGGCGCAATTTTCTGCTTTGGATAAATTACAATTATCAGGGGCTTAAATGGATAAAAATGATGTAATGCAATGGTTAGGTGATTACATAAACTTTTGGGGTTCTGGTCAAAGGCTACCAGCACCACAGGACTTTACTAACTTCAATGCTTCTGCATTAGAACCTCAAATGGATAAGTATATTAGTAGCCTTAAAACCTTTTTAGCAGGCATACCAACAACCCAGCTACTTACCTTATTTCAAGAAACCAAGCCAGATAAGGATGGCAACCCACAACACTACATAGCACAGGCTTTTTTAACTGCTGTATTATCTGCACCTTACTGGATATGGCTACGGCTTAACTTTATGTATAAAGGTGCATGTCAACCAGCTGATCTATGGAACTACTTTATAGACAGATATAATCAAGCTTATGCAATATCAACGACTTGGGCTTCTGCAAACAAACAAAGTGATGGCGATATAATGGATACAATCATAAAGACATTGACTACATGGAACTCGGGCAGTCAAGCAGATATAGAAAGGATGGCACAGGATCAAAACGGCACACCTGTATATAAGAATTGTCTATCTATGCAGGATATTGTTACGAATGCAAAAATTTTATTTTTAACAACCGATTTATCTGCGAATGGTAGTATACCAGATGCAACACCTACTTATTTAAATGAACTTACAGATGCATTGTTACAGCTAATGGGGGCAAGCTAATGGGACTTGTAAATGAAATGGAAAAGATTGCTACGATAAATGCAGTTCCTACAACTGCAATTGATCAAGGTAAGCAATACTTTGATGCACTTGAAAGTGCGGTTGCAAAGGCACTGTCAGAACATAAAGTATTGATATTATCATCACTTGGAATAGCAACTGCAATAATTGTAGGTGGTATTTTTTATTTCAAGCATAAAAACAAAAGGAAAAAATAATGGCTGAATTGAATGTAATAAAAGATGAGCAATTAGAAGGTCTTGAAGATCAAGGTGGTCTTGGTCAAAATCCGAGTATCTTGAGTTCAGGCAATGTTGCTTCAATTACACAGACAGGACAGCAATACTTACAAAATGCTATAACGGGTATGAAAATAGGTGGTAGCGCTGGTTCAGTTGCGGGACCACTTGGCAGTGCAATAGGTACTGTGGCAGGTATTGGTGCAGGTCTTTTAACAACTGGTGTACAATCCCTTATTGACTTATATACTGAACCAGACAGGGCAAAAAAGGCAATAGAAAACAGGATCAATGATATAGTCAAACAAAATGGTGGCAATTCTGATCCTAATGTGCTTCCGAAAGTACCATTTTATAAAAGCACGCTATTTTATATTGGTGTAGGCGCCGTTGTTGGCGGTTTAGGGCTTGCATTGATCTATAAAAAAATGAAATTAGCAGGGAGATTGTAATGGATAATGTATATTTATCAGGTCTTTGGGATGATATAACAAGTGCAGTAAGTGCTGTTAAAAGCAATATTGAAAATGTTGTTATACCATACTGGTCAAGTGAAGCAAAGTCTGCAATTTCTGCAACAGTTACAAAGATAAGTGATTTAACTGGTTGGTTAGCGCAAGCAGATAGTAACATAGCAAAGGGTAAGGCTATATATGATCAGCTGGTTGCAAGTGGTCAGGCTACTGCACAGGATAAGGCACTAACAGAAAATATTACACAAAAGGAAATTGACCTTGCAAACAGGCTACAAAAGATAGGGACAGATATTCAAAATGGCTCACAAAGTGGTTCTGACTACACAGTTCAGATTAGTAGCAATCCAGCTGAAGCGTCTTCAAGCAATACATTTAATGTAACAACAAGTTTATTGCCATCTACATATATGCAAGGGCTTGGAATATTGCCAGAAATTGCAATTGCAGTTGCAGGGGTTTCAATAACAGGTGTTGTTGTTTATGAGATTTACAAGCTGAAAAATGATGCAGACCAATATTATACATATATGCAGGCACGGGCAGAGGCGATCAAAAAAGGTGCTCCTTTACCACCTTTGCCACCTGCATTAGCACAGTATACAGCTACAAATAAATGGGCATGGGCATTGGGCGGTATAGTAGTTGCAATTGGTGTTGGCACATTTGTTTATATTAAATACTTTAAAGATAAAAAAGGATATGTAACAAATCCATTTTATTCTGATAAACAGCGTAGATATATCTACTGGGCTGAAAGCAAAGGTTTAGTTCCGAAAGGCACTGCTTACAGGATGGCACATGATAAAAGGCGAAGGGGACGCAAAATTAAAGTAGTTCATAATCCATCAACACAACAAGATATATTGTTAAGTCAAGGTATTGAAATGTTTAAACAATTTCATGGATTTGAACCAACAAAGATCAAAAAGGTAAAAGTGCCAGACAGTTACCCGCCCGTGTTAGTTGATATAGGTAAGGCTTCAGAAGTTTTGTATAAATCAAACAAATGGGATCGCAAGCAAAGGTATTACATACATGACCTTGAGAATAAGTCAAATTGGGCAACCGATACGGAAGGTAGAGGGCTATTTTTGGTTAACGAAAAATTAAAAGTTAAAAATGTAGGCATAACAGGATAAGGAGGTTTTATGAAAGAGGCAATTTTAATAACAAATCCATTACTTGGAATAATAAATCCGAAGCGTGCACGCAAAGGATCAAAAATTAAAAAGGAGGTGATTAAGATGGCAAGACACAAAGGATCACACAAAAAGGGAGTTCATCGTCCAGAGGTAATAGGGACACCAGGACACTACTACATACCGAAGAAAAGTAAACTATTTGCACAGCATGCAGGCGAGGTAGTACACTGGAATCCGAGACATCACAGATACCACAGAAATCCAGCTTCAGCAGTTCTTGAAGATGCTGGGTTGCTTCTTGTAGGTGTAGCTGGCGGTATTTGGGGAGTTCAGGCGATACCTAACCTTCTGAAGCGAATGAATTGGTTTCAGACGCACAGTACGATTGCTGATATAGGAGGTGTCCTGTTGACAGCAGGTATTGGTGCTGGTTTAACCTTTGGAGTTAAAAGCACAAAGGTAAAGGAAATCGGCATGGGGCTTATGGCAACACCAGTCGCTATGTATGTCTTCAAAGAGATTGGGGCTAAAGCACCAAGTGTTTTTCTACCAGCATCAACAACAGTTCCAGCAGTAGCAAGCACAGCAACTTCGTCAGTACAGGGAATTGAGAGTGTGGGAGATTTGGAAAATGTAGTCCCTATTAGGGGATTAGGAGTGCAGACATTGGTTTAAACACAAAAAAATAAAAAAGGAGGTGAATTACAATGTCAAAGTCATTACAGATGATACTGGGATTTAACCCCGCAACAATCACATTAAGTGAGGTAGTAAGCAAGGGTATGTCCAGCGTGGCCGCAACATTACAACAACTGGCTAAAATGATAAATGAGGCGAAGGTAAATCCAGCAATTGGTCAAGTAAACTACAAGAAAACCATCTATCCAGTAATGGATATGAAGGTTTTAAACACAGCTGGTCAAGCCTTATCAGCTTCTGATTTTAGCTTCTTTAGCACAGTTTCTGCTAATCAATATGCTGGCAATGTAACAGTCCCGAATGCAGTACCAGAAGGTCAGATATGGCTGGTTCACGGACTTGGATGGCAACTCGTCAACTTACCAAGAACAACCGCAAATGGTGTAGCAGACAGATTGAACTTCACAAACGCACAGGGAACAGTAACTATGTCTATCAATTCAGATCAGGCATTCCCATTGAAGAGCGTACCATTTGAGGCACTGCCGTATGTTGAGGCTTTTGATGGTAATGTAAGTCAGGTTGTCACAACACAGGGTCCATCAGCTTCAGCTACAGTAGTTAGCATCTACGATACAACAACGCATGCACCGAATGTACTGTATCAGAACATATCACCCGAGATACTACTTGGTAAACAGACTTACAGGGTAACAGTGCATTTTGATAATCCATCACAGGTATTCAACAACGCTATAACCTTAAGACTGTACTTAATGGTTGTTCAGTGGACGAATATGTAAAATACAGGTTGGTAAGAGAGAAAAAACCAACCTTATTTTTTAAATTATTTAGCAATTATAAAGGCATAAGCCAAAAGGAGACAAAAAATGGCAGACATAAAATTACAAAATATGAATGCAAAGGATGCTGGTATAAAGGCAGGCACAATAAAGTATATTGAAAGACCATATATATACAACTTTGTTGTTAATGTGCCTGGATCGGGTACTATTTATACTGCAGGTACACCTTCAGTACCATATATACTAAACATAGCACCTTATGATTTTGAATGGGTGAAGTCTATGTTTACAGCTGATAATGGTACAAGGCTTGCAAGGGTTTCAATACAGAGATCAACAGATCAAAGGTATTTAACTGGCTCGGCGCCAGGTCAGGCTCAAACATCAAAAGGTTATCGTGATAACTTTGTATCATTAAAAACATGGGCTGGTTCAGGTAAATTCCCCAAGATCAACAATCCATCACTTTTATTGCCATTCAATACGAATTTAACATTCACATTCCAAGATGAAAGCGGGGCGTCATCAGCATACAACATTTATATGGCATTAAGTGGTATTAACCGTGTGCCAGTAACTGGTTCACAGTATGTAATACATGGACCCTGGAAGGCAACAATGAAGCTACCAACAACAAGTCAAAGACTGACAATCAATGCAAATCAGACTTATCCATTTTCAATACAGGCAACAGGTGGAGATTATGTTATCACTGCATTGATGATTGATGCACAGGGTGCTTGTCTTGTAAGCATAAGTTACAACTCCATACCAGTAACATCTGGATACATACATTCAGGTAATATAGATGGCGAGCCTAATGTAAATGGCACAGTTCCTAATATTTTACCAGCACAAATGGAAGTTCCTAATTTAGGAAATATTGACATAGTGATAAGCGATATATCAGGTGCAACTAACAATGTAGACTTAACATTAGATGGGTTTGTATTACTGAAATGAACGCAAAAGATTTTAATGCTTTATTGAAAGCAATAAACGGCAAATCGGCCTTTAAGGAAGGCTTTAAGGGCGGTGCAATCGGTGGTGCTTTGGTTGCATTAGGGTATGATATATTAAAAAATGCAATCAAAAATGCATCACAAAACCCACAGATCAAACAAAATCCGAAGCTAACATCTGTAACAAGCACAGCTGAAACAATACTAAAACAATTAAGTATTGAACAAAAAAAGAAGCTAATTTCGGCACTACAAAAGGATATTGAAAAGGAGTCTGCAATAGAGGTTGATTATGCTGAAGTTAAAACTGAACAAAAAATATAAAAGGTAAAGGAGCAAAAATATGTCATTTGAGTTAATTAAAGCTGAACAAAGTGTTAACAACACAGTTGATCCTGTTGCACAGTTGCAACAGAATTTAAAGATGGCAGTCAAGTTAAGGCATGTTTATCGTGAGATAGACAGACTTATAGCGAACGGGCAACCTGAAGACGAGGCAATTGTAGCAGTAGCTACACAGAACAACTTTGATGCGAAATCAATTGCAAATCTTTATAACAGGCGAAAACAAAAACAGGCTGAAAAGCAAGCTGAAAAGGCAAAACAAAAACAAGCAAAAGCAAAACAGGCAACAAAACCGAAGATAAAACCTATACCAGAGCCACAGGCAGAAGAGCCTTTAGAACCCGAAGAGCCTGTAAACAATACATATAACTATACAGATAGTTATGCTTCCGAAGGTGTGTATGCAGAACAATTGTTTGTTGAACCGATTGAGATAATGCCAACAAAAAATCCAGTAAGGCTATACAATATCACAGATACACCATCTGAATTATTGCGTGGTGGTTCATTATGTGAAACTGTAAAATTTAAACCAATAACAAAAGAATACATAAGGTCAAAATATGGTGGTGGAACATATATTTTAAGAGAACTATTGCCTGATGGACAAGAAGTGCTTGTCAAGAACAAAGATGGCTACCCTATGGGACCTATAGAAATTGCAATGACATTAGATGAGCAGGCAAAACGAATGATACAAAAACAACAACAGCTTATGCAAGTAAAAGAAGCACAATCTAATCAACCATCACCTATAAATGAATTAACAGTCAATGTGTTGACTAAAGCGGTTGATAAATTAACACAACCTCAACCACAGCCTAACCCAATAGAAAGTTTAAATTCAATATTATCTGTAATTGATAAGATCAGACCGCCTCAAAATACATCGGCAGTTGAAATGAAATTGTATGAGCAGTTTGAAAAGATGCAACAGGCTTTACTTGAAGCAAAAGAAGGAATTTATAAAAAAGAAATAGAATTTTTACAGCAAAGACTACAAGATAGGGTTGCAAGTAAAAATCCAGAAGGTATAAAAGAAATTATTGTTGAGACCTTAAAAGAACAGGGTATTAAGGCTGTAGAAGAAGAAAAACCAAGCGTATTCTCAAAGTTTATTGAACGAATTTTATCATCTGATTATGCAGTCAACAAGATAGTGGATATAGGACAGGGACTTTTATTTGCAGTTACAAAACTTGCAAATAAGGAACAGCCTGCAAGTGTAGGGGCTTTACCACAACCTAATCCGCAACCACAGACACAACCGCAAACGCAACCACAGGCACAGACGCAACCACAATCTAATTCAGAAGTAAAGCCACAGACACAAACACTTGAAGACCAAGAGGCATACTACAAGAAGTTAGATAAAGAGCAAAACGAAAGGGAGATTTTAAAACTTATAAAAATTGTAAGTATGTCTACCGTTCCATCTGATTTGCAGATAGAATGGATACTACAAGGTGAGTCTATACCGTTTATATTTCCACAGCAAATAAATGAAATAAACCAGCTATTAGCCAAAGCATGGGAGATACAGGAAAGCCATGATATGAGCAGAAAAGACGAGCTTGCAGATATTCTAAATAAAATCAGGGCGGTATTTACGAAGTTTCCAGCACCGCTTGATATGCTTTTTGCAAGCGAAAAGGGTAAAGCCTTTATTGAAGGCTTTATCAACAACTATGTAATGATAAAGGAGGAGTAACATGGATCAATTAACAAGTGGACTTGGGCAAAATTTTTGGGATACCCTTAAAGGTGCAGTTGAAGGTGGTGTGCAATCAGCATTAACACCAGTTGTAACAAAAGCAGTTCAACAGGCATCACCATCTATTCAACAAAGCACTAAAACAGGTGTAAAGGAGTGGTTATCTGAACACAGCGGTATGATAATTGTTGG
>Ga0078972_1011371_pt1 | contig 15996 bp, 14 predicted proteins | sample YelNatPaOPGAMG01_FD_67568 | JGI IMG/M metagenome (GOLD analysis project Ga0078972, IMG submission 67568) | Hot spring thermophilic microbial communities from Obsidian Pool, Yellowstone National Park, USA - OP-RAMG-01 (SPADES assembly) (version 2) | ecosystem: Environmental > Aquatic > Thermal...
CCATAAGATCTACTAGGCCATCTAGGGTGTCTCGCTGCCATTGGGGACGTGACACGTCCTCGCGAAAAATAATCGGAACCGGCGCAGGCCATCCCTGCCGCGCCTCGCGCAAAAGGCGTGCAAAATATGCCAATGCGAGCCAATCGTCGCGGTGATTGGGCTCATCCAACAGCCACCACGAGGTTCCCCGGCCGCCCAACGCAGGGTCCCGGTAGTAGTATTTGTTGTTGAGGTAAAGTTGGAAGCGCGTGTGCGTCCATCCCTTCTGTAGAATATGGCGCGCAAAGTCGTTGAGAACCGCCTTGAATGCTTGAGCGAACGCGGGATCTATGGCCTCCTCTATGGGCGGCGCCTTGAGTGCGTGCTCTACGATGACATCGGGATAGCTGCTCGTGGTAGGCGTGTAATGATAATAGCGGCGGATGTCCGCAGGCCAGTCCTCATGAAAGGGCAGGTACATATGGGTAATGGGCACCCCCGCCCTCGGCAAATCGGCAAAGGCAGATCCGTCCAGGTAGGGCCCAAAGTGAGCATCCCAAGCGGACCAGTCCGCCACGTGGCAATCGGCTCCCGTCCCTTCAATTGGAGGAGCATATCCCGTGGAGATGTTGCCGCTATGGGAATAGCCCAGCACCTCTAATGTAGCGCGATGGAAATGCGCCATCCGTTGATAGGCGCGCTCCAGAGCTAGGTATTCCGGCGTAGCATCGTTTATGCCGAAGAGATGCCCCATCGTGCCATACGTGTTGAGGCTTACGTCAAACGAGAGCCCACTGGGCAGCGTCAAAGATGACACCTTCAGCACTACCGGCACCCTCACCTCTGGCACGCCGGGACAGCGCACCACGAAGGCCCCATAATACGTGCCGGGTTTGGCGTCGTTCGGAACGAGCAGATCCACGAAGAGAGACTGATTTCGTTGCCCGGGAATACCATTATCCCGTGCCGGAATATCCAATGAGCCCGAGAGCGGCACGCACGCCTCGGGCATCCACTCCCCATCCCTTACGTACCAATCGCGATATAGGTGGATCACAGGTGCCAGGGACCCCTCGCCCGACGCAGCGGTGAGGCGGACCGGTGCATCAACGGTGATGCCGTTGCGGGGTACGTCCGAAGCAATGAGGATGTGGAAACCCAGGATTTCGCCCCGCGCCCCTTGAAGTTGGATGCGCCCGCCTGCCCACACGGCGTTGTGGTTTCGGTAGCTACCCGCAGGCGGCCCCGCATATGCCGCCATTCCCACCTCCTCCAGCAGATTGCCGCTCACAGGATGCGCCTTGGCTGTATCCGGGTATGCCCAAACTTGCACCGGCCCAGGTCGCTCGCTCACCGTCAAGGCGAGTTCAGGAGCAGGAACCTGCAGAGGCGCGGGCATAGCCATTGCAGGAGATGCCTTGCACCGTACGACCCTTTCGGGGCCAAGCTTTCCCGTCTCAGACCGAGCCGCCATTAGCAGGGTGACAGGCCCAGAAGGCGGAAGGTCTGTAATCACAAAGGATTGCTCTTTTCCTGGCTCGGCGAGGGGAACCTCCCACTGAGGCAGAAGGATGCCCATATCTGCAGTTTGCGTAATGGCGCGCACTGCATAGGAGAATGCGTGGGCCGGGGCTGTGAGTGTGATGCGTACCGCTCCAGATTGGAAATCGGCGTGATCCCCATCGGGCTCTGCGCGAACGAGCTGAAGGGGCCCCGCGTCCTCGGCTTGGGACTTTTCGGCTTCCACCACAAGGTACGGTTCCGAACCGGCCACCTCCCGCGAGCACACATCGTTATTTGCTCGTGTCTCGCCCGTTTCATCAGACACGGCCATCCCCCAGGACACCCCTGCAATCATGGCCTGCACGATCCTGGGGTCCACCGGAGCGGAGATCCAGCCGTCCTTAAGTTCGGTGATCGGCGCATATGCCGCGAAGGTGTTGCCGGCGGTATACGACACGTCGGTGAAGTCACTGCCGGGCCACGCCCAATCTTCCTTGCCCAATGCCTTGGCCTTGAAGCAGCATTCGCCCTCTTTGCGCTCGCCGGATCCCGTCCCCTCCTGCCAGGGTGCGGCGATGGTCGAGAAACCCAACACGCGCAGCTTCCGATCGGCGCCGGCATAGCGCAAAAAGAGCGTAGCCCGCTTAACGTGCATTCCCTTTACCGGCTTGAGGTCGAAGCGGAACAGGGCCAACATTTCTATGCCCTTGAGCCGTAGGTGTGTCGCCCGGCCATAATTGAATTCCGCTTCGGTGGGGTAGGCGGAAAGGTTGGTATCTGCGATACAAGTAAGGCGCATGGCGTCTGCAGCCAAGGCTTGCCTCCCCAGCAGAAGCGTGGCAACGAAGGTGCAAGCAATTGCCCAAGCATTCATGGCGATGCCAATCCTCCCCCACCAATAGAATGCGCCCGGCCACCGCGACACGGCGAGCCGACCATCCGCCCGAACGGCAGCACGAGCTCCATGAAGCCTTGGGCATTGTACCACGGCGCCTCACATGCCACCACAGTCCGGCGGTTATGGTGTGCCATCCCCACCAGGCGAGCCTATAGCAAACTGTCACGCCGTACGCTGGCATACGTGTTGAAAAGCAGCAGAAAGCAAATGTGCTTCTTGAACGTATAGAATGGTGGAAGGGCGCCGTGGAGAGCGGTATGTCTCTTCGCCATGGCCATCTCAGCCGCCCAAGTGCTGAGGGAGGGTACAGACAATGAAGGCTGCCCGATGGAAAACAACAACTCTGGCGTCGGCGCTAAGAATGGCGGCGCTGGTGTCCCTACTCGTCGCAACGCCAGAATGGGCGTCGGCCCAGCGTGGAGAACCGAACCGACCTAGAGAGAACCCATCGCCGGCTGCACCGCGCCGAGATTACAATCCTGCGCCTCAAAGGGATTATGCTCCGGCGCCACGCCGAGACTACAACCCTGCGCCCCAGAGGGATTACTCCCCGGCGCCACGCCGAGATTACAATCCTGCGCCCCAGAGGGATTACTCCCCCGCACCACGCCGAGATTACAATCCTGCGCCCCAGAGGGATTACTCCCCCGCACCACGCCGAGACTACAATCCTGCGCCTCAACGGGATTACGCTCCGGCGCCGCGCCGGGAGTACAATCCTGCGCCCCAGAGGGATTACTCCCCAGCACCGCGCCGAGATTACAATCCTGCGCCCCAGACGGAGAATCGCGGGGGACCGTTGGGTGATCGGCTCTTCCCCGGTGTTCGCGTTGGCGAACCCCGAAACCAGCCGGCAACGGATCGCGCCCCGCACGATCTACGGGCACCGGCAACCGGTGAACGCGGGCAACGAGATTTGTACGACTTCCGGCGCGGAGAGCCACGCACGAACCCGTTGCCAGGAACCCGCGAGCAGAACCCACAGGCGCCGCAATCCGGTCGAGTGCCGGGTATGACCTTCAGTCAACGCAGCCCGGATCGGGCCCCGAGCCGTGATTTCGAGCGCGGCCCCATCCACGACCGAACGTCGTCTATCTTCAGCCGCACTGAGGAGGGGCGCCGGTATTACGATAACGGCATAATCCTCCGCCCACGCACGTACATTGTAGATCGGCGCATCCGATACTACTTCCCGTACGGGTATGTGTACTATCCCTACTACTCGCCCGTGTTCGAGGTAGGCGTGGTGGCGTCGCCGTTCTACTTCTACTATGGAGCTTGCCCGGCGTACATTTACCGCTGGCACGTGTACACGTATCCGCCCCCTGTGGTCTATATCGAGGTACCCATCTACCAGGGTGATCGGTGCCGCGGTTGGGGCGATGATGATCTGGACGACTACTACCTTAACAGCCACCGCTACCGATATGAAGTGCCGGACACCGAACTTCAGCGCGCGATTGATGATATCCGCGATGCGTTCCGCACGGGAGATGTGAATCCGCTCGTCAATGTGACCGACCCGTCGGTGAAGATCGCGATCTTCCTGAAGGGCAAGTACGAGTACTCCATTGCCGCGAACGATTATCTTGATATGACCCGGGATGCGCTGAATGCCGCGGATACCATCACGTTCGATCTGTATCGTGTGCACCGACGAGCGTCAGGCGTGTACGTGGTCTCCGGCAAGCACGTCTACCGCAATCGGGACGGCGAGGTGCACACCGTTTACGTAAGCTATGTGCTGGAGCGCATCAACGGCCGATGGGTAATTACCCAAATCGGCACTGCGCCGGATCGCATCCGCGAACCGTAACTTGTTGTGCTACGCCCCGCCTTTGGGAGGACGCGGGCAACCCGACAGGCAGGGATAAGCAAAGCGCGGGGCAAAAATAGATATACGGTATGTGAGGGGGCACGGATGCCGTGCCCCCTCACATACCGGGCGCTTCCCTCTCAACGGCAGACACGGGCGCCCTCCATTCTGCGGGAGTAGAACAACACGTGCCGAGACCTCTAACAACGGGCAACGGGAATCTCCTCGTATGCCTCGATAGTCGCCTCGCTATCCGGGATTTGTATTGGCCGTACGTGGGGCTTCACAATCATCTATCCGGCAATCGGGCACGCATCGGCGTGTGGGTGGACGGCCGGTTCTCCTGGATCCATGACCCTTCCTGGAATACGGTGCCCCGCTACCTTCCCGGAACCCTAACCACAGACGCCGTAGCCGAGAACCGGGATCTTGGCCTCACCGTCACAATCAACGATTGCGTGCATCATTGGGACGACATCCTTTTGCGTCGCTTCGTTCTGGAGAATGACACGGATGCCCCCCGCCAAGTGCGCCTCTTCTTGGCCCACGATTTCCTCATCGCCGAAACCGACATCGCCGACACGGCCTTTTACAATCCCTTTGTGGATGCCATGATCCACTATAAGCGAGACACCTATTTCCTCATCGCAGCTCGCACGGACGAGGGTGGCATTCGTCAATACGCCGCCGGCATCAAAGGATTTCGCGGAGCCGAAGGCACTTGGCGCGACGCCGAGGACGGAGAACTCTCCATGAACCCGGTAGCCCAGGGCTCGGTGGATTCCACGATCTCAGTTTGGCTGAACCTGCCCCCTCGCGGGGCCGCCACCGCCCGGGCATGGCTCTGTGCCGGACATACCCTGGATGAAGCCGTGCGGCTTCATCGCCACGTAGAGCGTGAAGGCTTCCAAACCCTCGTTGAAGAAACCAACCGCCGCTGGCTGGATTGGTCGGCACGGGGAATGGATCGAGTGGCCGCCCTCCCGGAGCCCATACCCGATGTCTTTCGCCGAAGCCTCCTCATTATCCGCACCAACACGGACAATCGCGGGGCCATCATCGCCGCCAATGACTCGGATATTATGGAAACGGCACGGGCCCACTATTCCTACATGTGGCCTCGTGATGGAGCCCTCGTAGTAGCGGGACTGGACCGCCTAGGCTGTGACGACATTGTGCGGCGATTCTTTCTCTTCTGCCGGGACATTCTCCCCAAAGACCGCCCCGCCTTTATGCACAAGTATATGGCCGACGGCTCATGGGGAGCCACCTGGCACCCATGGGTGGTAGACGGCAAGCCCGAAATCCCAATCCAAGAAGATAGCACTGCGCTCGTAGTTTGGGCCTTCTGCAAGATCCATGCGCGGTGCCGCAGCAATGAGCTGGCCTCGGATCTATATTCCAGCCTCATCCGACCTTGTGCAAACTTTATGGCAGCCTTCCGTGATGAAGCAACCCACCTTCCCCTGCCCTCTTACGATCTGTGGGAAGAGCGGCGAGGGGTCCATGCCTACACATGTGGGGCCGTATATGGAGCCCTGGTTGCCGCGGCAGATATGGCAGATGAAATGGGAGACGCCGATCATGCCTCTGCATGGCGCGCATCGGCTAAGGAAGTGCGCGAGGGCATGGAAAGGCACCTCTGGGATGACGGCGCAGGCACCTTCGCCAGACGGCTCATCGAAACGCCTGCAGGATATCAGAAAGACCTTACTGTGGACAGCGCTCTGGGCGCGCTGTGGCAATTCGGTGCATTCGCACCTCGCGATCCGCGCATAGAAGCGACCATGCGTCGGGTGATCTCGTGCCTGTGGGTCAAAACCACGGTAGGAGGCATTGCCCGTTACGAGAACGACTATTACTTCCGCCGTGTGGATGATGTTGCGCGTGTTCCGGGGAACCCCTGGATCATCTGCACCCTATGGGCAGCAAGATGGTACATCGCGCGGGCCGCTTCACGCCAAGAATTGGGAACCGCCATGGAGTTGATTTTGTGGGCAGCCCGTCATGCCATGCCGAGCGGCATATTGCCTGAGCAAATCCACCCGGAAACAGGTGAACCACTCTCTGTCGCTCCCCTCACCTGGAGCCACAGCGAATTCATAACCGCAGTGCTGGACTACCTCGACGCCTGGGATGCCCTCCCCGAAATCACCTAACCGCCGCGCCGCACTCCTAATCAGAAGAGCGCGTAGTGCCCCTCCCTACCAAACGATCCCGCTCCTAATCCACGCCTCGAGGATCGCCCACCCTACGTGGAAGGCTAGCGGGCGATGGTTCTGCGCATTCGCCTGTGGGGAATGCCGGCGTCCAAAAACACTTCGCCTTCCGCTACAAATCCCAGCTTCTCATAGAAACCAAGTACGGGAACCTGGGCATCCAATACAAGAGTGTGGAAGCGGGGTTCGGCCGACCTCATCACGAACTCCATCAAAGCGCGCCCGATGCCTCGTCCTCGCCAGTCCTTATCCACGGCTACCCGCCCGATCTTGGCCACACCATCGCCCAGGTCCACCATGCGCGCGGTACCCAGCACTCGGCCGCCCCATTCGGCCAGGAAATGCTGGGCCACTGCATCATAGGCGTCGAGCTCCTCCGACGGGGGAACCGATTGCTCCTCCACAAAGACCCGTAACCGCACGGCAAAGCACCGGCGCAGATCTTCCTCGCTCTGCGCGGGCCGAATGAGGACCTGCTGGTCATGATCGCGCATACCCATTCCTGTGGTGTTTACCTCCTAAACCCAATCCGTCCAAGTTTGGCCCCCGTCACGTGCCGCACGGATTGGTGATTGCACTTAGCGCCCCCGTTCCTGCGTGTGGCGCATGTGCTACCTCGGCGTGATCCCTCCGCCATCATGGTTCGTGACGCCCTCCTTCCGCAAAGCTGTACGGCTCGAAGGATTTCTGCGGTACACTCTCGTCGGTAGCATTGGGAAGCGCCTCGTACGCCTTCCCACATCCACTCCTCGCCACCAAGCACCTGGAGGAACCGATGCGCCTGTTGTTCATCATCTGTGAGGCCAGCGTAGATCCCCGCGTCACCCAAATCCTAGGGCGCGCAGGAGCACCCGGGTATACACGCTTCACCGGCGCCACAGGCAGTGGGAAGAAGGGCATCCGGGATGGCACACCCATCTGGCCCGGGCTCAACTCGCTCATCCTGGCGTGCATGCCCGACGACCTGGTTCCACAGGTACTGGCAGAATTAGAGGCCCTCTCGGCAGAGCGGAGCCACCGCCTGGCCCTGAAGGTTTTCTCCGTGCCCGCAGAGGAGTATTTATAGCGGCCCATCGGAGGCATCTCCATCAATTGCTTCGCCAGGATGAAACTGGTACAATAGACCACTTCCGCCTTCGGAGTGCTGCAATCCTACACCCCGTGGAGGAACCCTGGCAATTATCGAGGGAAATCGTTCGGTACGACCATTGCTGCTCCTGGCAGGCGTCTTCTTGCCCGCAACGTTCGCCGTGGCCCAAGCACCACCCATCCCGCCTCCCCCTCCCATACGCGCCGCATCGGCTATTTTGGTAGATGCCGTGAGCGGCCAAGTTCTTTACGCCAAGAACGCAGACGCGCCCCGGCCACCTGCCAGCACTACCAAGATTATGACCGCCATCCTGCTCCTTGAGCACACACAGCCCCAAGATGTAATCACGGCCAGCAAGCGATGCTCGGAGACGGAAGGGAGTTCGCTGCATTTGCGCCCAGGCGAGAAGATGACCGCAAGGGATCTTCTCTACGGCCTCGTCCTCCGCAGTGCGAACGACGGATGCGTTGCCGCAGCAGAGGCCATTGCCGGGTCCGAGGAGCGTTTCGCTCAGATGATGACCGCTAAGGCCAGGGAGATAGGTGCCGTGCACACCATCTTCCGCAATCCCAATGGTCTGAACGAACCGCCCAACAGCACGACGGCTCGCGATCTCTCCATCATGGCACGGTACGCTCTCCGGTACCCAGCGTTCCAGGAGGCCGTGTCCACGCGCACGTACCGCATCTGGCGATCCATGGACACGCGGGATGTCCTGCTGAAGAACCATTCCATCAAATGGCTCGAGCGCTTTCCCGGGGCAGACGGCATCAAAACCGGCTACACCGTGCCGGCAGGGCATTGCTTCGTAGGATCGGCCACCTGGAACGGCTGGCGCCTCATCTCCGTAGTACTCCATAGCCCCGATGCTTTCGGGGAGACTTCGGCGCTCCTCAAGTGGGGCTTCTATCATTTCGAGCCCCACGTACTGGCGGCAGCCGGGCGCGTCGTGGCCACAGCACCGGTACATGGGGGCGAACGTCCCTCTGTTCCCGCGGCTTTGGCATCCCAGGTTCAGGTGGTGACGGCAAAAGGGCAGGAGCCCGCCGTTCGCATGGATGTGCACGTAGATCCTGTAATGGCCCCGGTGCCTTCAGGAACGCAGGTCGGTCGGGTAGAAGTTCTTCAGGAGGGACGAGCTATCTCGTCCGTGCCCCTTGTTGCTGCCGCTGCCGATCCCATCGCGCGCCCCGCCGGCCGAGGTGCGCACGGATGGTTGGTACCGGCACTTGTAATCGTTTTTGGAACGGCCCTTATAGGTTATGGAACAGCGGTTGCAAAAGGTGCTCGCCGCCGCCGGCGTGGCCTCTCGGCGCGCTTCCGAGAGATTGATTTCCGCCGGTAGAGTGTCCGTCAATGGAGCGGTGGTGACGCGGCTGGGTACGCGCGTGGATCCGGAACGGGATCAGATAGAGATTGACGGCCGGCTGCTTCCCACCGCGTCAACTCGATCGGCCTGCAGAAGCGCCATCACCATTGCGCTGAACAAACCGGAGGGATACGTTTGCACGGTAAAAGACCCACACGCGCGGCATACGGTGATGGAACTCATCCGTAACGTGCAGCAACGCGTCTTTCCCATCGGACGATTGGATGCTGCCACCTCCGGTTTGTTGCTCCTAACCAGCGATGGCGATCTGGCCCAACTTTTGACGCACCCCAGCAATAAGATCCCCAAAGTGTATCGGGTGGTGGCTCGTGGACGCATAAGTGAATTCGCGGTTACCGACCTAAAACAGGGCATCCTGCTAGAGGATGGCATGACCGCCCCTGCAGGTGTAGAGTTCATCCATTACGACCAGGCTCATAACACCAGTGTGTTGGACATCACCCTGTACGAGGGCAGAAACCGTCAGATACGGCGAATGATGGCCGCGGTGGGTCACCCGGCCCTCGCCCTAACACGATTGAGCATCGGCCCAATCTCCGTGAAGGGATTGGCTCCCGGAACGTGGCGCAAACTTCGCCGTTGGGAGATTGAAGCGTTGCACGCCGCGGCCGCCGGTCCACGTGAGGAACCAGGAACGCCCGACGGCAATTGACATACCCCGCGCACCTGTGGTATGGTACCGGCACCTCAACGGGGGTTCCGAGGGCCGCTCGGCTCGTGCTGCCCCCTCGAGGAAATGGAACTGTCGGTAGGGGTCTGTTGCATCCCATGCCAGAAGAGATCATTCTTACAGAAAGCAGCTACCGCAAACTTCAGAAGGAGCTGGAACACCTTAAGACGGTGAAGCGCCGGGAGATTGCCGAGGCGCTCAAGCGGGCCCGGGCGTTTGGGGACCTCAGCGAGAACTTCGAGTACCATTCGGCTCGCCGGGAGCAGGGCATCCTCAACGGCCGCATTGCGGAGATGGAAAGAACGCTCCAAATCGCGAAGGTGGTTCCAGACGACGCTCAGACCCACGAAGGAGCCGGGCTCGGTTCCATCGTGGGAGTAAAGGACCTGGAGACCGGCGACGAATGGGAATACCACCTGGTGGATGCCGTGCAGGCCGATCCCCTGAACGACAAGATCTCGGTGCAGTCACCTGTGGGTCAGGCGCTGCTCGGCAAGTCCGAGGGAGACATCGTGGAGGTTGAGATTCCTGCAGGAGTGGCGCGATATCAGATCCTCCACGTGCGGCGTGATTAGCGGCCGCAGGCACGGCACGGATGCCCGGCTACGGGACCGCTTCGAGTGAAAACCTTAACAGAATGGGTGCGCCGATAGGCCCGCACCGGCCGGATGTTTCCGGACCATCCCATCTGCCGGTTCTGGCAGCACAGCGCACCCCGTTATTTCATACGCAGGATGCGGGCCAAAATGGCACATCCTTTTCGGAAACGCGATCCGTTCCGAAGTGTTCCTATGGTGGCCAAACGTCTGCAGGCAATGACACGATGTGTGGCGGCCTCTACCCCGCTCTTGTTGGCCGCCGTGATCACCCTAGCTCAAACGCACGCGCCTACTTCGCGCACATCCGTCCCCGCGAACGTCCAACTGGGCACCATTGCCTCCCTCGATGCCACCGAGGGAAATCTTTCGCTGCACACGCGGGACGGGCGTACGCTTGCATACCGAATCACTACCAAAACGCAGGTGTACCGAAATAAGCAGCCGATCACGCCGCAAGACCTGAAGCCTGGTGAGGAGGTAGTGGTTCATTTTCGGCGTAGTCGCTCTGGGCCGCCCACACTGTACGAGATTGCAGACAGGGTGAGCTGGGAATGGCTTCTGCGGCTACGCAGCCAGATCACCCCAATCACAGTCACTGCCCTCGCAGATGACCATCTCACCGGCACCGACGGCCCTGGTACAGGCCCCATCGAGTACCGCATCACGAGCAAGACATTGTGGGGAAAGGCCGGCAAACCTGCCCAAGCTGGGGATTACGCAGCAGGCGCCCAAGTGTACGTGGCGCCTCGCCCCTTGCCAAGTGGCGGCATCATGGCCGCGGCTGTGGCGGACACCCCGGAATTCGCCGCTCGCCTCAAAGAGCGTACGCGAAGTACCGTAACCGGAACCATCGCAGCCGTAGATTTGCAGAAGAGCGAATGCACGCTCCATACGGTGGCCGGTGATGAGCGGGTCCTAAAGCTGGCTCCCGATTGTGTAGTGCGCGAAGCATCGCGTGATGTGAAGGTGACCAACCTTCGCCCTGGCCTGCGGGTATCCGCACACCTCTCCCGAGATGCCGTAGGGGAAGCGACTGTTACCCGCATCACCATCCAGAAGCGCAAGATCCTGCCTCCCACTTCCCCGACGCTCGCAAAGCCCGCGCCCAAGAAGCGCTGACCTCTCCATGAGGCGCGCAGGCGTTGTCTTTAGGGATGACGGGTGGATGCGCATGCGGCCGGGCTGAGCCACAACGGCGAAGACGATTAAGGCGATGCAGGGATGGTCAAGCGGAGCACCGTCTCGTGCCGCAGATCCGCCTGATCCTGAACCCTCAGGGAGAGTGTGTGTGGCCGGAACGTATGCCCTACCCGCACGACCACCTCTGAGGGCGCACCTGAGCCGATGAGCACTTCCTCGCCCGTGACTACCTGGCCTTCCTCTGGGAGGATGCGCACTCGGTGGCCAGGGCCCTCGACCTGGACCGCAATGTGGACTTCATCGAAGAGCCGGTCCCCCACAACTACCGGCCTCACAGATGACACCTGGGCCTGCATGCTTCCCAAGGATGATATCGGCAGGAACCTGCGGAGGCCCAGATCTCCCAAGAGCGCCCGTTGGTAGTGGCCGGGAACCGTTACGCCGGCCAGAACCACCACGAAGCACGCTGCTGCTGCCCAAACGGTAATGCGGCGCCATCTGGCCGAAAGAAGGGCAGCCAGGGGCCGCCGGGTCGGCATGGCGTGCGTTTGGAGATCATGGTCAATCCGCCGCCAGACCTCCGCGCGAAGGCCTGGAGGCGCCTCAACCACCTCCAGGTGATCCAACGCACGCCAAAGCACTTTAAGATCTTCGACCTCGCGCCGGCAGGAGGGGCAATCGGCTAAATGCAAATCCAGCGCAGCCCGTAATGCCTCATGAGCCGTGCCGGAGGCGTAATCCGAAAAATGTTCTCGCGCAGTGTCACAACGCATCCTGTTGCTCCAGCAGCGTAGCTCCGTGTGCGGGGCATCCTGCCGCTGTTCAATCGTTCGACGACGCTATCGCGCGAAAAGTTCCGCAGATCCCTCAAGGGCGTGCCTCAACGCTAGGCGGGCACGATTCAAGCGGGATTTGACGGTGCCGATGGGCAAATCCATTGCCGCAGCGATCTCTTCGTAAGACATGCCCTCCACATGGTACAGCAGGATCATGGCGCGTTGGTATTCCGGAAGGCCGGCAATGGCTCGCTGTAGAATGGTATCGCGCTCTCTGCGCTCCAGCTCTGCTTGCGGGCTCACAGAAGCATCTTCGGCCAGGCGCGCAAGAGCACGGTCATCTGCCTCCACGAGCTGCTCCAGCGATTCTGATGGCCGAGGGCGCCGGCGCTTTCGCGCGTCTAGGAATACGTTTGTGACGATGCGGAAGAGCCAGGTGAGAAAGGCCGAGTCGCCGCGGAACGACTGGATGCGGGTGTAAACACGCACAAACGCCTCCGCGGCGATGTCATTGGCTTCGTCGTAATTACCTGTGAGTCGAAAAGCGAAATTGTACACTTTGCGCTCATGGCGGCGCATGAGCTCATCGAAGGCGTCACGGTCTCCACGCTTGCAGCGCTCGACGAGCTGCATGTCCTCGGCAGGATCAGAAGACCTCTTCCTGGCGCCTTCGTACGTCATTCTGGGCGCTGCGCACGAGCCTGAGCTAGGGCCTGCTGTTCTTCATCCGTGAGGGGATGGCTAGGCTTGCCCGCATGAAGCGATTTCGCGTAGATGCGAACGTCGCGCCGGCTGTAGACGCTGCTCAACACCACGCCATCCTCTTGGGCGTTGGTGAGGGCCACTGCGAAGCTCTGCTTGCCTCCCACCTCTTCAAACGCATCGAACCGCACCAAGCCAATCCGCTGGAGGCACGTCCTTTGCACCTGGGCGAGTTCATCCACACGTTGCTCAAGGCGAGTCAAGCGCTGCTCCACCTGCCGCACAGTGTCCATATACCCAACCAGGATCTCCTCGATGTTTCCGCCACTGGTATTGCGGGTGAGGCGCAGATACAGGCGATGCAATCTGCCTACCCGCACGTAGAGGGCGCTCATCAGTGCCACCATGACCACCACGGCAAGAACGAGGGCTGTGTCCACCTCGGCATGGTGGGAGGTGATGGCGTTCATCCAGGATCCAGGCATATCAGATAACGTCTCCTTCCGCGTGGCGGGGCTGTGGCCCATTGCGGGCATCATGCCGATCAGAATGTCACGTGCTATAATGTCACAATTGATCCGTACCGAGTTGCCTACCAAGCCAGGAATTAGATACGCGACATAGAATGCCCCGTACCAAACGACAATGGATCGTTTTCGCCACCACCGCAGTGTTCATCGTACTGATGCTCTCCACTTTCCGCGTGGCAGTGGTGCACGGCTCCTCCATGGCACCCACTTTTGTGGACGGGCAGATGGTAGTCGTGTCCCGCATCCTGTGGCCCCGGGGACTTCACCGTGGCGATGTGGTACTCATCCGCAGGGGTAATTCCGTACTCATCAAGCGCGTGTTCCGATTGCCAGGCGAGGTATTAGACCGCCGGACGGCAGCCCGCTTCACCGCGGCAATGGACTATTTTGAACCCACCGGGAACCACGACGCGCCTCTAAAGGTTCCGAAGGGCCAGATCGTTGTTCTAGGCGATAACCTAGCCGTGTCGGACGACAGCCGGGAATTCGGGCCGGTTCCTTTGCGGGACGTGCTGGGCAAAGTGTTGGGAGCTCCGCCTCCCAGTTAGGCGTATTGTAACACGCCGCAAATCGGCTTGTAAACCGGCGCTCAACATCGCTACCGTGCGGCAACCCCAGAACGATAAAGGCGCGAATCCTCCCCTGGTTAATGTGCCTGAGTTGCCTCCCGCACCTGCACAACACGGTCTGCCGGAATCCGGTACAACACCTGCCGGATGCCCGACGGCCAGCGCACCTCGAGTCGGTCCACAACACGTGCGTCGCCGATGCCGAAGTGGAGGCGCGGGTCGTTCTCGCTCAGGTAGGCACCAGCTCCCGTGCGCTGTGTAACCCACGTGTGGTTTCCGCACGTTACGCGTACTTCCGCGCCTACTCCGTCTCTATTGCTGCGAACTCCCACCAGGGCCACCGCGATCCAATGCCCCCTACGCGGGGTGTCGTTGTGCAGCAGCACCACCGGGGCGTCCAGGTTCGTTACCACAAGATCCACTCCGCCGTCGTTATCGTAATCGGCCATAGCAGCAGCACGGCCGCACAAGAGCTTCTGAAAATACGGCCCGCTCGTGCTTGACACATCATGAAAGTGGCCGTGGCCGTCATTCTCTAGGAATTTGCTGCGCTCTCCCTCCAAGCGAAAGAAGCCCCCGTTAGCAATAAAAAGATCCGGCGCCCCTTTGTTGGCAGCGTCCAAGAAGCAGGCTCCCCAACTTGTTGCCTTCCCGCACGCCGGAGCTACCCCCGCGGCAGCGCTCACGTCTCGGAAAAGGCCGTGCCCTTCATTGTGGAACAGGGGTTTGGTGGAATCGTCGGTGACGAATAGGTCCAGCAGGCCATCTCCGTCGAAATCGGCCCAGGCGCCCATCATGCTGGCTGCCTTCTCGCCTGCAGCGCCGAAGGCAACGCCCGCCTGCTGGGCAACGTCCACGAAGCGCCGCCCATGGTCGTTGTGATAGAGGCGCTTGGCCAATCCATCGTTCGCCTGATACAGATCCACCCATCCATCGCCATCTGCATCGGCTGCAGCAACACCCATGGCCTTGCCTGTGGGGTCGTACACCCCCATCTTGCGGGTTACGTCCGTAAACGTACCGTCGCCATTGTTGTGATAGAGCACGCTCGGCTCACCGCGATAGGATTGGGGGCCAGGATACTCCCCTGCCGGAAGATGCTCGTGATGGGCGGGATCGTAATGAAGGTAGTTGCCCACGTACAGATCTAGCAGACCATCGTTGTCGTAATCAAAGAAGACTGCACTCACGCAATCTTGATTGTCCCCAACCCCAGCCCGCCGTGTTACGTCCGTGAAGGTGCCGTTGCCGTTATTGTGATAGAGCACATTGGGCCCATGGTAGCAGCACACGTAAATATCCGGATAGCCATCGTTGTCGTAGTCTCCTACGGCCACTCCCATGGCATACCGGCGCAGTCCTACCCCGGCCCGATCCGTTACGTCGGTGAATGTACCGTCGCCGTTATTCCGATATAAGCGGTTCCGTTCCTTGTGACCACAGGGCGGTCCCTGGCTCAGGCCCTTCATCCAGATGCCCGTGGCAAGGTACAAATCCATCCGCCCGTCCCGGTCGTAATCGAGCCATGCCGCCCCGCCCCCTTGGCTCTCGATGATGTTGTTGAGTTCCTTATCTCCCATGCAGTGGCGGAAGGTAATGCCGGCCTGTTGGGTCACCTCTGTAAAGAGGGCCGGCGGGGAAACTTGGTGTACCCGCTCGGCATCCGGCGCAAGCTTGGAAACACCCCGGGAACAACCCGCAAAGCAGAGCCCTATGGCTAAGCAGCTAGCTACCCGCCATCCGTTCATCATTCCCACATTTCGCCCAGCAGCCATCTTGTCTCCTAGATCCCGCAGTTTACCGTACACACTATCGGCCCAGCGCGCGACGTGCCCAGCACCGCCTTTCATTGCCCCACCGCCAACCGCACAAGGGCACGCCGCTCCTAATAACCATCGGCCGTCACCGTATACACCCGGCCCGGCGTCGTAGCGAATGTCACAACTCCAGGCTCGGGATGCCCTAACTCAATGGGCCGCCCTTGTGCGCTCACCCGCACGGGAACGCGCGTGCGCAGCCGCAATGGAGCACCAACAACGGATCGCACGCGGGCGCGCACGAGCTTGCCATTCCTCCAGGCAATGTCCACCTCGAAGCCACCCCGCGCACGCAAGC
>Ga0078972_1011372_pt1 | contig 15996 bp, 11 predicted proteins | sample YelNatPaOPGAMG01_FD_67568 | JGI IMG/M metagenome (GOLD analysis project Ga0078972, IMG submission 67568) | Hot spring thermophilic microbial communities from Obsidian Pool, Yellowstone National Park, USA - OP-RAMG-01 (SPADES assembly) (version 2) | ecosystem: Environmental > Aquatic > Thermal...
TTTCCTTGGGTTATAATAGAAGCGATGGCTTGTAAAAAACCAGTGATTGTTTCTAATATTGGTGGTGTTTCTGGTGGGATTATAAAAGATGGAGAGAATGGATTATTATTTGAACCAGCCAATATAAAAGATTTAGAAGAAAAAATTTTGTTGCTTTTGAATAATCCACAATTTATAGATAAAATTGCTGAGAACGGTTATCAAACGGTAAAGAAATTTTTTAGTGAAGAAATAATGATTAATAAAACTTTAGAAGTAATTGAAAAACATGCAAAGTTATCATAAATCTGATTTCATAAATACAGTTAAACTATTATGTTGCGATATATTTAAAAATCTTACTGACAATGATATTATTTCAGTTTTGTCTAAGTTAAATATTGACGAAAATTTTCTTATATTAAAAAAGCCAACAATTTTTGAAAGAGCGATTAACAAATTTATTTTTCAAAAAAAGACAAATATTTATAAAAGAGTATTGTTTAAAATTTTGGAATTAAGAAAAAAATTAAAACAAGTTTTTGATGTTTCAGTTAATGGTGAAATAAAATTTTTGCTAAGGGTTGACGATTTTCCAAGACATGATTTACCTACAGAAAAATTTTTTAGGTTTTACGAAATTTTTGAAAAATATCAGATACCTTTTTTATTAGGAGTTACACCTTTTATTTCTAAGGAACCAATGGATTATAAAAATAAAGAGTACAGGAAATTAACTGATAAAGAGTTTAATTTTCTTCAAGAATCAACGAAAGAGGTTGTTGAGGTAGCATTACATGGGTTTCATCATAAAAAGATTAAAAAAAATGTTAAAAGTGAGTTAATTGGAATGACAGAAAAAAAATTAGAAGAAAAAATTATATTATCTTTGAAAGAATTAGCAGATTTTGATGTTAAAGTTTTTATTCCTCCGTTTAATACAATTGATGAAGATAGTTTTAAAGTTGTTTCAAAATATTTTGTTTGTATTTCTGCTGGTAGAGAAGCGATTCCATATTTAGGTTTTAGATTAACACCTTCATATTTTTACAACATTTTATATATACCTTCTTATGAACCGGCATATGGTTATGCATTTGAAGTTTCAGAATATGTAGATAAACTTTTGGAAATTAAAGATAACATAGTTGTTCCTTTAACTCTACATTGGAGTTGGGAAGTAAAAGATGATTTTAAATATGTCAAAGTTTTAGCAGAAAAGATAGAAGATAGAGTGATAAAATGGAGAGATTTTTATGGAAGCAATAGCGTATTTAGTTAATACATTTCTTCGTAAATCAGAGTGGTTTATATATGACCAGGTAAGAGCAATGAAAAACTTTCAGGTTGAAGTTTTAGCAAGAGAGTATATAAATAGAGGAATTTTTCCGTATGATAAGGTTAATTATTTGTTTAAAACTCCATCTTTAAAAGAATATTATTCTTTGCTAAAATATACTTTGTTTTGTGATGTTTCTTATTTTTCAGAAGTAATAAATAGAAAGAATATTAAACTTATTCATGCACACTTTGGACCAAATGGTGTTTGGGGATTGGAGTTAAAAAGAAAAAATAAACTACCACTTATAATAACTTTTCATGGACATGATATAACACGATTGCCAAAATTTGTTTTGCATCCGCCAGCATGGTTTCATTATTTTTTAAAATTTGAAGATTTAAAGAAAGAAACGGATCTTTTTTTATCTGTCTCCAATTTTATTGCTAAAAAACTTGTAGAAAAAGGTTTTCCAAAAGAAAAAATTAAAACACATTATTTAGGAATAAAAATAGAAAAATACGAAATTTCAAAAACTAAAGAGAAAATAATACTTACTGTAGGAAGATTGGTAGAAAAAAAGGGTACAGAGTATCTTATTAGAGCGATGGTAAAAATTAAAGAAAAAATTCCCAACGCTATACTTTATATATGTGGCGATGGTCCTTTAAAAAACTATCTTTTAGAACTTACAAAAGAGTTGAGATTAGAAAAAAATGTATTATTTTTAGGATGGCAGAAAAGAGAGGATGTTTTTAAACTTATGCAAAAATCAGCTGTCTTTGTTTTACCAAGTATAACTGCAAAAAGTGGCGATGCTGAAGGACTTGGTATGGTTATTTTAGAAGCTATGCTTCATCAACTTCCTGTAGTTGGAAGTATGAGTGGTGGTATACCTGAAGCAGTTATTGATAAAGAAACAGGATTTTTAGTTCCTGAAAAAGATGTTGAACAACTTGCAGAAAAAATTTTGACCCTGCTTCAAGATTTATCACTTGCTGAAAAAATGGGTAAAAAAGGAAGACAATTTGTAGAAGAAAAATTTAATTTGGATAAACAGATTGAAAAATTAGAAAGTATATATAGAGAATTTTTGTAATATGAAAAATCAAGACATAATATTCTTTGGTTCTGCAGATTGGGACAACCCTTATAAGACGAACCAACATTATGTTGCTAAATATTTTTCAGAAAATAATCGTGTTTTATTTATTGAATCCTTAGGCTTAAGACAACCTGTTTTTCAAAAAAAAGATATAAGAAGAATCTTTAAAAGGTTAGTAAAAGGATTGAGAGTTGTAAGAAAGATTGACAATAATCTTATTGTTTTTTCACCATTAGTTATCCCTTTCCACAGATACAAACTAATAAATATTTTAAACTACGTAATTTTGAGGATTTTTTTGAAAATTTTAATCAAAAGATATAACTTCAATAATCCATTTATTTTTAGTTATATTCCTAATGTTTTAGATTTTGTAAAAGATATTAAATATAAATTCTTGGTTTATCATTGTGTAGATGAATTTTCAGGAAACCCTTTAATACCAAAAAATGTTGTAGAAAAAGAAAAAGAACTTTTGCAAAGAGCTGATATTGTTTTTGTTTCTTCAAAGACACTTTTTGAGTCAAAATCTAAGTTTGCAAAAAAAATTTTTTATTTGCCAAATGTTGCAAACTTTGAGCATTTTAATAGTGTACTTTATAAAAAAGTTTTAATTCCTGATGAACTAAAAAATATAAAAAAGCCAATAATTGGATTTCATGGAGCTGTTTCAAAATATAAACTTGATTTTGAACTCATAAATTATATTGCAAAAAAACTACCAGATTGTTCTATAGTATTAATTGGTCCTTTAGGAGAAGGAGAAAAATCAGTTGATTTAGAAAAAGAATTAAAGTTTAAAAAAATTTTTTATCTTGGTCCTAAAGATTATAGCATTTTGCCAATTTATATTAAATTTTTTGATGTTTGTATTTTACCGAATGTTATAAATGAGTATACTAAAAATATGTTTCCATTAAAATTTTTTGAGTACTTAGCATTAGGGAAACCAGTAGTTGTTGTTGATTTACCATCGTTAGAAGAATTTAAAGATGTTTGTTATATTTCTAAATCTTATGATGAATTTGTTGAAAATATAAAAAAAACTTTAAATGAGAGTGAAGAAATTAAAAATAAAAGGATAGAATTAGCAAAAAATTATAGCTGGAATAAAAGGTTTAAAGAAATTGAGCAGATATTAGAAAACTATGAAAATAGCATTAGTTCATGATTGGTTGACAGGGATGCGTGGTGGAGAAAAAGTTTTAGAAGCATTGTGTGAAATTTTTCCATCCGCTGATATTTATACTTTGGTTTATATAAAAGGTTCTGTTTCAAAAATTATTGAAAGTAAAAAAATTTATACTTCGTTTTTGCAAAATTTTCCTAATGTTGAAAAATACTATCGGTATTATTTACCACTTATGCCTTTTGCTATTGAACAGTTTGATTTGTCTGGTTATGATTTAGTTATAAGTTCATCACATTGTGTTGCAAAAGGTGTAAAAGTTGGTAAAAATACTTTACATATATGTTATTGTCATACACCTATGAGATATATCTGGGATATGTATGAAGTATATTTTGGTAAAGATTCAAGAGCAAATTTTGTTACAAAAATTTTGATGAAAGTTTTAAGAAAACCACTACAAAATTGGGATATAAACTCGTCAAAAAATGTAAACTATTTTGTTGCAAATTCTTTTAATGTTAAAGAAAGAATAAAAAGAATCTATAATCGTGAAGCAGAGGTTGTATATCCACCTGTTGATACAGATTTTTTTGTTCCTTCTTTAGAATCAAAAAAAGATTATTATTTAACAGTTTCAGCTTTTGCACCGTATAAAAAAATTAATATTGTGATAGAAGCTTCTAATGAGTTAGGCTTTCCATTAAAAATAATTGGTTCTGGACAACAAGAAGATTATTTAAAATCTTTAGCAAAAAACAAAAACATAGAGTTTTTAGGTTGGGTTGAAAATGAAAAATTGAGATATTACTATCAAAATGCAAAAGCGTTAATTTTTCCTGCAGAAGAAGATTTTGGTATAGTACCGGTTGAAGCACAGGCGTGTGGTACACCTGTTATTGCTTATAAAAAAGGTGGTGCTTTGGAAACTGTAGTTGAAGGTGAAACAGGAATATTTTTTGAAGAACAAACACCACAAAGTGTAATAAAAGCAATAGAAAAGTTTGAAAAGATGAGTTTTGATAAACAAAAAATTAGGAATAACGCTTTGAAATTCAGCAAACAAGTGTTTGTTGAAAAAATAAAAAGTTTGGTAGAAAGGTGGCAAAAAGAAAAATATGGATAGAAAATTTTTGATACCTAAAAATTTTGTGGTTTATATTGTTGTTATTATTTACAACTTATTGTTTTTTGAATTTCTACGTTTAGGATTTTTGATAAAAAATTTTAATTATTATAAAGGTATAGATAATGAAAAAATTTTGTTTTCATTTTTACAAGGAGCAAGGTTTGATATTTCAGCTATTGTTGTATCAATATGTTGGTTTTTCTTAATCTTTCATTTGCCAGGGAAGTGGAAAGAAAATAGTATGATTAAAAAAATTGTTTATTTTTTTGTTTTTGTTGTTATCAATCTTATGTATATAACAATGTTTATAGACATATTTTATTACGAATTTGCAGCGAGACGACTTTCTGCTATTGAAGTTCTTTCTGTGTCAACACATATTAAAGCTATGGCGTTGCTTATTTTAACAAAATACTGGTGGGGAATTTTGTTGTTTATAACTTTTTTTGGTATTTTTAATTTTATGTTGTGGTATATAATAAACAAACTTGACTTAAAGAAAGAAAATTTAAATTTTGTAACTGAAACAATTTATTTTTTTGTTTTTGTTATTTTTTCTACTATTCTTATTCGTGGTGGTCTTCAAAACAGGCCTATTACAGCAGCAGTAGCGTTTAACGATGGTCGTGTTGTATTAGGACATTTAAGATTAAATGGGTGGTATACAGTATTGAACTCTCTATGGGAGTCAAAAGTGTATAAAGATGATAAAGAATATATTAAGTATGAAGAAGCAGTTGAAATTTTACAAAAACTTATAAAAACTGATGATGAAAAATTTGTTGAAGATAGATATCCATTGTTGCGACAAACATATTATAAAACACCGACTAAAAAACTAAATGTTGTAATTTTTGTTATAGAAAGTTTACATCCCGATTATTTAAATTATATGCCTTTCTTAAGTTCTCTTAAAAAAGAAGGTTTATATTTTGACAATTTTTATTCTTGTGCAACAAGAACATGGCCAGCAGTTTCTGCTATTTTGTTTTCTATACCTGTTGTCTACAACAAAGGTATTACTGATGAACCATTTAGTCAAAATGTTTATAGAAGTATTGCTCATGTTCTTAAAGATGAAGGATATGAAACTATATTTCTTCATGGCGGGGAAGGATATTTTTTTAGGTTCAACTATTTCACAAAATATATAGGCGGGTTTGAAAAAACAATTTTTAAGGAAGATTTTGACCTTTCCAAAGTTAAAGTAGACAAATCCTGGGGTGTTCACGACGAATATGTTTTCTTGAAAGCAAATGAAGAGTTTAAAAATTTAAACCAACCATTTTTAGGTGTAGTTTTGTCTTTATCATCACATGAACCATATGATTTACCATCTGAATTTAAAATTGCAAAATCTACTTTTCCATATGCTGAGTATCTAAATTCTTTAAGATATGTAGATTATTCTTTAGAACAGTTTTTCAAAGTTGCTAAAAAAGAAAAATATTTTGATAATACAATTTTTATAATTGTTTCTGACCACCAACAACCTATATCGCCTAAAAATCCTTTAGATGCGTTCCATATATTTTGTTTGTTTTATTCTCCAAAACATATAAAACCTCAGGTTTGTAGTGTATTAGGTTCTCAGTTAGATATTTTACCTTCCATAATTGACTTTTTAAAAATAAACACATTACATTCTTCTTTTGGCAAATCTTTGTTTGCAAGTAAGGAAAACAGGTTTGTATATATGAACGGTGGTGAAGTAAAATACTGGGTAAAAGATTCTTATATTCTTGTCCATAACATACAACAGGTTTTAGGTCTTTATAATTATTTTGATGGTCCAGGATTTAAATTAAGTATTAATGATACTAAACTTAAGCAAGAACTTGAAACACAATTTTTTTCTTTTTACAAAGTTGCAAGAGAAGTGTTGAAACAAAATTTAATTTATCATAATAAATTCAATGTAGGGCATGGCTTTTAGCCATGCAAAGATAAAAAGCAAACTTAAAAGTTTGCCCTACATATAATATAAAACTATGATATCAATAATTTTGGCGGGTGGTGCAGGGACACGGCTTTGGCCTGTTTCAAGAAAGTTTTGGCCTAAGTTTTTGATAAAACTTCCTAATGAGAAATATTCTTTACTTCAAAAAACATTTCTTCGTGTTAAAAAATTTACTGATATTGAAAAAATTTTTATTGTTGTAAACAAAGAACATAAATTTTTAGTTAAAGAAAATATACAAGATTTAAACATAAAATTTCCGTTAGAAAATATTTTGTGTGAACCAGATATAAAGAATACCCTGCCCGCTATAACTTATGCTTGTTTTTATATAAAAGAAAAACATCCGAATGAAATCATAGGTGTTTTTCCATCAGACCATTTTATAAAAGAAGAAAAAAAGTTCATAAGTTTTATAAAAAAAGCAAAAAATGTTGCAAAAAAAGGTCCAATCGTTCTTTTTGGGATAAAACCAACAAGAGTTGAAACAGGTTATGGACATATTGAATCTGATGTAATTTTTGATGAAGATTCTTTTCGTATCAAAAGATTTATTGAAAAACCAGATTTTGAAACTGCAAAAAGTTTAACTTCTTTAGAAAATGTTTATTGGAATAGCGGAATATTTATTTTTTCTTTAAAAATATTTTTTGAAGAACTAAAAATTTACCAACCTGATATCTACAAAAAGTTTGAAGATAAAAATTTTGAGACAAAACTTGCAAAGATTTATTCTCAATTACCATCAGTACCTATTGATAAAGGTTTGATTGAGAAAACAAAGAATGTTGTTGTTATACCACTTGATATTTTTTGGGATGATTTAGGTAGTTGGTCATCTTTTGAAAGAATTTATCAAAAAGATGGACAAGGAAATATAATTTTAGCAAAAAATGTTGATGTTGGAAGTAAAGACATAACAGTTTTTGGGAGCAAAAGATTAGTTGCAACGTGTGGGTTAGAAAACTTGATAGTTGTTGATACTGAAGATGCTTTGTTAGTTTTAAACAAAAATTTTGACCAAAAAGTTAAAGATATTGTTGGAAAAATCTATGATGAGACAGCTCTATATCATAAAACAACACAAAGACCTTGGGGTTTTTATACTGTTTTAAAACAAGAAAAGGGATATAAAGTTAAACTAATAAATGTTTTGCCAAATAAAAAATTAAGTTTACAAAAACATAAAAAACGCGCTGAACAATGGTTTGTAGTGAAAGGTGTCGCAAAAATTACTTGTGGAAAAAAAGTTTTGTATTTAAAACAAGGTGAAACATTAAGAATAGAAAAAAATATGCCTCATAGATTAGAAAATTCGTCAAATAAAAACATTCTTGAAATTGTAGAAGTTGCTTATGGTAGTTATCTTGGAGAAGATGATATAATCCGTCTTGAAGACGATTTTGGAAGAAAGTGAATGAGTGAGATATTTGTTATGGAGGTATAATGCTTATGATGGCTTTTTATATTCTTTTAATAATAGTTATCTTTATTATAGCATATTTTACTTATGGTAAGTTTTTAGAGAAAAATTATTGTGTGGATGAAAGAGAAGATGTGCCGTCAAAAAAATTGTATGATGGTGTTGATTTTGTTCCAACAAACAAATTTGTTCTTTTGGGACACCATTTTTCATCCATTGCAGGTGCAGGACCTATTGTAGGACCTATCTTAGCAGGGTTAGCTTTTGGATGGTTGCCTGCAATATTATGGATTGTTTTAGGAACAATATTTATTGGTGGACTCCATGATTTTTCATCTCTTATTATTTCTATTCGCCATAATGGATGGTCAATTGCACAGGTTGCAAATAAATATGTTAATAAAACAACATATAAAGTTTTTCTCTTATTTATATGGTTTGCTTTAGTATATGTTGTTGCTGTATTTACTGACTTAGCAGCAGATACTTTCTTTCAAGAACCTTCGGTTGCACAGACAAGTATATGGTATATCATAATTGCGATACTTTTTGGTTTGTTGGTTTATAGGATAAAACTCAATATCCCTGTTTCAACAATAATTTCGCTGTCGTTAATTTTGATTGGTATTATATTTAGTTTAGAATATAAATTTTTATTTTTTTCAAAACAAACCTGGGTTTGGATACTTTTAATTTATTGTTTTTTTGCGTCAATACTTCCTGTATGGTTTTTACTACAACCAAGAGATTATCTGTCAAGTTATTTTTTGTATTTCACAGTAATAATAGGTGCTTTTGGTCTTTTGTTTACTAAAACAAATATTTCTTATCCTTCATTTATAAGTTTTAACTCGTCCATAGGGACGCTTTTTCCTTTTATGTTTATCACGATAGCATGTGGTGCAATTTCAGGTTTTCATTCATTAGTTTCTTCAGGGACAACTTCAAAACAACTTGACAGTGTTAAAAACGCACGTTTTGTAGCATATGGAGGTATGATTTTAGAAGGAGTTGTTGCAGCGGTTGCTTTGTCAACTTTAATGATGATTAACAAAGGTGAACTTTCAAATCCTCAACAAATATATGCTTTAGGTATATCAAAACTATCATCTGTTTTTGGTATCCATCCTGAGGTTGGAAAAACAATAGGATATTTAGCAATCTCTGCTTTTATTTTGACAACATTAGATACTGCTACAAGAATATCAAGGTATATACTTCAGGAATTTTTTGGACTTACAAAATCATCTTTGATTGTTCGTGTGATAGCAACAATAGCGTCTTTATTTTTGCCATTGATTTTGTTAAATTTGAAATTAAGAGATTTTGCAGGGAACATTGTTCCTTGTTGGAAAATAGTTTGGCCACTATTTGGTACTACAAACCAACTTTTAGCAGCATTGGTACTTTTGGTGATATACCTCTGGGTGAGAAAACAGAATTATAAGAATAAAATTGCAATATTACTTCCAACAATTTTTATGTTGTTGGTTACTATTTCAGCTTTGGGGTATAGTTTATATGTGAAGTTAAATAAAGGGATTTTTGATGTGATAACTATTATAGCTGGGATTTTGTTTTTATTAAGTATCTTTGTTGTTTTTGAAACATTAAAACATCTAAAAGAAAAATACTAATCACTAACACACTAATAAACTAAACATGTCCCCGGCGAGAGTCGAACTCGCAACCAACGGATTAAGAGTCCGCTGCTCTACCAAGTTGAGCTACGGGGACGTTGTTAAGTTGATGTGTTAATGCGTGAATGTGTTAATAAGAACCGTGTAATAATATACATTGCGTATTTTGTAGGGCAAGGATTTATCCTTGCTTAATTTTCGCAAACCTGAAATCCCTCAGATTGTCCCGCCTTCTGCGGGACAGGCGGAATAAAAGTTTGCCCTACAAAAATCCTACAATTTAACACGGTTCAGTGAGTAGATACGCGTGATTAATGTGTGAATAAATCAAAGAACAATTATAATAAAATATAATAAAAAATTTTGAAAATCAAGGTTTATTTTAGAAGATATTTTTAAATTTGTGAATTTTTTGGCTTTCCTATTGACAACTTTTTTAGTTATATTATACTATATATTGTAGTTTTAGATAACAACTCTACAATATATAGTTAGGAGGTGTCTTTATATGGCTATAAATATCACATCAGATTTTGAAAAAAAATCGGACGAGAGTATCACTATACAAAAGGAAAATTTTGAGATGATGGTTAATAAAGATTTATTAGAGATGGAGGAAAATGTTGTGGAAAATACAAAGAAAGAAAAAGTTAATATTGATAACATAAAACCATCACTAACAAAGAATGCCTTGGTTGTTTTAGAAAAAAGATATCTAAGGAAAGATGAGCAGGGAAATATAATTGAGTCTCCTGAAGATCTATTTAAACGAGTTGCAAGAGCAATTTCTGATGTTGACAAACTTTATGGTGAAGATTCTGAAGAATCTTACAGAAGATTTTATGAGATAATGGCAAAACTTGAGTTTTTGCCGAACTCTCCGACATTGATGAATGCTGGGACTTCTTTTCAACAACTTTCTGCTTGTTTCGTTTTACCAATAGAAGATTCCATGGAGTCAATCTTTGAAACATTGAAATACGCAGCGTTGATTCACAAGACAGGTGGTGGTACTGGATTTTCTTTCTCAAACTTACGTCCTTCAAATGATGTTGTAAGAACAACATCCGGTGTTTCATCAGGTCCTATTTCTTTTATGAAGGTATATAATGCTGCAACTGAAGCGATAAAGCAGGGTGGTAGAAGACGAGGTGCTAATATGGGAATTTTAAGAATTGACCATCCTGATATAATAGAGTTTATAAAGTGTAAAGAAAAAGAAGGTGAACTTGCTAATTTTAATATCTCTGTTGCTATAACAGATGAATTTATGAAGAAATTACAGAATGATGAAGAGTATGAACTGATAAATCCGAGGACAAAACAGGTTGTAAGAAAGCTGAAAGCAAGAGAGGTTTTCAATTTAATAGTAGAGCATGCATGGCTTAATGGTGAGCCAGGTGTTATATTCATTGATGTTATAAACAAGTACAATCCTACACCTGAGGTTGGAATAATTGAAAGTACCAACCCGTGTGTTTCAGGGGACACCTGGGTTTTAACGCCATATGGTCCATTTCAAGTAAAAGAAATAGTTGGGAAATTTATTGCGGTAGGATTAAATGGAAAATTTTATAGAACAAATGAAGATGGATTTTTCTTTACAGGAGAAAAAGATGTTTTTAGAATAATCACAAAAAAAGGTTATGAATTAAAAGTAACGGAGAACCATCTCATAAGAAGTGTAGAAAAAATTACAAAAAATAAAATATATGAAACTTGGAAAAAACTAAATGAACTCAGAGTTGGTGATAAAATTGTGTTGTCTAATAATAGAGAGATGTATTGGAAGGGCGAAGGAAGATTTGAGGAAGGATATCTCCTTGGGTTATTAGTTGGAGATGGTACTTTTAAAGAAGAAGCAGGTGTGATATCTGTATGGGGTGAGAATGAAGGCTCTAAATCTATAATTTCTCATGCAGAGAATGCAGCAAAACTTTTGCCACATAGAGTAAACTTTAAAGGGTTTACGGAAGTATTAGAGAGGAAAGAGTATAGATTGAAAATGGCTTCAATTAAAAAACTCGCAGAAAAATACGGAATGGTTGTTGGGAATAAAGTAGTTACCGAGAAAATTGAAAAAACCGGGTATGAATTTTATCAAGGATTTATAAGAGGAATATTTGATGCAGATGGGACTGTTGTTGGGAATTTAAAGAAAGGTGTATCTATTAGGTTGTGGCAGAAAAATCTCAGCAACCTTAAAATTGTTCAAAGGATGCTTTTGAGAATGGGTATAGTTTCTCAAATATATAAGTTTAGAAAAAAAGAGGCTGAAAAGTTACTCCCTGATGGTAAAAATGGATATAAATATTATCATGTTAAAGAAGGTCATGAACTTGTAATAAGTAAGGACAATATACAAATTTTTGCTGAAAAAATAGGTTTTGGAAATATTGAGAAACAAAGAAAACTTGATAGATTACTTAATTCTTATAAAAGAGAATTAAACAGAGAAAGATTCATAGACGAAATAGAAAAAATAGAATATTGTGGAAAAGAAAAGGTATACGATGTACAAATTCCAGGCATTAATGCATTTGATGCAAATGGATTTTATGTTCACAACTGTGGTGAACAGCCATTGCTTCCTTATGAATCTTGTAATTTGGGTTCTATAAATTTAGGTAAGATGGTTGTTCATAATGGCGATTCTTGTGAGATAGATTGGGATCGTCTTAGATATGTAACAGAAACAGCAGTTCATTTTTTAGACAATGTTATAGATGCAAACCAATATCCTGTTGACAAAATTAAAGAGATGACTCTTGCTAACAGAAAGATAGGTTTAGGTGTGATGGGTTGGGCTGATATGCTGTTTCAGCTAAGAGTATCTTATAATTCAAAGGAAGCTTTAGCTCTTGCAGAAAAAGTTATGAGTTTTATAAAAAAAGTTGCGGTTGAAACATCAGAAAAATTGGCAGAGAAAAGAGGACCTTTTCCAAATTTTGAAAGAAGTATATTTAAAAATGGTAAACCTCGTCGTAATGCCACATTAACAACTATCGCTCCTACTGGTTCTATTGGTATTATAGCTAATGCTTCAACAGGGATAGAACCTGTTTTTGCTTTAGCATATGTTAGAAAAAATATCTTAGGTGGAGAAGAATTGTTTGAGATCAATCCTTATTTTAAACAAGCATTGATTGAAGAAGGACTATATTCTGAAGATTTAATTAAAGAAGTTGTTCAAAAAGGCAGTTTAAAGGATATAAAAGGAATACCAGAATCTTTTAAACGTGTGTTTGTTACAGCTTTAGATATTACGCCCGAGATGCATGTTCGTATGCAAGCAGCGTTTCAAAAGTATGTTGATAATGCGGTTTCAAAAACAATAAATATGCCAAACTCCGCTACAAAAGAAGATGTTGAAAAAGTTTATCTTTTAGCTTATAAACTTGGTTGTAAAGGTGTAACTGTGTACAGAGATGGTTCTCGTAATGTCCAAGTTTTAAATATAACTACATCTACAAAAAAAGAAGAAAAAGCTAAACCTGAACCGAGGACAAGGCCAAGGGTTGTTTCTGGAAAGACGATTAAGATGGTAACTGGTTGTGGTAATATGTATGTTACAATTAATGAAGATGAATTTGGTCCTTGTGAAGTATTTACTTCCTTAGGTAAAAGTGGTGGTTGTACATCTTCACAATCAGAAGCTATTGGTAGGTTGATCTCATTAGCATTAAGAAGTGGAGTTAAACCTGAAAAAATTATAGAACAGTTAAGAGGGATACGTTGCCCATCACCAGTGATATTCCAAGGTGAATCAATATTTTCTTGTGCAGATGCTTTAGCAAAAGCTATAGAGATATACCTTGAAGAAAAAAATGTTCCTTCATTGTTTGATGCTGTTAAATCTCAAGAAAAAGAACAGATAAAAAATACGAAAAATGATTTGGGTTTAAATCCACAATGTCCTGAATGTGGGGCTATTTTAGAGATTGGTGAAGGATGTGCTACTTGTAAAGTTTGTGGTTATTCAAAATGTATATAAAGATATTTTAAAAAAATCTCCTACCATTGTAAACTTTTAATTTAAACACTTCTTTTTAAAAACAATGATGTTATCAGATAAAGAGATAGTACAATATGTTAAAAAATATAAAATGATAGAGCCGTTTGAAGATGTCCGTCTTGTTAAATTAGATAAAAAAATATCATGGGGTTTATCATCATATGGTTATGATATAAGATTGTCTGATGAATTTTTAGTTCCTCAAGAAGACAAAGATATTGTTGTGGATCCTAAGAACTTTGATGTTTCAAAATTTAAAAAAGTTAAAGTACAAGAATATACAATTTCTCCTAACAATTTTGTATTAGCAAGAAGTCTTGAATATTTCAGAATACCAAGGGATATTTTAGTTGTTGTCTTTGGTAAATCAACTTATGCAAGATGTGGATTAGTTGTTAATATCACACCACTTGAGCCAGAGTGGGAAGGATACATCACAATTTCTATAATTAATCCATTGAATCATAAGATAAAAATTTATTCAAATGAAGGAATTGCTCAGGTTGTATTTTTAAAGACAGAAAATTTGTGCAAAATTTCATATAAAGATAAAAAAGGCAAATATCAAGCACAAAAAGATATAACGCCAGCAAGGTGAAAGGAGGTTGCTATGGCATTTTTTGTAGGGAGAGATAAAGAAGCAAGAAGAGCGTATGGTTTTGATGAAGTAGCAATTTTGCCTGGGAGTATTACAGTTGATCCCGAAGATACAGATACTTCTGTTGAGCTATGTGGATTTAAACTACAAGTGCCAATGATAGCTTCAGCGATGGATGGAGTTGTAGATACTAAGATGGCAAAAGAACTTGGTAAACTTGGAGCCTTAGGTGTATTAAATCTTGATGGTATCTATACGAGATACAAAGATCCATATGAACAGATTGAAAAAATTGTTTCTGCGCCAGATGACAAAGCTACAGAGGTTATACAGCAGATTTATAGAGAACCTGTTAAAGAAGAATTAATTCATCAACGAATTAAAGAGATTAAAAAAGAAAACGTCTTATGTGCTGTTTCAACTGTACCACAAAATGCTCCAAGATATATAAAAATTGCTAAAGAAGCAGGTGCTGATATCTTTGTTATACAAGCAACAGTTGTCACTGTGAAACATTATTCCTCTAAATATGGTTGTGTTGATTTAGAAAAGATTTGTAAAGAAAGTGGGTTGCCGATAATTATAGGAAATTGTGTGACATATAAAGTTGCATTGGAACTTATGGAGATAGGAGCTTCTGCTATACTTGTTGGAGTTGGACCTGGCGCTGCATGTACAACAAGACAGGTTTTAGGTATAGGAGTACCACAGATTACTGCTACTGTTGATTGTGCAAAAGCAAGGGATTTTTATTTTAAGAAAACTGGTAAGTATGTTCCTGTTATAACAGATGGTGGAATGATTACAAGTGGAGATATTTGTAAATCTTTTGTAGCAGGAGCTGACCTTGTAATGTTTGGTTCAGGTTTTGCAAAAGCAAAAGAAGCTCCAGGCAAAGGTTATCATTGGGGTATGGCAATGCCACATTTTTATCTACCTCGTGGTGCAAGAATCTATGTTGGCACAACAGGTAGTTTAAAAGAAATACTTTTTGGTCCATCACGTACTGATGATGGAACTCATAATTTAGTCGGTGCGTTAAGAACCTGTATGGGAAATGTTGGAGCAAGAAATATAAAAGAACTTCAACTCGCCCAGCTCATAATAGCACCAGAAATAAAGACTGAAGGTAAAAGATATCAGAAAGAACAGAAAGTAGGAATGGGAAAGTAGGTAGATGGGTATATGGGTGGATGGGTAGATGGGTGGATGAGTAAATGAGGTGAGGAAAGAACATGAAAACACATAAAGATTTATATATATCTTTAGGCTCATTGTCAGAGTTAGAAACTCTGTTGTTAGTTGCAAAAGAAGTGAAAATTTTATCTAACAATACTGAGATTTTTAATAACATTGAAATTTTACGAAGAAAGTTAATTAGTTTTTTAAATATGTTAACAAAAAATTATAACACATCCACACATTTACACATATACGCATTCACATGATATTAATACTTGACTTTGGTTCACAATATACACAACTTATTGCAAGAAGAATAAGAGAATTGAATGTGTATTGTGAGATTCATCCTTATAATACAGACATCTCAAGTTTTAAAAAAGTTAAAGGTGTAGTATTTTCTGGCGGTCCTGATAGTGTTTATGAAAAAAACTCACCTAAGATAAAATCTTCTCAAATTGATTATATTGTAAACAACAAAATTCCTATTCTTGGAATCTGTTACGGTATGCAACTTTTGACATACATTTTAGGCGGTGAAGTTGTGCATAGTAGAA
>Ga0078972_1011373_pt1 | contig 15996 bp, 15 predicted proteins | sample YelNatPaOPGAMG01_FD_67568 | JGI IMG/M metagenome (GOLD analysis project Ga0078972, IMG submission 67568) | Hot spring thermophilic microbial communities from Obsidian Pool, Yellowstone National Park, USA - OP-RAMG-01 (SPADES assembly) (version 2) | ecosystem: Environmental > Aquatic > Thermal...
GCCCACACCGTATGCCAAGGGACCCGTGTTGGTGACAGCATCGCGGTAAACGGGGTCTGCCTCACGGTGACAGAAATTTCCCCATCATTTTTTACAGCGGATATTATGGCGGAGACGCTTCTGCGAACTACTCTTGGCGAACTTCAATGCGGAGATGCGGTAAACCTTGAACGAGCTTTGACCCTTGCCAGACGGCTTGGCGGCCATCTGGTCAGCGGTCATGTCGATGGTACCGGAACAATTCATTCGATCTTGAAAGAAGGCATCGCATCGATATTGGAAATCACGTGCAGTCCTGAGCTTCTGAAATATATTGCAACAAAGGGATCCATAGCCCTTGATGGCATAAGCCTGACTATCTGCAGTGTTTCTGATTCCGGTTTTTCTGTCTCGCTCATCCCCCATACACAGATGCAGACGAATGCATATCTCAAAAAAGTCGGGGATACCCTTAATATCGAATGCGATTTGATTGCGCGCTATGTAGAAAAATTAATCATGTACAGAATTCCTGATGAGGCTGAGAACACGCTCCCTGTCTTGACTGAAGAATTATTGAGATTGTCCGGGTTTATTGGAGGAAAATAATGAACAGTGTCGAAGAAGCAATACAGGCCTTTCGGTCTGGAAAGATGGTCATCATTACAGACCATGAGGACAGGGAAAACGAAGGAGATGTGTGCATCGATGCGCGATTTGCGACCCCCGAAGTAATCAATTTCATGGCTCATTTTGCCTGTGGGCTTATCTGCGTGCCCATGGAGCAACGGAGGCTGGAAGAGCTTGAACTGCAGCCTATGGTTCACCGCAATGAGGATAATCACGGAACAGCGTTTACTGTTTCCGTGGATCACGTCGAAACTACCACCGGTATTTCGGCATTCGAGCGAGCACACACCATACAGAAATTGATAGATATGTCGTGCGGGCCGGCCGATTTTCGGAGGCCTGGGCATGTTTTCCCTCTCGCTGGACGTAAAGGTGGAGTTCTGGAACGACAAGGACATACAGAAGCCGTACTCGATTTGGTCAAATTGGCCAGAAGCGAAATGCCAGCTTCTCTCAATGCCGCTATTGCTGGGGTGATCTGCGAAATACTTGATTCCGATGGCACCATGGCTCGGCAAAAATCATTGGAACATTTCGCTAGAACGCACAACCTCTGCATGATCAGCGTCACCGAGCTGGTCAGGTATAGAAAAGACCGAAATCTCGGTATCACAAGGGAAACCGAAACTATTCTGCCGACAGAATACGGGACTTTCAGACTTGTGGGATATACCGAAAACGCAACAGGGAAAGGGCACCTTGCCCTGATTTTGGGTGATATATCGGGAGATGAGCCGGTTCTTTGTCGCGTGCATTCCGAATGCCTTACCGGTGACGCCCTCGGTTCACTGCGGTGCGACTGCGGAGAACAGTATAGGGAAGCCATGCGGCTAATTTCCCTCGAAGGACGTGGAATTCTTGTATATCTCCGACAAGAAGGGAGGGGAATAGGACTGATCAATAAATTAAAAGCCTATGCATTGCAAGATACGGGAATTGATACGGTTGATGCAAATATCCATCTTGGATTCCCGGCCGACATGCGAGATTACCGAATTGGAGCCTTGATACTGAGAGACCTTGGAGTCCGAAGCATACGACTTATGACCAACAATCCGGAGAAAATTGAAAGCATGGAACAAAATGGCATCAAGGTGTTTCAGCGTATTCCCTTACTTATTCAGGCTAACACGTACAACAAGTTTTATTTGCGGACAAAACAAGAGCGAATGCATCATCAGCTCGAAACCTTGCAGATTTTAGACAGGAGTGCCAAATGAAAATTATTGAAGGGAATCTCATTGCTCAACAGATCCGAGTAGGAATTGTTGCTGGAAGATTCAACGAATTTATCGTATCAAAATTGCTTGAAGGAGCGCTTGATGGGCTGAAAAGGCACGGCATAGACGGCACAAATATCATTGTGGCCTGGGTTCCAGGGGCTTTTGAAATCCCTCTGGTTGCAAAAAAAATGGCCGAACGAGCGGATATCGATGTGGTTATCTGCCTTGGTGCGGTAATTCGAGGATCGACACCCCACTTTGACTATGTGGCCGCGGAAGTATCAAAAGGGGTAGCCCAAGTCTCCTTGAGTTCGGGAAAGCCTGTTATCTTTGGTATCCTTACGACGGAGAACATAGAACAGGCCATAGAACGTGCCGGAACAAAAGCGGGCAATAAAGGATATGACGCTGCCTCAAGCGCAATAGAAATGGCAAACCTCATGCGCGAATTGAATGAATAATTGCGCGAATTACCGATGTACAGGCTTAGCCTGGCTTTACACAAGAGCCTGGATATGGTAAGTATCTTGCAGACATTTTTTTCGTTCTTGCGGGGGAACCTCACGGTTGAGAAGGTTAAAACCTAACCCTTGGAACCTGTCAGTTAATACTGTCGTAGGGAAGCAATGCACGTATTGAATAACTACTATTTAATGCAAGCGCTTCTCCGTCGGCGGGGGAGCGCTTTTTTTGTATAAATTCGCATACCCCCAGCCTGATGGAAGAGACCAAACACGCCTCCTCTCCGATATTCCTTCAAAAACGAAAAAAGAGGAGGAAACATGTACTCGACACAAATGGATGCCGCACGAAGAGGGCTAATAACGGAACAACTCCGTTTGGCAGCCGCGTGGGAGCAATTGAATGAAGAAGTCCTTCGAGCTCTTGTGGCACAGGGCAAAGCAGTCATCCCTGCAAATAAGCGACACAAGAATCTGGTACCTCGTGCTATAGGCCGCACACTGAAGACAAAAATCAACGTGAACCTTGGAACTTCACGGGACTGCTCCGACCAGGAAGCAGAAATGGAAAAAGTCCGCACAGCCTTGGCTTTGAATGCAGATGCTCTGATGGATTTGAGTTCCTTTGGAAATACCCATTCATTCCGCAAACGACTTATCGACGAATCCCCGGTCATGATCGGTACCGTGCCTATTTACGATGCGGTCGTTTATTACAACAAGCCTCTTCGGGAAATCACCGCCGAAGAGTGGCTGGCAATTGTGCGGATGCATGCGGAAGACGGGGTGGATTTTATGACCATCCATTGCGGTCTGAACCGCGCCACCGCGGAGCGATTCAAGAAAAATCCACGGTTGACCGGAATGGTGTCCCGCGGTGGCTCTCTTCTGTTTGCGTGGATGGAAATGACGGGGAAAGAAAATCCTTTTTACGAGCATTATGATGAGCTCCTCGCGATATGTCATGAATATGATGTGACAATCAGTCTGGGAGATGCATGCCGGCCCGGATCAATCGCTGACGCGAGTGACGCAGTGCAAATTGAAGAGCTCATTGTACTTGGCGAACTAACGCGGCGAGCGCACGATAAAAACGTTCAGGTAATGATTGAGGGCCCAGGGCACATGGCCTTGGATGAAATTGCGGCCAACATGAAGCTGGAACAGCGACTTTGTGATGATGCCCCTTTCTATGTGCTTGGTCCGCTCGTCACCGATATAGCGCCAGGGTATGACCATATTACCGCCGCTATAGGCGGAGCATTAGCCGCATCGGCCGGGGCAGCTTTTCTCTGCTATGTTACTCCGGCGGAACATCTCCGGCTTCCTACCCTTGAGGATATGAAAGAAGGGATTATCGCTGCGCGAATCGCCGCACACGCGGCTGATATCGCAAAAGGGGTAGCGGGTGCGCGAGAATGGGACAACCGCATGAGCCAGGCCCGGAAAAACTTGGACTGGAAAGGAATGTTTGCATTGGCTGTAGACCCTGAAAAGGCTCGCCGATATAGGGCTGAATCAAACCCGGAACTGGAAGACACCTGCACCATGTGCGGGAAAATGTGTGCGATGCGGAATATCAATACCATCATGCGCGGAGAAGAAGTCGATGTCATCTAGTTCTATGCGGCATGTGCTCTCTATCGCGGGAAGCGATACCAGCGGTGGGGCGGGGATTCAGGCTGATTTAAAAACCATGAGTGCCTGCGGAGTTTTCGGGATGTCAGTCATCACAGCCCTTACTGCGCAAAACACTAAAGGGGTCCAGGCTCTCCGCCAAGTTGATGCAGATTTTGTCGGCGCGCAGATTGATGCAGTATTCTGCGATATTAGGGTGGATGCAGTAAAAATCGGTATGCTTGGTACCCCTGAGGCGATGAAAGTAATTGGGGCGAGGTTGCGCAGGTATCGCCCCGAATGGATTGTAGTTGATCCAGTATTACAAGCAAAAAATGGATATCCCCTCATGGAAGACACCGCAAAAGACATTTTTTTATCCGAAATTGTGCCTTTGGCCAATCTCATTACCCCCAATCTCCCCGAAACTGCAGCATTTGCAGGTTTTGTGCCCAAGACCATGGTTGAATTGGAAAGCGCAGGAAAGAAGATTCTATCGCTTGGGGCTAAAGCGGTCCTTATCAAAGGGGGACATCGGGAAACCAATGCTGATGATGTCCTGGTAACCAATCACGGCGTGCATGTTTTCAAGGGTGAACACCTTGCCAGCCTGCATACTCATGGCACCGGATGCTCTCTTTCGAGTGCCATCACGGCATATTTGGCTCGAGGCTTGACGATCCTTGAGGCTATAGAACGTGCCAAGAATTACGTCAGGGTAGGTATCGAACATGGCCTCAATATAGGCCATGGAATCGGTCCTATCCATCATTTTTATACCTTGTATCAAGGAGAGGTGCCTCAATTATGAACCAAATCAATTTCGAAGCAATGAATCTCGCGGATATTTTAGAGAATCTCAGATCTTCTTCACCGCTCATTCATCATATCACCAACGCGGTGACAATCAACGATTGCGCGAATATTACCCTTGCCTTAGGTGGTTCCCCAGTAATGGCTGATAGCCCGGAGGAAGCGAGCGAAATGGCTGGCTTTGCAGGAGCTTTGGTAATCAATATGGGAACGTTACACCCAAGCGCCATTTCGTCAATGATCGAGGCGGGTATCCGAGCTCGAGAAATGGGTAAACCGGTGATTTTCGATCCCGTTGGTGCAGGAGCAACGCAATTTAGGCGAGCCACGGCTGAAGAAATTCTCGGGAAGGTTCGACCTACAATTATTAAAGGCAACGCTTCCGAGATCAAATTCCTGGCAGGGGAGGCTTCCAACCAACGGGGAGTTGATTCTATGGATGCCGAGGCGGATCAGGCCGCAATAGCGCTCGCGCGGTCGAGCGGAGCCGTTGTAGCAGCGACAGGGGCCATAGACACTGTCACCGATGGCAAATCGATGTATAAAATTGGCGGAGGAACCGCAATGCTCAGCCGAATAACCGGCACAGGCTGTATGACCACTTCCCTGGTTGGGTGTTTCTGTAGCGTTATGTCGTCCCATCTTTTCGCTGCTATTCTAGGCATTTTGGCCATGAAGCTGGCCGGTGAAAAAGCTCAAAAAGCCTTAAAGCCGGGACAGGGCACCGGACAATTCCGAATCAATCTGTTTGATGCTATCAGCCTCCTGAAAGCCTCGGACTTCCTTTGGAAAGAAAGGATTACCTATGTTGCGCTTTGATCCAGCCCTATGCTTGATAACCGACCGATCCTTTTGTTCTAAAGCGGATTTTTTGCCAATTCTGGAAACTGCCATCGATTCCGGAGTAACCTGGGTTCAGTTTCGGGAAAAATCCGGGCTCGCCGATCGGGAGATATTTGAATTGGGCCAGGAGGTCCGTGAATTGACCGCCAGAAAAGGGGTGCCGATGATAATGAATGATCGCCTTGATCTGGCTATGGCCTTGGATACGGATGGAATTCACCTAGGCCAAGGGGATCTGCCCCTCTGGGCTGCAAAAAAACTTTGGAAGCCGGATAAAATATATGGGATATCGGCACAGACCCTGGAACAGGCAGAAAAAGCCCTCCGCGATGGAGCCGATTATCTAGGAATTGGGGCGCTATTCCCCACCATCAGCAAAAATGACGCCATCATGGTACATCATCGACAGATTGAACTGATCAGAATGCTGGGAGTGCCCCTTATTGGAATCGGGGGTATCACTCCTGAACGAATAAAAGACATTCGACGTTTTGGTTTATCTGGCATTGCGGTCATATCGGCAATATGGGGAGCTTCAGACCCTGCAAAGGCAGTGAAAACTTTCGTTCAACAATGGAAGGGCGTTTGAAAGATATGCTGACCAGCAAAGCTGTACTTTGGGATAAAGATGGCACGCTTTTGAATACCTTTGACAGCTGGATTGATGTGGAACGGAAGCTGGCGAGAGCAATGGCGGCCGAATATGGATTTTCATCCGTAAAAGAACAAGATTACATCCAGCGAGTGCTTTTTCGGCTGGGAGTCAAGCCAGATGGAACGGTTTCTGGCCAGGGCGTACTGGCTTCGGGGACGAGTGAAGCCATTATTGAGGAATTCTATTCAGCATTTCTTGAAATGGATTCTTTCATTTCCGAGAAAAAGCAGAGCTTCTTTTCTCTAGCAAAGTCAAAACTCGCCGAAATTCTAGAGCAAGGCCCAATAACTCCGATACCGGCCCAGGGTGCGCAAGAAGTTCTCAAGTTTTTCAAGGACTTGGGCCTATGCCAAGGACTTGCTACCTCAGACTCACTCGCGAACGCCCAACGGGACCTGGCGGCGGCAGGATTTCTTGACTATTTTACGTTTATTGCCGCATCCGATACCATCGAGCAGCCGAAACCCCACCCCTGTTCCGTGTACGCTTTTGCCGACTTTTGTGGAGTTTCTCCTAGCGAGATTCTGGTAATAGGCGATACGCCCGTTGATGAGGGAATGGCTATGGCCGCGGGTGCTTCCTTTGTGGCAGTTCTCAGTGGAACAGGAGTAGCGCAGGACTTTTCTTCAAAAGTCAATGCTTTTCACAACCTGCTTGAACTCCTACGCTTTTTCGCAAAGGGATAGGTGACTTTAAGGGGTCAGACCCCAATTACATGCCTCGCACCATCGCGTGCTTCCCCAGCGCCCGGGCAACCTGCACGAATGCTTCAACCTCGCTGGGGTCTGGTTCTTTAAGCAAGTCCCATTGCGGATCCAGGCAGTTGCCACCACGAAAGCCGGCAAAATACCATGGGCTTTCATCAACGAGTGCTGCCAATTCAACAATATCTTTTTGGGTAATGAAGGAGGCCGGTAGGGCGAGGGTGCGGAATTCATGGGGAATGCCATACTGGCGCAAGAGTTCGGCTGAGCGGCGCAGGTTTTGGCCGAGAGACGTATGCAAGTCTCCATCGCTCATTTCTTGCTGTTTGAGGGTACGAGGCTCGCCGTCGTTACGCCCGCGGCTGGAAAACTTCTGGAAAGAATGGCTGCAGCCATCAAGCCTGCAGTCGGAAAGCCTGCTGCCGGGGAGGAGTTCGCGGTATCTGTCAGGAGCAAGCTTGAGATCCATGGCCACATAGTCCGGGCGCGTTTCTGCCTCCAACAACAGCTTTTCAAGACTGAGTGGTAAGGTCCCGTTTGTATCCAGCTTGACCTCGAGACCAAGCCAATGAATTGCTGATACAATATACGGCAGTTCGGGCCTGAGAGTCGGCTCTCCTCCTGTGATGGCAACACCACCTAGTATATTTTTTCTTTTTCGCATGATGTCCAGAGCCTGCGAAAGGGGAATCAGCGCAGGAGTTTTTGCAGTTGCATGAGACAATGCTGAAGCGGGCTGCGGGTCTGATGGCGGGGCTGGCGGGAGAGCTGATGGCAGATCTGGTGCCTGGGCCAGCATTCGGACCAGCTGATGGACCGGCGACTGAGCCCCTGTAACAGAGAGATTGTGTATAGTGGCGAAGCCCTCAATCTCTACAAGCTCTCTGTTATGGCACCAGGGGCATCGAAGATTGCAGCCCGGTAAGAACAGCGTCGCCGCTATTCTCCCTGGATAATCCACAAGGCTCGTCTTCCTGAGGCCGACCATCAGCTCTGCCATACGCTGCGCCTTTGGCTCCGGCTCAATCAGCCTTGAGGGCAAACATTTTTCTCTCTTTGTACTCTTCCCGTTTCCCTTTATTCCAATTGCGGACCGACCGGTAGTAACCTACAATCCGACTATATACTTCAGTTTCACTTCCGCAAACCGGGCATGAAAAATGCTCACCATCAAGGTATCCATGGGTAGGGCAAATCGAATATGTTGGCGAAATCGTGAAGTACGGAATCCGGTACGAATAGGCGATAGTTTTAACTAAATCTCTGCAAGTGCGCCAATCGTCAATGGCTTCTCCCAGAAAAGCATGGAAAACTGTCCCCCCTGTGTACGCTCTCTGCAATTCCTCCTGCAAGTCGAGCGCATCAAAAATGTCATTGGTATACATGACCGGCAACTGGGTCGAATTGGTGTAGTACGGCTCAGCAGTACCTGCGGTAATGATATCGGGATAGCGTTCTTTGTCGTGCCTAGCAAGGCGATACGATGTCGATTCGGCAGGTGTCGCTTCCAGGTTGAAGAGTTCCCCTGTTACTTCCTGATATGCAACAAGGCGGTCTCGCATATACTGCAGTATTTTGAGCGCAAAGGCCTGGCCCTGTTTCGTAGCCAATGTCACGTCCTTGCCGAAGAAATTTAAAAGGCATTCGTTCATTCCCACGATGCCGATGGTGTTGAAATGATTGTTCAAATGCTTCAGATATCTTTTGGTATAAGGGAAAAAGCCGGCATCCAGCAAGCGATTGATCACCTTGCGTTTTGTGACGAGGCTCTCTTTTGCAAGGTCCATCAATTTCGTAAGGCGCCTAAAAAAGTCGTCTTCATCCTTGGCCAGATAGCCGATGCGTGGAAGATTGAGCGTAACAACCCCGATTGAGCCAGTAAATTCATCGGACCCAAAAAGGCCGCCACCCCGTTTGCGCAGTTCGCGTTTGTCCAGCTGAAGCCGGCAGCACATGGAGCGGACATCCTGCGGTTTGAGATCCGAATTGACAAAATTCTGGAAATATGGCGTCCCATACCGGCTCGTCATTTCAAAAAGAAGGCGAGCATTTTCGGAATCCCAATTGAAATTTGCTGTTATATTGTAGGTCGGGATTGGATACTGAAATCCTCTGCCATCGGCATCTCCTTCGAGCATCAGTTCAATAAAGGCTCTATTGACCCTGTCCATTTCTTCCTGGCAGTCCCCGTACGTGTAATCCATCATGGTACCGCCTACAATGGCAGGCATGTTCTTCATGTCCTCGGGGACGACCCAGTCGAGCGTGATATTGGTAAAAGGTGCCTGGCTGCCCCAGCGGCTTGGAGTATTGACGCCGAAAATGAAACTTTGCAGGCACTGTTTGATTTCCTTGTCCGAAAGATGATCTTCTTTTACAAAGGGGCTTATGTACGTGTCGAATGAACTGAATGCCTGCGCCCCCGCCCATTCATTCTGCATACAACCAAGAAAATTCACTGCCTGTTGCATCAGCGTGCTGAGGTGCCTGGCAGGCTTGGACCGTATCTTGTCGGGCACTCCTCCAAGGCCTTCCTGGATCAGTTGAAGAAAAGACCAGCCGGCACAGTAGCCCGAGAACATGGACAGGTCATGGATGTGAAAATCGGCATTCCGGTGCGCTTCGGCAATTTCTTCGGAATAGATGTTCTTCAGCCAATAACGCGCCGTGATGGTGCCTGAATTGTGGAGAATGAGGCCGCCCAAGGAATAGTTGACATTGGCATTTTCGTTGACTCGCCAGTCTGATTGATTGAGATAGCCGTCCATTGTAGCGTCTATGTCCAACAGCAGTTTTCTCGTATCACGAATGGCTTCATGGCGGGCTCGATACAAAATATATGCCTTGGCGACAGATACTTCCTTTGACTCAATGAGCGCTGTCTCCACGAGGTCCTGGATTTCTTCTATGGCGGGAATGGAATGGGGATGACGGCTGGCTAGAAGCTGAGTTACCAGTTCTTCTACGAAGCTGGTAATGCGATCGATTCTCTCTTGCGTTTCTGGAGCAGATACAGGAAAACCAACTGCCGCAAAAGCTTTTTGTAGTGCTGACTTGATTTTCGTGGCATCATACTCTTCCAGGGCGCCTGAGCGCTTGACGACGTACTGCGGCTTTTGCACGGTGCTTTTTGCAGAGGTCTGGATTTCGTTAAACATAGTTCCCCCTCGGGCTACAAGGGAGCAAAGAAGGACTGATACGAAGAAGCGGCGCTCGGTGAGCAGTAGAATGCCGACCCCATGCCTTCCCTCGAGGCTCCCAGGTACTACATCGCTGCGTACAAACAACGATGGCTTCGGCAGGTCTTCGGACTTGCGGGCGTTTCGGTCGGCAGGACCGTTTTTCTACTGGCTGTTGCTTCCCAGTGTTTGAGAGCACCAGTGCATTCGTACAGCGTTCGTTCCCGTATACCGCTGCGGGGCAGCCCCGGATTCTCACCGGGTTCCCTTTTGATCGCGCCCCTTAGAGGCTGCGAACCGTAGCATGGTCAGTATGTGGGGGTAGCCTCGCAGTTGTCAAGGGGCTGCATTTTTGATTCAAAGCACCGAGGCAGAATAGGACGATTATCAAGGTCGAACATACCGCCAACCTTCGTTTTGAAGCTCTACCAGCGCCCGAATTCCTGCCGGAACGGTTTTCAGAATAAGCGGAAGCGAATCGGCAGGAATTCCGTGCTTTTTAAGAGAGTTCTCACACAGATATATTTCCACCCTATGTTTTGTGAGCATTTCGAGCTGTTCCAGAAGCTTCGGGCTGCATGGAGCACAAGCTAATACAGCGTCGGAATTGGCCACTATGCGAATTTCCAAGTGCTCGCTGGGCGAAGCAGTCTTGAGGAAGTTTGCGGCATTGCCGATTGCTGCTTCCCATTTGTCTACCTGAGCAACATGGAGGACAAGTTTGAATGATTCTGGCATGTAATTCCCTTGACTTGTTATTTTGCAAACCTTTCCTTCAGCACGGTCATTGTATAGCCGTATTGATCTTTGAGATCCCGCAGTGGTTTATCCGTGGGGAAGTCCGATGGCAGCTGCAGCTTCTTGATCACCGCAGCTTCGGATGTTTTAAGTGCCGCAGCGATATCCTTTATGGTCATCGTGCCTTCCAGAGCAAAGTCTGGGGGCACCGTGAGCTGGCTCGAAGGAACGACCGCAGAGGCGGGCGCGCTGGATGGAGCTGCATTTGCTGGAGCAGAGGCGGACGCTGAGGCAGGGGAAACAGCCGAAGGAGCGGCCGCAGCTGCTGGAACAGCCGTCGAAGGCGTCTTTGTCGTGGTTGCTACAGGTGCCGCGGCCGCAGCTGCAGGCTCCGCGTTTTCACCGGCATACGGTATGCCGGTAATTTTCGAGACGGCAAATCGCGCAGTATCGGCTTCGAAGGTCTTCCCTATGAGCGCTCCTGTATCCTTGAGCTTGGTTTCGGGCGGGACCTTTGAAGCATCGACGCCGGCTTCGCGATAGAGCCGCTCGAGGTCAATTCCAAATGCGGTCGCTACTTCTGCCCATGTCGAAGAACCTTTGATATCGCCGATTGCCAACGTGCCGCTTGTGGCTTTCTGGCTCAACGTGGGGCCGACAAAATCGAGTTTCCCCAGAAGCGCGCCGACACCCATTGTGCCAAGGTAAATAGCCAGGCCCAGTGCTGCAATTTTCCCAACGCCTACTGCTTTCCCGGCGAGGGTCGTTACAAGCGTATTCTTTTTGGTCGGGCAGACCGTGACACATTCCATACAGGCGATGCATTCTGGCGACGAAATAGTGTCGGCATGTGAAACATCGATGTTCATGGGGCACGCTTTATCGCATCGTGCGCATGAAATGCACGTGGTCGTTTCGCGCTTAATTCTGAACAGTGGGATTCTGCTGAGGATTGCGTTGACTGCACCAAGCGGGCAGACATATTTGCAGAAAACCCGCTCATAGAACATGGAAAGAACCAGTGTCAGCACCAGAATGACAAAGCCGACCGCGAATTCAGCCCATACTGCGGACAATCCCGCAGACAGATGCCCATATGCAGCAAGCGGATCATAGGGACGTATCACCAAGGTCCCCGTTTTCCATGTAAAATAGACAATAGCGACAAGTATCGGATATTTCGCCCAGCGCAGGACTCTATCGACCTTGGGCGGCACCACAAAGCGACGTTTGAAAATCTTTTTGCCAAGCCAGCCGAACACGCCTTGTAAGGCGCCGAATGCACAAATCCATCCGCAGAAAAAGCGCGACAAAACCACGCCCAGAAGCACAATGCCAACCAAAAGCACAATGTTGGCCGGCACTATCTTCTTGATGAATTCTCCACCGGCAAGATATTTGAAAAGCGTTTCAATCCCGCCGAACGGATCGAGCGCATCAATCGAAGGCATATTCTGCACTTTCTGATGCAAAATTGTCAGCACAGTAACAGCAACAAGGAATATTCCCAGCGAAATCCTTCGTACAAGCTGGATGCGCGGCATTTTTTTGGCCATATTGTCTCCTTTTGTAAGAATTCTAAGTGTTCTAGCGCATTATTGCAACTTTCGGCTGCGCTATTGCCCAAGGCAACTGAATATATGTCGCTGCGCGCTGCCAAATGGTTCCATTCTCCATTGTCACTACGCTTTTGCCGGCCGCCGCATCCATGCTTTTCACAACGAGCGGGCCGTTCTACTTCAAATATCCCAGCCACTGCGCTTGGCGCTCGATCATTACGTCCACGAGCTCGGGCACGCGCGCGCAGGCTGTCACTACAGGATTCACCAGGAGCGCCTGGATGGCCAGGTCCTTGCTCTTCTGCAAAATAGCCTCGGCGGTGAGGTCATAAACGCCGGTGTAATTTCGAAGCAGGGCGGCGAACCCTTTCGGGTAGTCCGGGAAAGCAATGCCTTCGAGCCCCTTGCGCCAGACATGCGCGGGCACTTCGACCGCCACTGAGTCTGGAAGGCTCGGAATGAGGCCGGTATTCATGATATTAACGGCTGCTTCTTCGTAGCCGGTGTCGCCAAGGATTCCCTCGATGATGGGGACGACACGCTCTTTGACTTTGAGTTCGATGGTCGGTTTGAGCATGCTGAGCGAGGCGCGGTAGAGCATGTAAAAGTCGAGGATGCCCTTATGATCAGCCACTTCATGAGCCCACTGGATATACTCGCCAATATGACTGTCGGAAGTGATGGGTAAGAGATGGAATCGTTCCAGAATATGACGGAAAAGTCCACGGTCGGACCATGTTCGCGACGATACAGAGCGCCCGATATCCGGCAGCCCGGTTTCGCCCTCGGTTCGGGGTATGTTGCCGGTTGTCTGGATATATTCGAGGATATCGGAATAGCCGAGTACTTTTTCGAAGAAAGCGGGCGCTTTGGCGAGGATATCGGGATATGCATCTTTGCCGCTTGTGCGATAACGAGCCGAGACGAGGACGCTGAAATGGTTGAGGCCCGCCGCCCGCAGCTCGAGTTCGCTGAACGGCACACCGAGCATGAGCGGCAGGTATCGCTCGAGTGAGGCGATTTCGTGGCACAGCCCGATAAAGCGCAGGTTCGGGAACTTGCGGAGCACCGTGGTGGTGATGGCAGTCATTGGGTTCGAAAAATTGAAAACGAAAGCCAAGGGACAGAGGTCCGCAATATCTTCACAGATATCGAGAATTGCCGGCGTGATTCGCAGAGCATGGAACAGCCCGCCGGCTCCACCGTTCTCTCCATACACCTGAGGAATGCCATACTGAAGGGGGATCATCCAGTCCTGGTCCCAGAGTTCAAAGCGATTGCCTACTTCAATCGAGATAATGACAAAATCCGCCCCTTTCAACGCTTCGCGCCTGTCGGTGTGAGCTGAGAGGGTAAAATCAAGCCCATTCGCTTCGATAAAGGCCTGGCCAGCAGCCTGCACGCGGCTGAGCGATTCGCCGTTGATATCGACAAGCGCGATGTGCGAACCTTTGAGCACCTTGCTCGAAAAAATATCGCCAAGCGTGCCGAATCCGAACTGGGCGCTCCCTGCGCCGATAAGAACGAGTTTCATGACGATTCCTCCTGTAAAATGAGCTGCAAAAAGCAATGAATTTTTGCATGCCTATTTATTTCAATCAATTTTCCTCACGACGATGCACGTGTTACCAAACTGCTCGGGATGACCGCATGGAAAGGCTCTGGTTTTTCGCCCTTGATCATGCGTATTAACGTTGAAGCGCCTCTTTCTCCCATTTCTGCAAGCATATTCAAGAGCCACTATGGTAGTAAATACCAATAATAAATGAAAATGATGTTTTATGTATATCTCAATGATTCCGCAGTAGTCCAATAATCATGCTGAAAGCAATTTGTTATAGCAAGAGAAATAGCCTGCTTTTTTATGATTTTTTGATAATTTTGCAGAGTTATCATTGCAGCATCATTTCTAGCAAAGTATTTCGCGTAACAACCGCCGTCTGTCCGCCATAGGTTTTCGTCCATGACGCAGGGATTTTCGCTTTTTCATCCTGCCACTTGATCTCGTAACCGGTCAGCTCCCCTTTTTTTTCAATCACAAGATCGAGTTCCTTCTGATCATAGGTTCGCCAAAAGTAGAACTGCGCAAAATCGCTCGCGTATTCGCTTTTCTTGACAAATTCCATGACCACAAAATTCTCCCACATCGCGCCGACATCAGTGCGCAGCTCGAGACTGTTGAAATTGTTGATCACCGCGTTTCGAATTCCGATATCCCAGAAATAATACTTCGCCGACTTGGAAATTTCGTTGCGGAGATTTTTTGCGAAAGCGCCGACCTTCTTGATCACAAATGCCTTTTCGAGCAAATCGATATAGCGTTCAACCGTGTTCTTGGACAGACCGACCTTGGTCGCGATTTCGTTCAGGGACACTTCATTTCCGATCTGCAGCGCCAGCAATCGAAGGATATCCTGCAGTTTTTGCGAATTCTTGATTTGCTCGAGCGCGAAAATATCCTTGAAGAGATACCCGTTCCGAATGTTGATGAGATATTCGATTTTGTCCCGCCGGTCCGGCATTGAAAAAACCTCCGGATACATACCGTAGAGCAGATATGATTCGAAATTTTGAAATATGTCGAATGGCTCAAACTGGCTCAGCAGCTCGACAAGACTCAAGGGATACAGCACTTTGGTGATACTCCTGCCGGTGAGCGGTTCGGACGCGTTTTGAGAAATGTTGAAAGCGCTGGAACCTGTTATGATAAAGCACTTTTCAGGAAACAAGTCGACCAGCATTTTGAGGCATTCACCCACATGGTCGATATACTGGGCTTCGTCGATAAAAATGATGTCATAGGAACCGAAAAACAGCCGGTATGTCTCCGGATTCCGAGCCAGCAAAATCCTGGCAAGATCCAGGTTCTCGCCCGTGTCCATAAAAATTTTGCCGCTCCGTTCCGCAAGCAGCCGCTTGACCAGCATGGTTTTGCCGACCCGCCGTGCACCATACAGAATCACCACTTTCCCTGGCCTCACAAGCGAATCCGGAACGGTTTCATACAAGCGCCGAATCCACTGCATACCCCAACGGTAAGCTATTTTGTTAAAATTGTCAACCAACTGACAAAATTCATATAAAAATTGTCAGTTTACTGACAGAATTTCAATAAATTTGGTCAGCCGCTGCCTTGGTGCGCCTTGCTGCTGTTTCGGCGTGCCGATGTTTCTCTGCGCTCTGCCGTTTCCGCTTTTTTATAGAAAAAATGCTATATTTCATCCTCATGAAAGAGATCCAAACCTATCAATCCCTGCTGGACCACATTCAGCAGAAAGACGCCATCTCCGGTATTGCTCAACCGCCCAGTTGCGGCGTATGCAAAAGCCTGAACCCCAAGGTGGAACACCTAGCCCGGGACAACTTCTCCAAGCTCACCATGCTTTATGTCGATATCGAAGCTGTCCCCAAAGCGCTGACAGATGAATTGCGGCGATTCAAACCAGATTCACTGCAAAGTGAGCCCATTTGAAAGCGCATCTGGTTTCGATTATTGTTTCAAACTGAGCGGCAATGCGATTGTGACGTTCGTTCCCTTACCCACCACACTCGAAATCTCGATCTGCCCGCCATGGGCTTCGGCTATTTCATGGGC
>Ga0078972_1011374_pt1 | contig 15994 bp, 15 predicted proteins | sample YelNatPaOPGAMG01_FD_67568 | JGI IMG/M metagenome (GOLD analysis project Ga0078972, IMG submission 67568) | Hot spring thermophilic microbial communities from Obsidian Pool, Yellowstone National Park, USA - OP-RAMG-01 (SPADES assembly) (version 2) | ecosystem: Environmental > Aquatic > Thermal...
GCGCGGGGCGGGGGGGTGGGCGCGGTGGGGGGGGCGGGGGAGCGCGACGCGCTCGCGCGCCTCGCCGACCTCATCACCGACGAGCTCAACGTGAAAAACCTGCGTCTCGTCGAGTCGGCGAGCGAGCTCTCATCGGTGAGGATCAAGCCCAACTTGCCGGCCCTCGGGCCGCGCTACGGCAAAGCCCTGCCGCTCATTCGCCAAGCACTTGCGGCGCTCGATGTCGACGCCACGGTGGCGAACCTCAAGACCGACGGTCGTGTGTCGCTCGTATTGAGTGATGGCAGCCGCGTCGAGCTCAGCGAGGCGGACCTGTTGATCGAGAGCACCGACATGCCGGGCTATCGCGTGGAGCGCGCCGGTGAGCGGGCCGTCGCCTTGGCGACGGAGGTCGACGGAGCGCTGCGCGAGGAGGGGCTCGTGCGCGAGATCGTGCACGCCGTTCAACTCTCGCGTAAGAACGCCGATCTACGCATCGAGGACACGATCAGTTTGCGGCTGGCGCTGCCCGATGAGCTGCGCGAGCTCGCGGAACGTTTCGCGGCGTTCATCCGCAGCGAAACCCTGGCCAGTGAGCTCAGTCTTGATGGCGGCACGGGCGACTACACGGAGACGGCCCGCATTGACGGCTTCGAGGTCGGCATTGGCGTGAGTCGCACGGGCACGATCTTCTCAGAGACGTACGGTTAGTGCGTGGTGGGGAAGGAGGCAAGCGTATCGTGAGTGCCTACAGCGACCCTGCGCTGAATCTCATCGTGACGTTGGCGCAGCCAACACTGCACGACGGTGTGCTCGACGTGGGCGCCGGCGCCGGCGAGGTGGCGATCGCCCTGGCTGAGATGGTCAAGTCGGTCGAGGCCCTCGACGACCGGACAGAGTTCGTCGAGGAGGCGCACCGCCTAGCAGCTGCGATGGGCGCCGCCAACGTCAACTTCTCGCGCGGTGACCCTTATGCCTTGCCCTTCGGCGACGGCGCCTTCAGCCTTGTCGTCTGCCACGATGCTTTGCACCGCTTGCCGGAACCGGTCGCGGCGCTCAAGGAGATGGCTCGCGTGCTCAGCCGGGGCGGACGCCTCGTCGTGGCCGAGGTCTCCGTGGGCGACCTCGTTGACCCGTACCTGAACGAGGTCGCCAAACTCCGTGAGCCGGCGCATCGCCGCTACTACCGCGCTTCCGAGTACGAGGAGCTCTTCGCCAAAGCCGGATTAGCGACCACCGAACGGGCTCAGGGTAAACGCACGGTCGACCTAGACTACTGGCTCGAATCGGCGGGCGTTGGCCCTGAGCGGGCCGGTCTCGTACGCGCGCGTATGCGCGAGCTGCCGGTCAAAGTGCAGACGGCAATCGACCTCGCCTTCTCCGACCGCCTGGTATCGTTCACACTCGACGTCGTCGCCTACCGGCTGCAGGCCTGAGGGCCCGCCCCGAAGCCAACGCCAGCTAGAGCGATCTAGCCCAGGAAGCCGCTGAGCTCGTCGATCAGTTTGCCTTTGGGCAGGGCGCCCACAACGCGCTTGACGACCTGGCCACCATCGAAGACGAGCAGCGTGGGAATGCTCATCACCTCATAGCTCTGTGCGACGGTGGGGTTCTCATCGACGTTGAGCTTCACGAAGCGCACGTTGCGGTACTCGTCTTCGAGTTCGTCGAGCACCGGTTCGACGATCCGGCAGGGACCGCACCACTCCGCCCAAAAGTCGACCAAGACCTTGCCGGGAGCGCGCAACACCTCGGCTTCGAAGCTCTCTTGCGTGACTGCGTCCACAGACGATCCCTCCTTGGGAAACGGGCGACGGTCAGGTCGGCTTTACTCGGGGAGCTTGCGCTCAGTGCTACTCGTCGACGAAGCGGCGGCGGGACTTGCCCCGGTGCTAGCGGCGCCGCCGTCGGATGATGCCGCTGCTGCTGCTGCCTGCGCGGCGGCTGCCTCTTGCTCGGCTTGCGCGGCCCGGGCCGCTGCCGGCTGCTCGAGCATGTCGATGTACTTCTCCACCTGGATGCCGGCCAAAGCGCCCTCGCCGACGGCCCAGGCGATCTGCTTGATCGGCGTCGTGCGAGCGTCGCCGCAAGCAAAGACGCCCGGCTGGTTCGTACGCAACAGCGCGTCGGTCTTGATGTAACCCCACTCGTCGAGCTCAACCACGTTGACCAAGAAGTCGGTGTTGGGTACCTGGCCAACGTAGAAGAAGACGCCATCGACCGGCAACGTGGCGATGGCATGCGTCTTGACGTTTTGGTACTCGACCCCCTCGACCTTCTGCTCGCCGAGGATGAGGCGCGGCTGCGAATCCCAGATGAAGTGCATCTTGGGGTTAGCAAAGGCACGCTCTTGGGCGACCTTGTTGGCGCGCAGTTGGTCGCGACGATGAATCACGTACACCGCATCAGCGAACTTCGTCAGGAAGAGGCCCTCTTCAACTGCCGAGTCGCCGCCGCCAATCACGGCCACCTGCTTGCCGCGATAGAGGGCACCGTCGCACGTGGCGCAGTAGGAGACCCCGCGGCCCAGGAACTCGGCCTCACCGGGGATGTTGAGCTTGCGCGCCTCGACGCCCGGGGCCAGGATCACTGCCTTGGCGGTGAGCTCCTCCTCGTCGGTGACGACGCGCCAGAGGCCTTCGCCCGCCGGTTCCATGGCGGCGACTGTGGTGATCTCGCGCAGGTCGGCGCCGAACTGACCCGCCTGGCGCTTCATCTTCTCAGTGAGGTCAAAGCCGGAAATGGCCTCGGGAAACCCCGGGTAATTCTCGATACGCTCGGTGAGGGCCATCTGGCCGCCGGCAGTGTTGCGCTCGAGCACCACCGTGGACAGGCGTGCGCGAGCGCAGTAGATGGCTGCCGTCAGACCGGCAGGCCCGGCTCCGACGATCACTACGTCAAAGGTGCCGCCAAGGGGCTTCTTGTCTTGTGGGAGAGAGATATCGAACATCGTTACCTGCCTAGGAGTATACCATCAGCAGCCACTGGGGCCGCCGTCACAAATCTCGCTTGCCCGGCCGTTGTATGGTCTGCGGCTTGACGCCATGTCGTGCCCTCCAGCGCGATTTCCGCGCCGCCGTAGGGCGTTGCGCCTCATAGTAACTGGCGCCGTACGAGCTCCTCGGCGATCTGCACGGCGTTCAGAGCTGCTCCCTTGCGCAAGTTGTCGGCGACCACCCACAGGTTCAGCCCGTTGGCCACCGTGTTGTCCTCACGGATACGCCCAACGAAGACGGGATCGCGTCCTTCGGCGTCGATCGGCATCGGGTAGCGCAGGAGCTGCGGGTCGTCGATGACCGCGATCCCCGGGAACGCGGCCAGCAAGGCGCGCGCCTCGTCGGCCGTGACTTTACGCTCGGTCTCAACGTTGAGCGCTTCCGAGTGCGCGCCGTAAACGGGCACACGCACGCACGTCGCCGAGACCTTAATCCGCGGATCGGCGAAGATCTTCTGCGTCTCGTCGACCATCTTCTGCTCTTCCTTGGTAGCGCCCGAGGGCAAGAAACTGTCGATGTGGGGGAGCAGGTTGAAGGCGATGCGGTGCGGGAAGAACTCGTCCCGCACCGCATCGCCGGCCACCGCTTGAGCTGTCTGATGCGCAAGGGCATCGACGCCACGCTTGCCGGCACCCGACACCGCCTGGTAGGTCGAGACGACGACGCGCTTGATGCCAGCGGCATCGTAGATCGGCTTGAGGGCGACGACCATCTGAATCGTTGAGCAGTTGGGCGTGGCGATGATGCCCTGGTGAGTGGCGAGCGCCTCCGGGTTCACTTCGGGCACGACGAGCGGCACGGCCGGATCTTGGCGGTAGAAGCTCGACTTGTCGATCACGACCGCACCGGCGGCGACCGCATGGGGGACGAAGCGTTCGCTAACGGAGCCGCCAGCGGCGAAGAAGGCGAGATCGACGCCGGCGAAGGCGTCGGCGTGCAGGCCCTGCACGCCGACGCCTTCGCCGGCGTACTCAAGCGTCGTTCCCGCCGAGCGTTCGCTGGCCAGCAAGCGCAGCTCGCCAACGGGGAAAGCGCGTTCTTCCAGCACGCGCAGCACTGTTCCGCCCACGACACCAGTCGCGCCGACGACGGCGACGGTGTACGTGCGCTGAGGGCGCCGTTGTGATGCGTGGGTGTCGTGTTGTCTGTCAGTCATAGTTGCTCACCAGCACCAGCCCCAGCACCAGCCCCAGCACCAGCACCAGCCCCAGCGCCGGCGCCAGCACGGGCACCGCTGTCCCCGCGTGCCTCGCTGCGCTCAGTCCTCGCATCGCCCGTCATTAGCCGCGGTGCCCGACGCCACGGTCGGCGGTCTCGCGCGTGACGGCACCGTTTTCGAGATTGAAGGCGTCGTGCAGGGCCTGTACGGCCTCTTCGACCCGGTCCTTGGCGATGATGCAGGCGATCTTGATCGGTGAGGTGGAGATCATCTCCAAGTTGATGCCTCTGTCGGCCAGGGTCTTGAACATGCGCGCCGCCACGCCGGGATGCGAGCGCATGCCGGCGCCGACGAGGCTGACCAGAGCGATGCCGTTATCGAACGCATAGTCGCGCGCGCCCAGCTCCTTGATGATGTGGTCGAGCGCCTCCGCAGCAGGGCGCATGTCCTCCAGGGGCATGGTGATGGAGATGTCCGAGTGGCCCTCTTCGCCGACGTTCTGGATGATCATGTCGATGTTGATCTGTGCTTCGGCGAGGGCGTTGAAGACCCGGGCGGCCACACCGGGGTGATCGGGAACGCCGCGCAAGGTCACCTTCGCTTGGTCGACAGAATAAGTTACGCCGCTAATTAGGGGCTGTTCCATCGTCGCATCTTCCTCTCTGACCCAGGTCCCCGGCGCGTCGCTGAAGCTCGAGCGCACGTGGATCTTCACATTGTAGCGGCGGGCGTACTCGACCGAGCGTAGGGCGAGCACCTGGGCGCCAGAAGCGGCCATCTCGAGCATCTCCTCATACGACACCGTGTCGAGCTTGCGGGCGTTCTTGACCACGTTGGGGTTGGCTGTAAAGACGCCTTCCACGTCGGTGTAGATCTCGCACGTCTCGGCGCCGAGGGCGTGCGCCAGCGCGACGGCTGTGGTGTCGGAACCGCCACGGCCCAAAGTCGTCACATCCTTGTCGGTCGAGACTCCTTGAAAGCCGGCGACCAGGACAATCTTGTCATCGGCAAGCGCTTCGCGGACACGTACGGCGCGGATATCGAGGATCTTGGCCCGCGTGTGCTCGTTGTCGGTGATGATGCCTGCCTGGGAGCCGGTGAAACTCACCGCCTCTCGCCCAAGCGTGTGGATGGCCATCGCGAGAAGCGCACACGAGATGCGCTCGCCGGCCGAGAGCAGCATGTCCATCTCGCGTTCCGGCGGATGGGGCGAGATCTCGTAGGCCATGGCGAGCAGCTCATCGGTCGTGTCACCGCGCGCCGAGACGACCGCGCAGACCTTATTGCCGTCTTGCGCGGTCGCGACGATGCGTCGCGCCACGTTGACGATGCGCTCGGCAGTGGCGACTGAGGTGCCGCCGTATTTTTGCACAACGATAGCCATACGAAAGATGGGTGCGGGTCGGATCGGCCTCAGGAGACGACTCGACAACGGCAAACCAGACACGAAGTGTACCCGAAAGGCGACGACTCGTGAATCGGGCGAGCGGACCTATGCTCGTCTCACGGCGCTGTACCGCTCGTGCGGCGCTGTACCGCTCATGCGGCGCTGCGCAGCTCGTGCGACGCGGCGTAGCTCTCGCGGCGCCGCACGCCTCTCACGCCGCCGTACGCTGCAGCCAGTCGGCCACGCCTAGGATCACAGGTCGTCGGGGAGGGGCGCAATCACCGGCAGCCGCCGTTTGTGCTCGCTGGCGGCACGCAGCGCCTCGACCTTGTCGCGTGCGGCCTGATCGCGCTCCTCGAGGTAAGCGTCGAGCTCGGCGTAGCTCATGCCCATCTCGCCCTCATCAGTCTGGCCTTCCCAGAGTCCCGCTGAGGGAGGCTTTTCGATGATTTGGCGCGGCACGCCAAGGTAGTGCGCGAGCTCGCGGACGCGTGTCTTGGTCAGGCTGCCGAGGGGCAAGAAGTCGACCCCGCCGTCGCCGTACTTAGTGAAGTAACCGACGGTGAGTTCGCTGCGGTTGCCCGTGCCCACCACGCGGTAGTTGTGGTGGTTGGCGAAGGCGTAGAGCGTCGTCATGCGCAGGCGCGGCTTGATGTTGGCGCAGGCGAGGCCATGTTCGTCAGGAAGGTCGCTCACGACTTCATGCAGGCGCTGGCAGAGCGCATCGTACACCTCGCTGAGGTCGACTACAGCTGTCGCGAGGCCGAAGTGCTGGGCGATGAGGCGAGCATCCTCGGCGTCGCGCGGGTCGCTGTGACACGGCAGGATCAAACCCAGGGAGTGCTGCGGGAAAGCCCGCTTGCACAAGGCCGTCACAACGGCCGAGTCGAGTCCGCCCGAGAGTCCGAAGACGACGCCCCTGCCGCCGCTGGCCGTAACCTGGTCGGCGATCCAAGCGCTAAGATAAGTTGCCAGTCGCTCTTGGTCCATGACCTACCTCGTCGTCGACCTCGAGAGCATACCTCAGACTTGCGTCTGGCGCAGTTGGGCTTTGCGCTCCGACGCAACTTCCTGGCTGAGCGAGGCGGCGGCCGCCGCCTCGCTCAGCCAGTCGAGCAGAGATTCACATCGTCGCGTAGAGGCGGTCCAGCTCGAACTGCGTCACCTGCTCGCGGTACTCGTACCACTCGTTGAGCTTGTTGGTGACGAAGCGCTCGAAGATGTGGTCGCCCAGCGTCTGACGCATGAGTTCGCTCTGCTGCATCTCCGTGACGGCTTGGTAGAGGTTGTTGGGCAGGGCGCCCAAGCCGATCGCCTCGCGTTCGTCTTGCTGCATCTTGTAGATGTTCGGCTCGACCGAGGGCGGCAGTTCGAGGTCCTGCTCGATGCCGTCGAGGCCAGCGGCTAGCATCACGGCGAAAGCGAGGTAAGGGTTCGCGGCCGGATCGGGGTTACGAAGCTCGGCGCGCAGGCTGCTCTCCTTGCCCTTGATGTAGAGCGGTACGCGGATGAGCGCCGTGCGATTACGGTGCGCCCAGGAGATGTAGACGGGCGCCTCGTAGCCGGGCACCAGGCGCTTGAAGCTGTTGACCCACTGGTTGAGCACTGGGCACATGGCGCGCGCGTGCTTGAGCTGGCCAGCGATGAAGCCGCGCGCGATCTCTGACAGGTGGTCCCCGTCTTTCTCCGAGAAGAAGGCGTTGGTTGAGCCGCGGAAGAGCGATTGGTGCGTGTGCATGCCACTGCCGTTAACGCCGTGCAAGGGCTTAGGCATGAAGGTGGCGTGCACGCCGTTGTGCGCTGCGACCTCCTTGGTAACCAGGCGGGCGATCATCACGTTGTCGGCCATCTTGAGGGCTTCGTCGTAGTGCGGATCGATCTCGTGCTGCGAGGGAGCTACCTCGTGGTGTGAGGCCTCGACCTGGATGCCCAGCCGCTCGAGCGTGCGCACGGTTTGCTTGCGCAAGTCGTTCCCCAAGTCGGCCGGCAGGACGCTGAAGTAGCCGCCCTCGTCGACGACCACGGGAGCTTCAGTGGACTTGAAGTAGAAGTACTCCAGCTCGGGGCCAACGTAGAAGGTGAGGCCCATGTCGGCGGCGCGCTTGAGCTGGCGGCGCAGGACCCAGCGCGGATCGCCCTCGTAGGGCTCGTACTCGCGGTTCAAGATGTCGCAAAACACGAAGGCAGTCTTCTCTTGGTTCTGCGACCAGGGAAGGAGCCGGAACGTAGTCCAGTCCGGCATGGCGACGATATCGGACTCCTCGATTTCGGCGTAGCCGGTGATGGAGGAGCCATCGAAGGGAGCGCCGCTGTCCATCACGCTGCCCAGTTGCGGTTCGGGGATCTCGACCATCTTGAGGTTACCCAAGATGTCGGTGAACCACAGTTGGATGTGACGCACGTTTTGGTCCGCGATCTGCTTGCGGATCCTGGCCTGGAGCTCGTTGTTCATAGTCTTCCTTTACGGCCGAGGGTTATCTGGCGCGCCCTACAGAGCGCTGTACTGGCTCACGTTGTACCACCCTCGGTGGCGCCAGGCAAGGTGCGGTGCGCGTGGAACTGCGGCGGGATTGGGGTGACCAGAGTTTGGTTACCAGGATCCGGTCACTTGAGACTGGTCAGTGTGGTGTTGCCTTGACGAGCGTGGCTAGGCTCATTGCGCAGGCTCGCAGGCGAAGCTATACTAGCGCCCGAAATCCAGGGGTGGGCCATGGGAAGCGAGGTTCTCTTCCCCGGCCCGGAAAGGAGGACCTGCATGGCCACCGAGGCGTACTGCGTTAAGTGCCGCACGAAGCGCGAGATGAAAGATGAGCACCAGGTCACCATGAAGAACGGCAAGCCCGCGACGCAGGGCGTGTGCCCTGTGTGCGGCACCAAGATGTTCAAGATCGGGGCTGGCAAGTAAGGTCTTCTCGAGGTCGAGGTCACGCAGAAGGTATGCGAGGGGGGCTGGGGCGCCGTAGGCGCCCCAGCCCCCCTCGCCTTCGTTCATCAGTCGCCGGCGCCAGACAAGCTCTGTGGGTTCAGCTGGCACAGAGGGCTGGGCACCTCTGCGTAGCTACGCCATTGCTCATGCGTGCGTGACACGAGCGCCGGATCTGCCCAGCGTGCGCGCTCGGCAGTCTGTGCATTTCTGAACGGTCAGAGCGCACCATCACCTGTGTTGAGGAGTTGCTTGCTTCTCTTGCCGCGCCTCGGCGATACGGCGCTTGATGAAACACTCGACTCCGTCGAGGATCAAACCGAGGCCGAAGTCGAAGTCGGTGAACGCGTCCGTACCTGTGGGGGCGAAGGCGCCGCCGGCGACCGCTTCGTACAGTGCCGGGAACTGCTGGCCGAGATTGAGCTCTTGCAGGAGTTTGCCGAAGGCGGCTGTCGACTCGCCTGGCTCAAAGAGGCCTGCCCGCACGCCGTCTGCCACCGCTGCGTCCTGCAGGGCCTCTGAGAACACGTAGCCCGACAGGACGAGCAGGATCGCCACCTTCTCATGTTCACCCAACGGGGTGGCCGCCAGGCCGCGGAGTCCTAGGTCGATCCAAGCAAGCTGACTAGGCGTGCCGGCTCGCTCGATGTGACGGACGTGCTCGAGCCACGGGTGGCGCTGCAGGATGAGGCGCTGCTCTAAGCACCAGCGTGCCAAGTTGTTGCGCCACGTGTCGCCGCTGACATCCAATCCGTCGAGCGGCTGCCAGGCCGTGTCTTGCATGAGAAGCAGAAGTTCGTCCTTGCTGGCCACGTAGCGGTACAACGACATGGTGGTGAAGCCGAGGCGCTGCGCGACGCGCTGCATCGAGACCGCACCGAGACCTTGCTCGTCGGCGAGCTCAATGGCGGCGGCAACGATCTGCTCCAAGCTCAGTCCGACCTTCGGCTTGCGGCGTGACTCAGCGTGACTGGCCCAGAGGCGTTCCAGCGGAGTTGATTCTCTGTCGTTCATCCTCTCCTCTCACTCCTGCGTAGCACATACACAAGGTGTACTTGACACACTCAAGTGTATCACATACATTACCGTGTGCAACATACACAGAGGTGAGATGAGGTGAGAGCAGTGAGCGGAGCAATTGACGTCCGGGGTTTGGTGAAGCGGTTCGGCGCGAAGGTGGCCCTCGACCACCTGGACCTCACCGTCGAAGAGGGTCAGGTGCATGGCTTCCTTGGACCCAACGGAGCGGGCAAGACGACGACCACACGTATCCTCTTGGGGCTGCTGCACAAGGACGGCGGCAGTGCAACCGTTCTCGGGATGGATCCCTGGAGGGACGCAGCGGCACTTCACCGCCGGCTTGCTTATGTGCCTGGCGAGGTGAGTTTATGGCCAAACCTCACGGGCGGCGAGGTCATCGACATGCTTGGTTCGCTCCATGGGGGGTTCAGCCGAACGCGGCGGGCGGATCTCATTGAGCGCCTCCAGCTCGATCCGACCAAGAAGTGCCGCGCGTACTCCAAGGGCAACCGGCAGAAGGTGGCGCTTGTCGCGGCCTTCGCCACAAACGCTGAGCTTTACCTCCTCGATGAGCCGACTTCTGGCCTTGACCCACTCATGGCCGCCGTGTTCCAGGATCTGGTCCGTGAAGTGCACGCCGCCGGGAGCACCGTGCTTCTCTCCAGCCACATCCTCTCCGAGGTCGAAACGCTCTGCGACCACGTGACAATCATTCGTGCCGGTCGAGCCGCCGAGTCGGGCAGCTTTGCCGATCTTCGCCATCTGGCACGCACTACGGTTGTCGTCAAGACGGCTCAGCCGATCGTGTCCCTGGCCGATACGCCTGGCGTGTACGACGTGCGTGTTAAGCAGGGTCACGCTGAGTTCAGTGTGGACGCTGATGAGCTGAACGCCGTGCTCGAACGCCTCGTGGATCTCCACATCCAATCATTGACGACGTCGCCACCCACCTTGGAAGAGCTCTTCATGCGCCACTACCAAGAGGCTGCCGTGGATGATCCTCGAGCGGTTGGCGATGCACGAGCTGAAGCGGGGGCAGTGCGATGAGCCCCCTAACCGGGACCGGGATGCTGTTCTGGCTGGCAGTGCGCAGGGACCGCTTCCTGCTGAGCGCCTGGGTCCTGGCGCTCACGGTATTCCTCTTTGGTACTACGCATATGTCCGTTGTGGGCTTGCCAACGCACCGCGATCTGTTGAGCGAGACGCACTTCATGGCGGCTAACCCGGCGATGCGTTTGCTCAGCCTGTCGGCTGGAGCCAGCGTTGGTGCCTACGCGATGAGCCGCAGCTACGTAACGATTGCGATCTTGGCGGCGGTTATGAGCGCATTCACCGTTGTGCGTCACACGCGTCAGAACGAGGAGGCGGGCCGCGAGGAACTCTTGCGCGCCGGGGTTGTGGGGCCGGCAGCGAGCGTAGTTGCGGCGACGCTTCTGGCTCTGGCGGCAAACGCTGTCCTCGCGCCGCTGCTCGCCGTCGCAATGATCCTCAACGGCCAGCCCGTCGGGGGGTCACTCGCGTCCGGTGCCGCGATCGCGGGGGTGGGCGTCGCCTTCACGGGCGTAGCGGCCTTGGCGGCGCAGCTCTCTTCTACAGCCCGCGGGGCGAACGGCCTAGCAATGGGAGTCTTAGGTGTCGCCTTCATGGTCAGTGGCATCGGTAACGTTCTTGGTCACGTGGATTCGCGCGGTTTAGTGGCCTTCAGTGCGTGGCCCACTTGGCTGTCGCCCATCGGCTGGGGGTTCGAGATCCGTCCATTCGGAGGCGATCACTGGTGGGTCTTAAGCTTGTTCGCCGTCTTCGCCGGCGGATTGATCGTCGCGGCGGCGCGCAACGCAGCGCGACGCGACCTTGGCCGCGGCCTGCTTCCCGTGCAGACAGGCCACGCAGAGGCGTCGCGGCTCCTCGATGGTCCGTTCGGACTGGTCTGGCGCCTGCAGCGCACGGCCTTTGTCTCGTGGCTGATCGCGGCGCTTGGGTCTGGCCTGATCTTCGGCTCTGTCAGTGGCAGCGCGCGTTCGTTGTCGGGCAATGCGCAGCAGTGGTATGAGCGTGTCGGAGGGTCGTCGGACATGCTTGCCGCGTTCATCACTTCAATGGTTCAGCTCGCCGGCATGATGGCGGGCATATACGTGGTTCAGGTGGTGCTGCGCCTGCGGGAAGAGGAGGCGCGTGGTCGGCTTGAACCGCTTCTGGGCAGTGCGGTTAGCAGGCCGCGCTGGGCGCTGAGCTACCTCGTGACGGCGGGCGTGGGCGCCATCGCTCTGCTCGTCGCCTTCGCGGCGGCAATGGCCTTTACAGCTGGGCAAGCTGTCGGCGGCACGTCTGGCTTCCTGAGCGACGTGACGACTGCGGCCCTGGCGGAGCTGCCTGCGGTCGTCGTGCTGGCCGCTTGTGTGTTGGCGTTGCTCGCTGTGCTGCCCCGTTGGTCGGTCACGCTCTCCTGGCTGCTGCTGGCGGCGTCGGTTCTCTTGAGCCCGACGTTCGGGACCAGTCTTCGCTTGCCCGAGTGGGCCCTGAAAGTCTCGCCGTTTGGCCACCAGAGAGCGCCGGCTTTGCCAGTCAGCTGGCCAGCTATTGCCGCTCTCCTTGCGGTAGCGGTGTGTCTCACCGCGATAGGCCTCGTCGCGTTCCGGCGGCGGGACCTCATTGTTGGCTGACCGCTCGTTGACCAACGGTGGCTGACCGGTGCTGCTCCTGACGTCAGCGTGAACTCTGGCGTGGTTTGCTGGCGCGGCGCCGTTACTCAGCGTCAAACGGCGCCGCGCCACGCGTGAGAGTGAGAAAGACGAGCACTCCGGCGCCGCTGAGTACGGCGATGAGGAGCGCCATGGGGGCCGCCGTCCCGTTGCCGCCGATGCCTGCCAGCGGGGCAATGGCAGCGCCGCAGGCGAACTGGGTGACACCCAAGAGCGCCGCGGCGCTGCCGGCATGCCCTGGCTCGAGTGTCAGGGCCAGAGCGGGGACGTTGGGATTCACCATGCCGAGAGTGGCCACGAAGGCAAACAGGAGCACAGTCACTGGGAGAAAGCTGATGGCGCCAGCGGTGACGAGGAGCGCTAAAGCGACGCTTGCGGCCAAGCAGATCGCGAGCGCAACGCCGAGGAGCTGGCGCGGGGAATGCGAGCGCAGCAGACGACCGTTCACCTGGCTCAGCACGAGCTGGCCGGCGGAGTTGGCCCCAAACACGAGGGCGAAGGCCGCTGGCGTAAGGCCAAGCACGTCCTGGTAGACGAATGACGAGTCCGACAAGTACGAGAACATGGCCGCGAACATCAGGGCACCCGTGAGGACGTAGCCCATGAAGAGGCGGTGCGAGAGGAGCGAGCCGAGCAAGCGGAGCGTGAGCATGAGGCTTCCGCGCGATCGCCTTTCGCGGGGATGCGTCTCGGGCACGCCGAGGGTGGCGGCGAGAGTCAGCGCCGCTCCGCCGGCAGCAAGCAGCCCGAACACGACGCGCCAAGTGGCGAACTGCAAGATAGCTCCGCCCACGAGGGGAGCGACGATGGGCGCGAGACCACCGATCAGCCATAAACGGGAGAAATAGCGGGCCGCCCCTCGGCCGCGGTGTAAGTCGCCGACAATGGCGTTCGCCAGAACGATGCCGGCCGCTCCCGACAGGCCCTGGCCAGCGCGCGCGGCGATGAGCAGCCACATGCTCGGAGCGAGGGCGCACAGCAGCGACGAGAGGGCGAACGCCGTCATGCCAGCGATGAGCGGCTGACGACGGCCCCACCGATCGCTTAAGGGACCGATGACCAGCTGACCGACCGCGATGCCCAGGAGACAGGCAGTGATTGTGAGCTGGACAGTCGAGGCTGAAGCGCTGAGCTCGCGTGAGATCGATGGGAGAGCCGGGAGATAGGTGTCGATCGAAAACGGCGCGATGCCCGACAGGGCGCCCAGCACCAGGAAGAGCAGTACAGCTCTTCGTCCTTCGGGCGCGGCCGCTGTGTCCGCGCCACGAGGCGCATCGGTTGCAGCGCCCTCGGCCGCGGTGCGAGGCGCATCGGTCCGGGCGTTTGCGTCGGCGATGCGAGGCGCGCCAGTCGGCGCGGGATCAGGTGATGCTGGACGCTTCTCCACTAAGACAGCGATTGTCTCACAGACAAACGCGGCCAGCTCTGAAGCGCGGAGCGCCGCGAACGCCTTCGACCGCGCGCGTCCAATTGCTCGCGACCGGCAAAGTGCGGCCCAGACGCTGATACCGAGAGCCTTGCCGAGCTCCAGTAGCGTATCCGTTGCGGGCGTCTGCTCCTCGCGCGGGTCGTACCAGCGACTGACGGCGCGGGCGGGCGTGAGAAACTCTTCCGCGAAGTCGTTGGCGGCTGCTTCGCGAGGATTGGTACGCGCCCACTCGGTGCGTTGGTCGACTACGTCACCGGGGCCTAAACTTAGGTGGGCAAAGGCGTGCGCCAGGGCGTAGGGCTGCAGTATCACTGAGCGCGCCGCGTTGACGAAGGGGAAGGGAACGCGGCGCGCCGTGGCTGGGGCGCGGTGGCGCTTTTCGCTCACGGCCAATGTGTGTCATGCGGGCGCTGGCTGTCGAGCAAGCTCACGCGACCCCAGTCAGCCCCGGTGTGCCCAAGCGCCCTCTCGTGGGCCTGGCAAGCTCACGCGAGCCCAGTCAGCCCCCGTGGGCCTGGCGCGCTCACCGTGGGCCCAGCGCGCTCACCGTGCGCCTGGCGCGCTCGCGTGTAGCGGCTGCGCTCAGTCTCGCGTCTGCGGGTGATGCAGGAACGGTCTGGGGATCGCCAAGGCCGCCAGCGCGGAGAGGAGCAGGGCGATGCCGAAGATCCAGAACACCGTGACCATGTCCTTCTCGCTGACGAGGAAGCCGATGCAGAGCACGAGTACGGCGCCGATACCGTTCGCGAGGCCCAGGGCGATGCCCGATCCGAACGATGGGTTCTCGCGGAAGATGTCTTGGCCGATGAGGACCGTCGCCGATGAGCTCAGGAACATCACGATGCCCAGCGATCCCGCGAGGACCCAGAGCCAGAAGCCGGTGACGTAAGCCAGAGGCACGGTGAGGATTGCGGGAGCGATGCAGGAGACCAAGAGGATAGGGAGGCGACCCAGCCTGTCCGTCAAGTAACCGCCGGCGAAGTTGCCGATGACGCCCACGAGCAACATGGTGGTGATGATGGATGCGCCGCCCACCAGCGTGCCGCCGCGCACGTGCCACATAATCGGGACGAACGTCAGGATGCCAAAGGTCGCGAAGGCTCCCACGCTTGTGTAGACCGTGAGGAGCGTTGCCGGCAGAAGGTGTTTACGCCAGCGAATGGGTGTCCCGCTCGCTGGCCGGGGCGGCAGTTTGGGCGCCCAGCGCAGGACAAGCGGGGCCGTGATGAGGGCGGGGATCGTCAGGATCCACAGGCTGGGTAGTCCGAGGTTGGCGTCAATGACGCTCGCCACTGTGGGCCACACGGCTCGACCTAGTTGGCCGCCCACGAGGAACACGGCGAGCAAGAACCCCTGTCTGGCCGCGGCGGTGCTGCGCGTGGCCGCCGCAGCCTGCGGGTGAAAGAGAGAGCTCCCGACGCCAATGAGCAGCAGGAGGAGGATGAGGATCCACGTCGCGTGCGCCATGCCGATGAGTCCTCCGCCCACGGCGCTGGCGAGTAAGCCGGCGACGATCAGGCTCCTGCCGCCCAACCTGTCGGCGGCCCACCCCAGGAATGGCTGCGTCGCCTGCCCCACGAACAGCGCGGCCACCAGCAGGCCCGCCATGCTGACCCGCAAGTGCAGTGATACGAGGACGGCGGGGAGAACTCCGGGCAGGTAGTTCGCGGCTCCGTCGTTGAGGAAGTGCACCCAACTCATGCCGAGCATGCTTTCGGTAGCGGAAACGCTGGTCTCGGCGCGTACGACTTGGTCCATCGTCCGGCTGTTAGCTCCTTTCGCGAAGTGGCCGTTGTCCAGGTTCTCTGCCAGGTTGCCCTGCAGCTGGCAAAGTTGCACATCGGGCGCGGGCTGGAGCGCGGCGCGAGGCGTCGCGTCGCGCCGCGCGAGGCGGGGCGACGCGCCGCGCCTCAGGCGACGAGGTCGGCTCACACGCGGTCCGCAGCGCCGCGCGAGGCAACGCTGATGACGCAACGCGCGAGGCGCGAAGCCAGGGGACTGGCGAGGTTCCGCGGCGGGCATAGAGAGGGAGTGATGGAACTTCCAGCCGGTTGACGATTTGAACGCGACGGCTGTACGAGAAAGGACAGAACCGTGAAAGCCGTGTGGCAGGACACCGTTCTCGCGGAGAGCGACGCAACCATCGTCGTGGAGGGAAACCACTACTTTCCTCCAGACTCTCTCCACAGGGAGTACTTTCGCGAGACGGATCAGCATTCCGAGTGTCCTTGGAAGGGGACAGCGAGCTACTACGACATCACCGTCGCTGGCCACGTCAATGAGGCGGCGGCCTGGACCTACCCTCAACCGAAAGAGGCGGCCAAGCAGATCGCTGGCTACGTCGCCTTTTGGAAGGGCGTGGCGGTGGAGGAATGAGCGGGCTGGCCGGCGCGGCTGCCGGC
>Ga0078972_1011377_pt1 | contig 15988 bp, 13 predicted proteins | sample YelNatPaOPGAMG01_FD_67568 | JGI IMG/M metagenome (GOLD analysis project Ga0078972, IMG submission 67568) | Hot spring thermophilic microbial communities from Obsidian Pool, Yellowstone National Park, USA - OP-RAMG-01 (SPADES assembly) (version 2) | ecosystem: Environmental > Aquatic > Thermal...
AAAGTTTCCGTTATCCGCTGGCCTGGCGGATGCTTTGCAGACACATACAATTGGAAAGACGGCATAGGCCCAGCCGAAAAAAGGCCAAAATTTGTAAACACATCATGGGGTGGAGTAGTTGAGGATAACAGTTTTGGCACTCATGAATTTTTAGACTTCTGTGAGTTACTTGGAGCAGAACCATATATATCCGTCAATGTTGGAAGTGGCACTGTAAGAGAAGCACAGGAATGGGTAGAATATGTCAACTCCGACAGCGAAAGCCCAATGCCAAATCTAAGGCGCCAAAACGGAAGAGCCACTCCATGGTCTGTCAAGTTCTGGGGAATAGGCAACGAATGCTGGGGATGTGGTGGAATCATGTCAGCCGATTATTACTCCAATGTTCTGTCAAGATACTCTTTCTTTATGAAGAATTACGGTGGAACAGCACTGTATAAAATCGCCTCTGGCGGACTCCAAGAGGATTACAATTGGACAGAAACTTTGATGAAAAAATGGAAGAATACAGACGCGTGGCTGCAAGACTATATGAGTGGATATTCTCTTCATTACTATACAGTGATCGATTGGAACAAGAAAGGATCAGCAACAAGCTTTACTGAAAATGAATGGTTCATAGTATTACAAAAAACTCTTCGCATGGATGAAATTGTTACAAAACACTCAGAAGTCATGGACAAATACGACCCCGAAAAAAGGATAGGATTGGTAGTTGATGAATGGGGCACATGGTACGACGTGGAACCAGGTACAAATCCAGCTTTTCTTTATCAGCAAAATTCATTACGCGATGCACTTGTCGCTGGCATAAACCTGAATATTTTTAATAATCACTGCGATCGTGTAAAAATGGCAAACATCGCTCAAATGATAAACGTTTTACAATCAGTAATCTTGACGAAAGACGATAAAATTGTCTTAACACCAACTTACTATGTTTTCAAAATGTACACTGTGCACCAGGATGCTACCTTGCTACCTATCGAATTAACTTGTGATGATTATATTTATGGTAAGGAAAAAATAAAGTCGTTGAATGCATCTGCATCAAAAGATAAGAATGGAAAAATCCACGTCAGCATAGTAAATTTAGATCCAAAAAATCCGAAAAAGATTGAGTGCGAAATCCATGGTATGAAAGTGAAAAAGGCTACCGCAGAAATAATTACAGCAGAAAAGATGAACGCATTTAACGATTTCGATAAACCGGAAGAAGTTAACATAAAATCTTTCAAAGATTTCAAAATTTCAAATAGCAAGCTAATTGCAAATTTACCATCAAAATCTGTAGTAATGTTCGAGCTGGAGTAACTTTCAATTGGCGAAAAAAATTGCCGGCTTGATTCAAAAAATCGTTAAACTTATATTAATAATAGTATATCGTTCTTTTGCAATCTAATTAGTCATTAATCTCCGTTAGGGGTGTCCCGGTCCACAAACCAATCGATAGTTGTGGGTGGGGCTGAGATTAAACCCTTAGAACCTGAACTGGGTAATACCAGCGTAGGGAAACGGAACTGAATTTTTTTGAAGCCGTTTTCTACTACGCTGTAGGAAACGGCTTTTTTGCTTAATTAATAGCTGAAACACATATCAAATTAAGGAGCAAAGTCAATGGTAACAGCAAAAAATATTTATAATGATGTAGTAAAGATCAGGTCTGAATCACCACTTGTTCACAACATAACAAACTATGTAGTAATGAACACTACAGCCAATGCCCTTTTATCAATCGGAGCATCACCTGTAATGGCTCACGCCATCGAGGAAGTAGAAGAAATGGTTGGAATTGCAAGAGCATTAGTCATAAACATAGGCACATTAAGTAACTCCTGGATCGAATCCATGCTAAAAGCAGTAAAGGCAGCCAAACAAAAAGGTATACCTATTGTCCTTGATCCAGTAGGAGCAGGAGCAACAAAGTTAAGAACTGAAACTGCTCACAAATTAATTTCTGAAGCTCCACCAACCATTATTCGGGGAAATGCATCCGAAATTCGAGCTCTGTATCTTGCTGAGGGTGGCACAAAAGGTGTAGATAGCACCCATAGCTCAGAAGAAGCCATCGAAGCATCAAAGGAACTTTCAAGAAAATACAACTGTTCTGTTAGTGTGAGTGGAAAAACCGATATAATAATATATGCAGATAAAATTATTCGCATTCACAACGGTCATCCTATGATGCCAAGAGTAACAGGACTGGGCTGTACAGCATCCGCATTAACTGGGGCTTTTGCAGCAGTAAATCCTTCACCGCTTCTTGCAGGAGCACACGCTATGGCGGTCATGGGAATTGCTGGAGAAATAGCGGCAAAAAAAGCCAAAGGTCCAGGCACCTTGCAATTATATTTCCTTGACGCACTATACCAATTAAATGAATCTGATATTAAGAAACGATTGAAGGCAGAATAAAGAATGAGGAAAGAGCAATATAACTTTAGCCTTTACCTTGTAACCGATAGAAACTTATCTCGTCCACGCTCTATTGAAGAAGTTGTAAAACTTGCAATAGAAGGTGGAGTAACTGCTGTTCAATTGAGAGAAAAAGACTCGTCAACTCGGGAATTTATTGAAATAGCAAAAAGGATAAAGGAGATCACCGCATCTTCAAATATTCCACTCATAATAAATGATAGAGTTGATATTGCTCTTGCTGTAGACGCAGATGGCGTTCATCTTGGACAAACAGATATGCCATACCACATTGCAAGAAAAATTATGGGAAAAAATAAAATAATAGGTCTTTCAGTAGAAAACATGGAGCAAGCAACTGAAGCTGAAGAACTTGATGTGGATTATCTTGGCGTAAGTCCAATATTTACAACTCCAACGAAAAGTGAATTGCAAACTCAATGGGGACTCGAAGGACTAAGCAAGCTCAGACAAAAAACAAAACATATCCTTGTTGGCATAGGCGGGATAAATGCTTCCAACGCTCAGTCAGTAATCGAAGCGGGCGCAGATGGAATTGCAGTCGTTTCAGCGATTTGCTCAGCAAGCGACCCGAGAAAGTCTGCTTCAGAATTGAGAGAAATAGTTGACAAAACAAAAAGAAAAATGCTATGAAACTCTCGTCAATTGGAGAATTTGGATTTATAAAGAGAATATCCGAAACCTTTAATCAGAAATTGCCAGAAGGCATTGTTGGAATTGGCGATGATTGTGCAGTAATTCCAATTGATAAGAATTCATGCCTGCTCGTAACAACCGACATGCTTGTGGAAGATGTTCACTTTATGAAGGAAAAAATTTCTCCATTTGAGTTGGGATATAAATCCTTAGCAGTAAATTTAAGTGATATTGCAGGAATGGGCGGTAAACCAGAAAGTGCATATATCTCAATTGCTATTCCTTCTGAAACCGAAGTTGAATGGTTAGATGAATTTTATGAAGGTGTTCACAACCTTGCAAATTCAGAAAAAATACTATTGCTTGGCGGAGATACTACTAAATCCCCAGATAAACTTGTCATTAATTTTACAGTGCTTGGAAAAGCTAAACCAGACTGCATAAAATACCGTTCCACGGCAAAAGTTAATGATATCATCTGCGTCACTGACTACGTTGGTGATTCTGGTGGAGGACTAATGATTCTGCTTGGCGATCTTGAAATGAATAGCGATAGCTCATATCTTGTCCAGAGGCATCACAAACCACATCCGCAAATCCAGGAAGGCATGTGGTTAGCATCAAAGCCAGAAGTGCATGCGATGATGGACATTTCAGACGGAATTGATTCAGACATTCAAAGAATTATGGAAAGCTCTGGATGTGGAGCATTAATAGAACTCAACAAGCTTCCAATATCCCCTGCACTCCGAAGAGTATCGGCAAAATATAACTGGGATCCATTAGAAATTTCGGCTTCGGGCGGAGAGGATTACTGCTTGCTAGTCACTGTCGAGCCAGATGCATATGAAAACCTAGCATCTGAGTTTAAGTCTAAATTCAATAGAGAATTAACCAATATCGGAGTAATAAAAGACAAAGACTATGGTTTGCAATATATAAAAAATGGCATTAAAGCCCAATTGAAAAAGCACGGTTATGACCATTTTGTTTAAGCAAATGTTCTAATTATCTTAAATATAGAGGTAAAAAATGAGTGACTATCAACTTAACAAATCAACTCCGAAATTCAGGCGAATATATATTGAAGGAAAAATTCACAAAGATGTTAAGGTACCTTTCAGGGAAGTTGAGCTTGAGCCTACAAAACTCGCGAATGGCAAAATAGAGTCCAATAAATCAATTCGCCTGTATGACACAAGCGGTCCATGGGGCGATTCAGCACAAAATCCCGATATCACAAATGGTTTGCCTCAAGTCCGTTTAAAATGGATATTACGACGTGGTGACGTAGAAGAATATAAAGGTAAGGAAATAAAACTAAAAGACGATGGAATGCAATCCGTAGAAAATGTAGAATCTGGAAATTTTAAGAAAACAAACTTCAACCACAAAGTTTTCCGTGCTCGAAATGGCAAGAGTGTTACTCAATTATATTATGCAAAGCGTGGAATAATAACAGAGGAAATGGAATTTGTTGCTATAAGAGAAAATCTGGGTAGAGAAAACCTGCTAGAAAATAATGGTAATAACAATAATGGTTTCGAATTTGGCAAACTGCATAAAGGCGAATCTTTCGGGACTAGTATACCTAAATTTATTACACCTGAGTTCGTTCGAGATGAAATTGCAAAGGGTCGCGCAATAATACCGGCTAACATAAATCATCCTGAATGCGAACCAATGATTATAGGCAGAAATTTTCTTGTCAAGATAAATGCCAATATAGGCAACTCTGCTATTGCATCTTCAATAGAAGAAGAAGTAGAAAAGATGCGATGGGCAATTCTATGGGGAGCGGACACCGTAATGGATCTATCGACTGGAAAAAACATACACACAACACGTGAGTATATTATTAGAAACTCCCCCGTCCCGATTGGAACAGTACCAATTTATCAGGCGCTCGAAAAGGTCGGCGGTATACCAGAAGAATTAACATGGGATATTTTCAGAGATACTTTGATAGAACAAGCTGAACAAGGAGTTGATTACTTCACCATCCATGCAGGCGTGTTGCTAAGATACATACCTCTAACGGAAAAACGGCTCTGCGGTATTGTATCACGCGGCGGTAGCATTATGGCTAAGTGGTGCTTAGCACACCATAAAGAGAATTTTCTTTACACTCACTTCAAGGAAATTTGCGAAATAATGCGAACTTACGATATTTGCTTCTCATTAGGCGACGGCTTACGACCAGGCTCAATAGCCGATGCTAACGACGAGGCACAAATAGCTGAATTGAAAACTTTAGGTGAACTAACTAAAATCGCGTGGGAGCATGATTGCCAGGTTATGATCGAAGGACCCGGCCACATTCCTATGCATCTCATAAAAGAAAATATGGATCTTGAACTCCAGTATTGCCACGAAGCACCTTTTTATACATTGGGCCCGCTCGTAACAGATATTGCACCAGGCTACGACCACATAGTCAGTGCAATAGGCTCGGCAATGATTGGTTGGTATGGTTGCTCAATGCTTTGCTATGTAACCCCAAGAGAACATCTTGGTTTACCAACCAAAGAGGATGTAAAAATAGGGGTCATTGCACATAAAATTGCTGCACACGCAGCGGACATTGCCAAGGGTCATCCATCTGCACAATTATGGGATTATGCAATGTCAAAAGCACGATTTGATTTCAGGTGGGAGGATCAATTCAATCTTTCACTCGACCCTTCAACAGCACGCGAATACCACGATACCACTTTGCCACAGGACATCGCAAAGGGAGTTCACTTCTGCTCTATGTGTGGACCAAAATTTTGTGCGATGAAAATAACAGAGGATATAAGAGAGTTTGCAAAGAAACGAAACATAACCGAAGAAGAAGCTTTAAAATTGGCGTTGGAAGAAAAAGCAAAAGAATTTAGAAAGGGAGGCTCAAAAATTTACTTAACCAATAAAGAAAAAGCTAAGTGAAAAAAAAGAAAAGACATACCTGCATATTAACCATTGCCGGCTCAGATAGTAGTGCAGGTGCAGGTATACAAGCAGACATTAAAACGATATCCGCTCTCGGAGGCTATGGAGTTAGTGTAATAACCGCTGTTACTGCTCAGAACACTAAAACAGTAGCAGGCATCCATGAAATACCAGCTGAGTTCGTAAAACTGCAGATTGAAACAATATTCTCCGATATAAAAATTCATGCAGTAAAAACTGGAATGCTAAGAAGTGCAAAAATTATTGAAACAGTTGTACAAATGCTTAAAACATACAAAGTATCAAACGTTGTAGTTGATCCAGTCATGGTATCAAAAAGTGGATCAGAATTGCTCAACACAGATGCGATTAACATTCTAAAAACTCAACTTATTCCACTTGCAACCATAGTAACACCAAATATACCGGAAGCCTCTATACTAGCAGGAATTCAGATAAAAAAGAAGCACGATGTAGAAAAAGCGGGCAGAATAATTCTATCACTTGGGCCCAAAGCAGTTCTTATTAAAGGAGGACATCTAAAAGGAGTTAAATGCATCGACTATTTATTTATAAAAGAAAAAAATAAAAAAATCACAGTAACCCCACTGGAAAACAGAAGAATAAAAACAAAGAACACTCATGGTACAGGCTGTTCACTGGCTTCTGCTATTGCTGTGTATCTGGCTAAAGGCTACGATATTAGAAAAGCAGTCAAATTAGCTACAGATTACATCTATATGACAATTTATTGGGGCGCCTCTTACAAAATTGGTAAGGGTAACGGGCCTCTTCATCATTTTTTCAAGCTGTGGCACTAAGCTAAAACGGAATTATCACTTACATAGAAAAAAACAAACTAACGATAATCAGGTAATTCAATCGAAGGCTTTTTACTCTTCTCCTTCATCTTCTATATCACCGTATTCCTCAAACTTTCCATAAAACACCCAATTATCCAATTTATCACCACCAGACCTAAGCACCGCAGTAATTATATCCTCCGACGGATTCTCTCTCGACCTTGCTGTCAGCAACAAGTCATTTCCTTGCAGTACACATTCAAAAAATCCATTCCCATTCTCTTTGAATCCTTTGGGAAGTCTGTATCCCTGGAAACTATAGCTGCCCCCGCCCATATTTCTCGGCTTAACAAAGTAAGTCCTTGCATTGGCTGCAATTATATTCAGATCCTGGATCAATGCATCTCTTTCCGCCAGAACAGAATTGCCACCAAATATCGATAATCCAACGGTTATAGCAATACCTATTATTATCGTGCCCAGTACTATAAGTAATAATTGTTGTTGTCCCATGTTTCCCGAATTCTATATATTATCTATTTAAAAAACTTCAATTTTCGTGCCTAAGTTGGGTATACTCGAAATAATACAGCCTGTCAATGAACCAGCTGAATTTCTGACAGTTAACTGTATAATTTTTACCTAAGAAACTAACTTCTTTACCTAATAAACCATGACTAAAAGCCTACCCTGCAGAATAGCCCCGCCTGATGGAATGGACCAGATTAAGCCCTGAGAACAGGACTCCAGACATCGATTAAGAGCACTTTTATCGATAAGAACTGAAACCCGTTATTAAAAATCTCGATAATTCCTTAAAATCTAGATGCTATCACTAACGATTCTTTTAGCACATAATTCTTTTTACTAAAACTATCAAAAGCCTCAAATAGTAAAATATAAACCCCTACTCTTACACTTCTCCTGTTGTCCGATAAACCATCCCAAACCAGATTTCCTTTTGACGAAGCTACTTCTGAATTGACCAGCGTTCTTATCAACCTACCCTTGATATCGTAGATTTTTGCAGTTATCACAGGTGAGACCAATTGCAATTCATAAGATATTATGCAGAAATCTTCAAATCCATCTCCGTCAGGAGAAAAAGGATTCGGAGCAATCAAAACTTCAACTCCAGACTCAAACTCAGGTTCACAAACATTTGTAAAAACACTGTTTTGCTTACCTGGCGTTCCTCCAGCAATCTCCACGCACGTACTCCAGTTTTTTCCATCAGTGGAAACAAAGCACGGATTAATTTTCTCTAATGACCTTCCAGTTACATCAACAAAGTTTGGATTGTGCCATGCTGGAAAGTAATAAACGCTATCTATCATTTTGTCATTAAGATCTTTCAGCACTACAGCATCACCATCATTATTTAAACTTAAACCAGTAGATCGATTAAGAATTTTTAAACACATGCCAGAATCAATAAGAGCAAGATATGGAAAAAGGTTGAGAATCGATGAATCGCCAGCAATTACCGCATAACTATTTGACTTGATTATAATACTATTATCAGAAATAGTATAAGTATTTACTCCACTTTTCGTCGGGTTATCATGAATTTTCCAGCTGGCAAGATTAACTGGAAATTCACTTGTATTATACAACTCAACCCACTCGCACTGCTCACTGAGAGGTGCATACATAATCTCATTAATTACAATATCACCAACTTTACACCCCACATAAATATTCGCTCGAATCGTATCATTAAATGAATTTTCATCGTCCAAATACTCTGAAACTGATATCAGATTGCTTTTGTCAGGCTTTTCAATGGTACAATCTATGGAATAAGTAACTGAATCATTCGGTTGAAGCGATAAATCTGACAGTATTGTTAATTCCTCCTCTGCTTCTGGAAAGTCATTCATGTTTTGATCGAGAAAAAAGCGTATTGCAAAATTATTTGCAGGCTCTAAGCCAGTGTTCTTCACAGTGGTTAAAATCTTGAACGGTTCACCCCTTGTTGGAAATGGAGGCAAAACGCTTATACTTTCTATCTTTATGTCATACATCGTTGCAACAGTTAAACAAAAATCATCAATTCTCAACACACCTGTATTGTTAGTCTTCTTGCTCACTATTAAAATTTGAAATTTTACATTGGCCGACCTCAAATCAATCGGCTCAAGATCAACTACTCTTTGAACATAACTCGATGTAGAATTTATTGTATCAAAAGAAGCAAGCAAAAAATCAAAATTATCGCCATCTGTTGAAGCCCTCACCTCTAAGCAATAAGATACTGCAGTACTTGACCTTTTTTCCCAAAAAGTCAACTTACTCGCTTTTTTAAGTGATAAGTTGCAGTATGGGGTGATGGCTTTCTTGAAATCAATATCACCTACTGCATAAAGACAATTCGGCACCGAGCGTGCACCACTGCTGCTTACAGTAAAACCACTTAGTGACCATCCTGCAGGAACAGAAGGTGCCGTTGTACCATCGAAATTTTCCAAATACGGAAAACTCGTAACTTGAGCTCGGGTAAATGAAACTAATACAGCTATTAGTATATACGCAAGGGAAACATGTCTCATTACATTTTTGGCGCAATTTTTACTTTAATATAACCAATATTTAACTCTTTAACACAACAAAAAATTTAAAGCACTAAATATTCTATAGATGGATCGGAAAAAAAATAGTTTCAAAACTAATCTGACGTTTTTGACAACTACCAATTTATTATCTAAAGAATGATTTATCGATGCCACATAAAACTAAATATCTGATGAGCCAAAAAAATCAAATTTGTGAGCCATCGTAACATAAATTGCAGTTTTCACATAAACAATGTAAACCCACTCTACAACAAAAATAGTAATTTGCAAACAAAAATATTACTAGTAGCTAATCATCAGATATTTATCCAACCATTTTAATACACGCTCCTGCATATCAACCGTAAAGACATGTCCAACATCCCACAGTTCCGTTTGCAAGCGATCTGTCATGCCCTGGGACTGCCAGACAAAGCACATTTTATCATATGCCTCCAGAACAGTTTCTACTGGAAAAAGTTTATCTTTCGTACCATTCATAAACAGCATTGGCTTTGGACAGGCGATGCTTGCTACATCAGGAAAATCGAGATAGTTTGATAAATCTGGATGTGTGGTAGAAAAAGCAGATTGGCCGCGAGTACGATTATTCCCTGATTGTAATAAACCATGATTCGTGCCCATCCAGCAGACTGCTACGCCGCATGCAATTCGGTCAGATAATGCGGAAATCTGCCAGGCTCGAAAAGCTCCAAATGAGAATCCAACCGCAGAAATTCGATCAGAATCAACAAAAGGCAACGAAGCAAGAAATTCTGCGCTTTGCATATCTTCCCACGCTACAATTCCCGCATACGACATACCCAGATTAAATAGATTCGAAGCCAGAGCCTGTTGATCTTCGTAGCCTCCTCCACCACGGTCTCCCCAGTTCAATGCATCTGTGGCAAAGCATACATAACCACGCCTTGCAAGTTCGTCTCCGATAAAACGTCCTCCATATAACTGATTTACCCACATTCGTGCTGTATCCCGTAACGCAGAATAACAACCAAACGGTTCGATCACTTTTTCCTTACCTATATCAAATCTTGCTCCGTGGTCGTGTAAAAGTAACACTGCTGGAAAAGGTCCCTTCCCTTTCGGAACAAGCAAATAAGACAGAACCCTACTATCAGCAGTTAGATTGAAAACTACCTTCCGCGCGATATAGGTACCCCGATCTTCTTCTGCTATTACAGCAGGGTTAAATGGCGCTACCGGTGGCTTGCTCAAAAGACACCTGAAAACTATTTTTCTGGCTTCTGACCTCCACTCATTAAAATTCACCCACTTGCCAGATAGCCACGAGAATGGATAACTTAATCGTTTTGCCTGATGTTCTGCAAAAACTGGAAGCTTTGCTTTTACACCTGCCCGTTGATAAGATGTGTCTGGCGTTTGAATCTGAGCAAAACCTGCAATGTCGGACATCAATATTAAAAATAAAATAAGAAATGGCAAACCGGCAAACTTTTTCCTTTTCTTCAACTTGCCACTAAGTACAATACTTAAAATATTCACTTCCACACACCTGCAATTTTTTCACCACAGAATTTGCATTTGCCATTAACAATATTATTGCTAAGCAAGCTGAACACCCGTCTCTCGATAAGTAGTTTGCCGCATTTAGGACAGTATGTGTTCTCAGCCTGATGACCACCAATATTTCCCAGATACACATACTTCATTCCGATTTCCTTCGCTGTCGAATATGCTTTCTCCAGTGTGGATTTTGGAGTTGGAGGTAGCTGGGCAAGCTTGTATTGAGGAGTAAATCTGCTGAAGTGCAATGGCACATCCGACATTCCATTTGAGCAGAACCACTCGCACATCCTTTTTATTGTATCCATGTCGTCGGTCCATGTAGGAACAATTAGATTTGTCACTTCGAGCCATACACCTTCTTCTTTCAATATCTTAAGCGTCTTCAACACTGGTTCAAGCTTACCCTGACTGATTCTTCTATAGACTGAATCATCAAAAGTTTTTAGATCAATGTTTGCAGCATCGAGGACTTTACACAATTGCCGCAATGGCTTTTCGTTTATATAACCATTGGATTTCCAGAGATTTCTGATTTTGTGCTGTCTTGCAAGCTTTGCTGTGTCATACGCATATTCATAAAAGGAAATAGGTTCCGCATAAGTATACGCGATTGATTCGCACCTTGCCTCAAGGCACTTTCTGACAACCTCCTCAGGCATCAGATCAACATTATCCGTTTCTCTTGGACTATACTGAGAAATTTCCCAATTCTGGCAATTAAGGCAACGGAAGTTGCAACCTGCAGTTGATATCGAAAAAGCTTTTGCCTGTGGCAAGAAATGATAGAACGGTTTCTTCTCGATTGGATCTATGTGTACTGCACATGGATTACCGTAAGCGATGGTATAGATTTTCCCTTTGTATGAAATCCTATTTCTGCAGAAGCCAATATCACCATCTTCCGAAAGAACACAAAATCGGGGACATTTCTCACACTGTAGACCGTTTTCGGTTTTTTTATAAAAGAGCGCTTCTCTACTCCATTTATCAATCTCGATTCCAGAAAATAAACCAGCAAAAGCCTCACTGGTGGAAAATGCTATTCCGCCCAGGACAAGCGCGCTCTGCTTAAGAAATCTGCGTTTGGATTCGTCCATGTCTATCAATTTTTCTTTATATTCTAAAACAATGTTTATTACTTAAAGAAACTTCTGAAACACAACTTGATTCTCTTAATATAATTTACATATTTTCATCTACAGTTGCATCAATGGTTTTTATTTCATAGTTTGGATTAGGTAACAATTATCAGAATTTTAGCACATAAGCCATAGGTCAAATTGTTATATCACTAATTTAAGAGGCAAATAAATTTTTCATAACGTTAACCGAAAGGAGGAATTACAATACCCGAAAAGAATTTTCTTGTGTGGGAGAATTTGCTAAACGTGCTGGCAATCTTTGCATTTTTAGCACTTGTTATTGAACGAGCACTTTATCAGATTTTTGATTCAAGATTGTGGCTTAAGTTCGAAGAAGTAATGAAAAAACAAACTGGCAGTGACTATCTGGATTTAAAACCTTACATATCTGCTGGAATTTCCATCTGGATAGTTTTTCAACTAAAACTGGATATGATTGCTCAGGTATATCAACGCACCGAACCAAGCGCATCAACAATGATTTTGACAGGATTATTCATTGCAGGTGGAAGTACAGGAATATATAAATTTTTCAAACGCGCAAGAAAGCTCAAAGAAGCAATGAGCAAAGAGAAACTGCAGGAACAGGAACGAAAGAAAGAAAATAAATAATACTCCATTTAAGGGGAATAGGAAATTCAACTCTTGAAAGAAAAATAGCGCCAGATTAGCAACATAATATTCAGGTCACAGATGCAATCACAAAGTAGAAAAGAATTTATTTTGTCAAAGCCAACTGTTAATGAGAAGAAAAAACCAACATTATTCGAAACATTAACTTACGAAATGCAACTGAGGAATTATTCTTATAAAACAATTAAAGCGTATAAAAGCTGCATTCGTGGTTTTGTCAAATATATCTCCCCCAAACATCCACGTGATATTGATAATGAAGAAATAAGAAAATACCTGCTTTATCTTATAGCAGAAAATAAGACACCTGCAAGTACGGTGAATCAGGTTATTAATGCATTAAGATTTTTATATGTTGATCTTTATCATAAAGAATTCATTATTAAAGATCTTCCGCGTCCACAACGAGAGCACAGACTACCCAAAGTATTAAATGAAGAAGAAATTTTAAGAATATTTCAGTCTGTTAATAACATTAAACATAGAACAATGTTAATGCTTACTTATGCTAGCGGATTACGTGTAAGTGAAGTTGTAAAACTTCGAATAGAAGATATAGATGGTATGCGCGGTTTAATACATATTCGAGGAGCAAAGGGCAAAAAAGATAGATACACCTTATTGCCTGAATCCATGAGGTTTATGTTAAACAATTACTGGAAGACTTACAAATTAGGACACACGGGCTGGTTATTCCCGGGAGCCAATGCAGGATACCATTTATCGGTAAGAAGTATACAGACTGTTTTTGAGCGGGCGGTTGCTTCTGCAGGTATTAATAAGCCTGTTTCCATGCATACATTGAGACACTCATTTGCGACGCACCTTTTGGAACAAGGCACAGATTTAAGATACATTCAGGAATTACTCGGTCATAAGAGTTCAAAGACAACAGAAGTATATACACATATTAGTAAAAAGGCTATAGGGAATATAAGAAGTCCTCTTGACAGACTTGCCGAAAAGTTGTAAATTGTAGTAAAAGTAAACGGGTGAATCAATTAAGCTACAAGGAATAAAAACGCAATGCGTTTTTACACAAGTTATACGCAAGCACGCCACTGCAGTTTATTTTTGCACAAAATGATTTGAAAGGATCGACATGCCGAATACAATTAAGTTAGCACGCACCATTCCAATACGTGATTCTGGCCTTGATGAATACTGGTTGCAGGATCAAATCGTCGCAAATCCAAGCTGCCTCGGATTGGGCGATCTTGAGGTAATCTCGAAGGAACGCCAACAGGCAAGCGGAGGGCGTCTGGACATTCTCTTGAAGGAGCCAGAGGATGACACGATGTACGAAGTCGAGGTGATGCTCGGCGACACAGACGAGACACACATTATCAGGACGATCGAGTATTGGGACAACGAAAAGAGGAAATGGCCTCAAAGACAGCACTTTGCAGTGCTTGTTGCAGAATCGATAACAAGAAGGTTTTTCAATGTCATCCAACTATTCAGTCATGCAATACCAATCATTGCAATCCAAGTCAATCTAATTGATTTCGAGAATGAGAAGCTCCTGCACTTTTCAAAGGTGCTTGATACTTACGAAGAACCCGAAGATGGGGTCGCTATCTCCAACGAAGTTCACGACGAAGAATTTTGGCGAACCAAGGCTTCCTGGACGCTTGAAACCGCGAAGGCATTGTTAGATGTCGTCAACAAAGTATATTCAAACGCTACTCTCAATTTTGTCAAAAACTACATTGCAATCACAGTTAACAACAACAATTACCTTTGGTTTCACAAGAGAAGCGGGAACAAGTCGCTCTTGACGTTTTGGTTGGGCGAAAACTTGCTTTCGCAGGGCGCAGCCATTCTGGACAACAAGTCAATTTCGTATGTAAAGAAAACGACATCGATCAGGGTAACCGTCGACAAGTCCATGGTCATTGCTAATGCTGACACATTCATCGAGATTGCCAAACTGGTCAAGCAGGCTTGGTCATCGTAAATAGTGGCGTGCCAGCGTATAACACCGAAAAACTACGACGTTCAATTTTTTTAGTGGAGAAGGGCTCAATCAGTAGATTCACTCAGTGCCTCACACAATCCAATACATAGAGTTCGGCACTGCGTAGTTTTCGGAAACGTTAAGCGCAATGCGCCCAATAATTAAGGAGAAGTCAAATTGTCCAACAACATTCAGTATGTAAAAGGAAACCGAGTCTGGCTCAAAGACCATCCTGAGTTTGACGAGGCTTGGCTGAGAGATGTCATCGCAAACGACCCCTCGATATTGGGTTTGGGCGACCTCGTATTGAAGGAAACCGAGAGAATGCAACCGAAGGCTGGTAGGCTTGATATCCTTTTACAAGACTCCGAGATCGACAAGCGATACGAAGTCGAGATAATGCTTGGTCGCGTGGACGAGAGCCATATTATTCGTTGCATCGAATACTGGGACATCGAGCGAAAACGTTTCCCTAACTACGACCATTGTGCAGTACTTGTAGCCGAGGAGATCACTTCTCGCTTTCTGAATGTTATCTCCCTTTTCAATGGTGTCATACCGATGATTGCTTTGCAAATGACAGCAATTCAGATCGATAATAAGGTGCTCCTAAATTTTGCAAAGGTTCTCGACGAAGTTTCTCTCGGGAGTGCTGAGGACGAAGAAGGACTCTCTGAGCGAGAAATTACCGACCGTGCATATTGGGAAGGCAGAGGTTCTCCCCTTTCAATGAAACTTCTTGACGAGTCACTGGACATTCTCAAAGAGATCAATCCTGACCTGTCTTTCAACTACAACAAGTACTACGTCGGTTTAGCTCAGAAGAATCGCCCAAATAATTTCGTTATCTTTCGAGCCAAGAAGAAGTTTCTTCGCGTCGAGATTCGCATGGCTGACTTGGATGCGCTCAAAGAGAAGTTCAACAATACCGAGATAGAAGTGATCGGAGTTGACAAGCGATGGGGTCGTTTGCGGTTTACTCTTAATAAAGGCGAGGTTGAACTGAATAAGGTGTTTCTCAAGGAGATTTTCTCGGCTTCGTACAAGGAATCAATAGAGTGAGCGGCACTGCGCTTAACACGGCAAACAACGACACTCGCTCATTTGATATGGCTATGTTGAAGCTCGATAAGAAAATCAGTTATGCTCGTTCCATGCCGCCCGCCGCGAAAAAGAATGAGTCGTTTATAGGCGGCGGTCGGCACGGCGTTGTTTGCCGAGACGTTATATGAAATGAGGTGTCAGATTTAGGAGGTAAGAAAATGTGTAAATCAAACAAATGCTTTGGCAACCAATTTCCTAGCGGGGAAGGATTATTAATTACAGGTTGTTCCTCAGGAATTG
>Ga0078972_1011378_pt1 | contig 15987 bp, 11 predicted proteins | sample YelNatPaOPGAMG01_FD_67568 | JGI IMG/M metagenome (GOLD analysis project Ga0078972, IMG submission 67568) | Hot spring thermophilic microbial communities from Obsidian Pool, Yellowstone National Park, USA - OP-RAMG-01 (SPADES assembly) (version 2) | ecosystem: Environmental > Aquatic > Thermal...
ATAAAGAGGGATCTGAACATAGATATAGAGTTAGACAGAGTTTTCATCGACGAAAGGGAGGTAAACATATACGGGGCTGTGAATGACATCTGCGTTATTGGAGAAGCCACAGTGAGGCTGGACACAAAGTTAATTGACGAGCTCCTCGATAAAATAGAGCTCATAAAACATGAGAGGCCGGACCTTCTGAGAAAGAAGATCATAAAGGTGATATACACTGATTATGCAGTTCCTGATGCTGTGGAATCTGCTAGAAACAGAAAAGTGTGGATATTGAGGCGGAAGAAGGATCTGACACCAATGGTGATCGAGGAAGTTGGTTGAGCAGTAAAGTTTTAGATAATTTTTTACATGAATTTATGCGATTTAAATAAATTACCTTCCGAAGGGCTCTGCACGCTTTAGTTTCCATAACAGCAACCAAATCGCCTTTTATATATAATTTCCTCCAGGTCATCGAGGTTAATTTGGTAACTCCTTAGGATGCTGTAAACATCTCACTTAACCCCCTTAAGTAAAAATTCCTGTTCATACAGATAGCACTGTGTCCAATGTAAAGGGGATCGAAAGCTTTCAGTGTTCCTGTAGATATCAACGGATCTTGAAAAGAGAACTGAAAGTTCAATCACGCAGTTTTCGAGGTATAATTCCTTCATTTCCGTCATTATAGTTGAAATAAGGATCCACATTTATTAAAAAGTTATAATTAAATAAAAAAATTGCAACTACTGCTCCCTCACCACTGTCCTCAGCACCTTTTTCACCATTTCCCACTCACTGGGACGTACTCTCAGCTCCAGCTGATCGTTTTTCAGCCTAAGCTCTACGACTTTGCTGTGAAATCCGGCATGAGCAATGAAATTCCTCTGAAACATGTCCTCACTCTCTTCCTGCTCCGGCTCTGATTCAGCCTTCTCACTTAATAAATCTGCATAGAGCTTCCAGTTACTCGAAAGACTACCCTTTTCCTGACCTTTTTCCCAGATCTTCTTGAGCTTTGAGATTTCCCTATCCACGAGCACTTTTACCACTGTAGAGCCCTCCATAAGCTTTTTCAGCTTATTAATTTCGTCAAATGTAGCACTAGCCTCATCTGAGCTGTTGCCAAGCAGCCTTTTTACTCCTTTTAACACAGCATGCCCATGCAACAATGCATAAAAGCCCGTTGAGAACCTCGTACCGCTCTTTATCTCCAAACTGCCCTCCGACCTGTTAACAATCCTCTTTCTCCTCCAGCACTCCACAGCACTTCCCATGGCAAATTCAACATCTTCAATGGGAACTGTTTTAGCTAGGAGATCCAGCTGAAGGAGAGCTCCCAGCCTATAGGCACCAAGCAGAAGCAGAACATCATCCAGAAGCTCCCTTATGTTGCCGAGATCGCATTCCCTTGTGTCTGTCAGCACTTTTTCGCCTGAACCCTCATATGTCAGATATCTAGACAGATTCCAAGGCTTGAAGGTGGCCTCTGCAATCCTGTTATAGCGCACAACCGGTGGAGTGACCTCAGGTGACACAGACCTGCATGGATCACCTTCCCTCTCCCTAGCAACCTTCTTCCTGATATCAGGGGGCAGCTCTGGGTAGGGATCAGCTTGGTACACTCTCAACCTCACCTGCTGCACTTTTGCGGCTGCTAAGGCTGTTGCCACCTCTGTTGCTACTCTATAAGCAAGAGTAGGCATGAAGTTTATTCCATGGCTTATGTCAAGAGCTATCTCCAGCTCATTCTCTGTATTCAGTAGCCTGCTATAAAGCTCATAGATGAGGAGAGGGAGGAACTCCCTGTTTGGCTCTGAGCTGAAGACAACATACTCCTTCAGCTTATCTTCAGCCTTCAGTTTTGTGAGGACACCCGGAAGCACCAAAATTTCAGCCTCTATCCCGCACAAATACCTCCTGATATCTTCTTTTACCATATCTTCGATGCAGCTGTAGTTCAATTCGCATTTTTCCAGCTTATCCGGATCAGCCAGCGTGTCAAGCACGATGATTATGGTCTTCGCCGGTTTCTCAATCTCATGGAGAAAGTTAAGCGTGGAGAAAGCCCTAATCCGCTTCTGATCTGAAGCGTATTCAGCAAGCCCCCAGTTCTGGGGATTTCCCCAAGTGGCAACGCAGATAACATTTCCCATACAGCAATCCTTGACGTGCTAATATAAAAACATGTTGAAATTAAAGATCTTGAAACTTTCTGCATAACTGAGTTTCTGCAGGCATTTCTTTCCTTATTTTTGCCGGTTTGCCGATAGTTGTGCTGTTTATTCAATTTTAAATAGGTTGAAACTTATTATATGCATTCTAATGCAACTTTTGAGACTAGGAAATATCTGAAGGGAATCTTTAACTTTGTTCCCTTGAATGTATTTCTACTTATAAAGAAATAATGAGATTTTATTCACTTTTACGAGAATAACTTTTTAAGAATATATGAAAAAGGTTCTTATGAGGCCGCATTCAAGTGCGATCCATCTTGCACTCAAATACGCAATCCACCAGATGAAAGGCACCGATTTCCTCTCGATTCTCATATCCTGTGCGACCTCTCTTTTGTTCTACTCTTTCTGGAAGGGATTCAGCTGGAATCTCCTTTTGATAGTCGTTATTGCTATTGCTCTCTACTTTATCGCCCTAGTAGTGATAGGACTCATGGAGGAGGGAAAGGATGTGGACATATCGGTTGCTGTATCCAAGGGGAAGGTGAGCCTCAAGGCGCTGAGGCATGGAAAATGCAAAGAGGATTGAAAGGTTTGTGTGTACTCCTAGAAGGAGGATTTATTCTCGTCATCTCGATGAAAAGAGGATCGAGATAAGTTGCATCAGATCCTTATTAAGGCTGAACTGTTCAACTTCTTGACTAGAGACCTCTTCTCACGCTTATAAATTCCGATAAATTTTTTATAAACATTTTTAGGTAATTCGATCAGAGAGTAGATGAAAAGAAGATCTGTGATCTTTGCCACTTGGGGGAACCCTTTTATCTGGAATGAAGCTAATTACAGGATATCAGGGTCTAAAACAAGTGTAAAGGGTGTAACAACAATATATCTTCTGATAAAGGAGCTTTCTCCCGATCTTGTGGTGCTCATGGTTCCTGAAACCCTTCTTTGCGACAAGAAGGTGGAGGAATACGGAGGGAGGACAATCTCTCCAAGGATAAATGAAGATGAATACAGAAATCTTGTGCTAGACCTGAGGAATTCTATAAAGAACTTTTTCAGGAGGAAAATGCCGGAGGATCTGGAGGCAAAAGATCCCGAAGTTGTGATCATGCCAAATGTTGGGGAATATTACAGTGAAAACATAAGAGTTGAGTGGAGGCTTCCGGAAGGGGAGGAAGTAAGCCCTGACTCTGCTTATGCAGCTCATGCCCTGATATCAGCTGTATCAAGCTTGATAGAAGTGGGCAAGAGCGCTGATTTCATCTCCCTCTACTTTGATACAACTCATGGCGTTAACTTCATGCCATTAGCCGCTTACAGGGCACTGATGGCAGCATCCAGAATAGCATCCGCTTTTTATGGGCTGAAAATAGAGTTTAAGCAGTACAACAGCACCCCATATCCATCAAGGGCAAGAAGCCGGTCCGATGTTCCAAGTATGTCCTATGTCCCAGATCTGGAGGTCTTTGTCGTAAAGAGAGAGGTTATAACACCAGTGAAAGCAGCTCAGAGGTTAGTTTACAGTTATTTATCGGGAGGGGAATATTTCAGGCTCTTTTTCTCAAAAAATGGAATGATGAGGATCCCTGAGCTCGAGGAGTTTCGGAACATCCATAAGAGAGCAAAAGCATTGGCAAGCTCAATTCACTACAGCATACCCCTTGCCTTCATCCAGTTCTCAGTGGAGAATTATGAGTACGCAGGAAAACTTGAGGGATACATAAGAAGGATTAAGGAACTTCTCGAGGAAGCCCTTCTCTACACCAGCATCACAAAGAAGGACGAAAAGCTCTGCATAGAACACAAGATAGTGCCGAATTATGATTATCTGAAAAGCCTTCTCTCAGCTTTCTCCCTCATCTCCTATGGAAACAACAGCTTAGGTGAGATCAGGATACAGGATGGCATTGTTGAGGTGCCACTGAGCAAGCTGGAGTCCGCAATGAGATACCTGCAGGGCCCTCTAGCTGAGGTGGCCAAGCATGAGATCTCACATTTTATAATAGAAGGGTATATTCCCAAGGAGCTGAAGGAGATGATGAGGCAAGCTAAGGAGGACAGAGGAAACTGGAAGCATTCCTCCGAAAAGTGCGAGGATAACAGAAGAACCGTGATAGCACATGCCGGGCTTCCTCACAGATCGATAGAGGTCATGTTCAACGGTGAGATCTGGGTCAGGTACAGAAAGGATTGTCTTGAGTATCTAAGAGATCTCATAAAGGATGCGCTGGAGGAAACCAAAAAGATGATCAAGGGGGAGAAAGAGGAGAGATAATTTTTATTTAGAGAATTTTTGGATTTACACCTCTTATAAGTTCATCATTCCCGGTTTATGCTTTAATCTGAACTAAAATCCGCAGGGGACTTTTTCCAGCTGTCTTAAGGTTATATATTTGCCCTGAGTACTGTCTTATGCCAGCAGCAATAGTTGCGACAATGGGGCTTTCACCTCCTGTTGTGACCGAGTTTCTTCAGCATTTAATATCCAGAGGGGAGGATGTAAGAAGAATAGTCCTGCTTTCAACTGAGGAAAAGGAAGTGTTGGCTGGATCAAAGCTTGTTGAGACAGCTGTTAGGGCAAGATACCCGAAAATAGAGGTGATAACGGAGGTGTTTCCGTATCAGGATGTGGACAACGAGGAGAGATCATTCGACTTTCTAATCAGGACTTCTAAGCTTATCTCCGACTTAAGGGGAAAATATCGGCTCTATCTTCTCATATCCGGAGGGAGGAAGGTGATGAGCCTGGAGCTGGCGATGATGGGCCTTTTCTTCCCCTTAAGCGATGTATATCATGTGATAGCTAGGGATGTCAAGGTGGCGAACATACTTCTGGAGAGCTTGAGGGAGAAGATAATGGAGCTCTATAAGGCAGGAGATCCTCTGTCATTTTACAGATCTGTTGAGGAATTTGAGAGGCTCATGTGGCCTCCTCAGACGGAGTATAACGTTGTAAGACTTCCGTCAATTCCATATCCTGATGAGGTTTTGAGGGAGGTGGTGAAGGCATTAAGAGGAGCGAGAAAGGATGAGGTAAAGTTCAACATCGCTGTGTTAATGGAACAGCTGGGCCTCATACAGGTAAGCGGAGGGAAAACGATTCCAACGGAATACGGGAGAAAGATGCTTGAGTTCCTGAGGGAGATAATGTGAGGTCTTGATGAATTCTATGTGTGTATTTATATACTTAATTTAGTCCTGCTACTATACTAAATTGCCGATATTGGTGCCTTCTAGCTATCTAGGATCTAGTGCTCCCATGTGGTTCTTTTTGATACAAAGCCGTATATGACAAGTGCTCCTCCGACTATTATCAGAATGTGAGCTATATACTTCAGCCATGCGACTTCATTGCACTTCGTCCTGAGCTCAGGGAAAAGCTCCCTCCCGACATATCCCGGCATGGATTTGCACATCTTATCCAGCTCATCCACTGAATAATGCATGTTTTCCAGATCACCTCTCATTCCAGGGGGAAAGATAAGGCTGAAAGTGCTGAGCGGAACCTCCAGAAGTGCTAGACCGAGCAGGAGAAAGAACACCCCTAGGGCTACTATATCTCCTTTCATCCTTTTACCAATGCCTTTAACAGATATAAAATTAAAGAGGTGCTGATGCTGTTGATTTAATGTGAACAACATGGCTTAGCAAGCTCAGGGCAGGACAAGAGACTGAACAAGCCAGAATGGGAGATTCTTTATCTTCTCCTCCGTCAACACTTTTCCCTCCGGTATCCTGGACTTCAGGAAGATGTGTATTCCTGTATCACCGGGCCTCATGAACACAGTTCTCCTCTCATATGGGACGTTAACCCCGAGTATCTGGGAAAGGATTCTAGCGGTTGACTCATGCCCCACCGCTGAAATAAAGCCATCCTTTATCACATCTCTTGCCTCCTGCACTGTTATCCTCCTCAGGATTATCCTCGCTTCATTCTGCTCGTCAAAATTTATCGGAACTGTTAGTGTGTTGAAGAGGTAAACTGTCATTTTTCACCCTGATTTTTTGCATGGATTATAAATACCTTTTTGTGTCATTGAAATAAAGGTATTATTATTATATCATATTAAGTTAAAGCCTCTGCTTTTTCATGCAGCTGTGATCCCTTTTGTCTTACAAACTGGAAAAAAGAATCAAAACACGAAATTCTGAGAAGTCCTTAAATAGGAAAAGCTGCTGTGTGCACGCTCCTCAAATTTAAGGTCTTTTAGCTATTTTATCTATCCCACTATATTTTTAAGTATTCCATGGCTTCCCCTCATTGTGGAAGGCTCTGCCTATAAAACGCCCTCTCAGGCTTTTCACCGCCTTTTTAGCGCTTTTTCCGCTAAAAAGAGGTTCATTCTTAGATTTCTCTCGTTTATCGGAGCCTTTCTTATGATATCAGGGTTTTTAATATATTTCTTCGCTCCAGTGACATTGAGGGAAGCACACCCAGTTTTAGAGTATGAAGAGCAAATTTCAATACCACCCGGCGGGATGGATAGCAGGAACATCTCGTCCGTTGTCCTAAAATTCTTCTGTGCTGAGGAGGCAAATATATCCATAACCCCCACTGCTCTATCCTTATATTTAATCAATGAAAGTGAGTATTCTAAGCTTGGAAATTTAAGTAAAAATATTGAGCATTTTAGGCTAAATTCTAGCAGGTTCACGCTCAAGTTCTTGCCTAATGTTACATATATCATACTTATGAAGAATGAGCTTAATGAAAATATCACTGCAGAATACAAAGTGAGGGCGAAAGTCAGGATTTTAGCCCCGGATTTGGGCATACAGCCTGCAGGTTTTTACCTTGTATTGGCTGGAATGATTATCTTTGCTTCCAATATATTCGAAAGTCCGGTGAACGAACTCTATAGAAAGATCAAGAACTTCTTCCTTTTCAAATTTTTCCCCGAAGAAAGGGGAATGCCGCCGCGAAAGGATAGATTACCCATGATTGCATGGCTTTCTTGGACGTCGTTAACGGTATTTTTATTTTATCTACTATATGTTCAATTGAAGAAAATTGAATATATTATTTTAAAAGATCCTCTCCTATCACAGCTAAAAGATTTATTTTTACCTCTTTTTGAAGATATATTTACCAGAATTGTACTTTATGTCTCTATAGTATGTGCTATTCCCTTTTTCTCTATTATACTTTGCGCTCTCATGGCATTTATACTCAACTATTTTCTCTCCTGGTTTGTTGGAGTTAGGTATGGAAGAGTGTATGATCCAGCCCTACAAAGAAAAGTTGAAGAAGTTGCACAACGTAGGATTCTTTCTCGTAGTTCATTTGTTTTCTACTTGATACTTTCTGTTTTTTCCATTTCAATTATCAGCATACTAACTAGATATGATGTAGACCTAAAGCTCGCTTTCATTTCACTTATCCTCTTGGTGGGGATGCCTCTTTCCATATTCCTATTTCATAATATTATCTTAGCCTGCAGAAGTCTTGCAAAAGGGAGAAAGCTTGAGGATCTAAAGTTTTATGTCACTATCTCAGTCTTTTCTGCTGTCCTCTCCTTGAACATAGCCCTAGGCCTGTGGTTTCTCCTCTGGGATAATACAATCTTAAGTTATATCTATGATAATATAATGAATAAAAGTTTACTTATAGAGTATGATCTTGCCGGCCCCTTTAATACTCTGAAAAGCAGCCTTGTGACCAATCTATTACATTATTTCACTGAAGCTAGGAACTCCCTTGGCACTTCAGTCAATATCCTGTTTGCCTTAACGCTGTTCTTCCTGCAGTTCACCATATCCCCTATTAAGAAAGGTGAGCTAAAGCAGATAGTACAGGACAAGGTTAAGGTGATTTTCTTCACGTATTTGTCGATGGGCGCTTTCTCCCTCTCCACTCCTGGCATGATAGATCTGAGCTACATCTCTGTGCTGGCAGCAATAAATAACTTGCTCATGGATCTTCTCATGGATATATACTGGCCCTATGCTCTGAAAAAGCAGGAGCCCCTTTCCGGAGAAATAAAACAATTAAAGAGATCTATTAGCAAAATCAAGGGGAGGCCGGAGATATCCAGAGATATCATCAGGGCTTTGAGGAAAGCGGAAAAGGGATCCTACATAGAGGCTTCCATTATAGCGATCAGAGTGATAAAATCCCTTAAGAGCGAAATTTCTGAGGAAAAATCTGTGGAAAAGCTGTCAAAGAGGATTTTTGAGATTGGCTACGAGCCTAAGCCTGAGGAAGTTATTTTCCTGCTGAGGTATGCTGTAGATCTAATTGTAAAGCTTAGCTGATGTGCATTGCACCTGGAATTGTAACTAGTATGAGGTTCATAGATAGAAATGGGAAAGGAGGTTTGTCGAGAGATCTGTGGAAAAGTGCAGGATAATTGAAGATAAAGTTTCTAGGACTTATAGATCGAGAGGCTGTGGAAATTGTGATTTCAGTGAGAGCTGCTTATGCATGCCTTATACCAGCCAGATAATGCTAAATTCTCCCCCATTTCCCTTATTTACTGTTATTACTGATTCTTTCCTTGATTTCTTTGATCAAAGGGGTGAAGATTTTGCTACAAAGCCTTTGGTAGACGTTCGATGGTAAAATTTCTCCTCGAACATTTTGGTTTTTCTGAATATGTGAGAAGGGAACCTGAATGAAAGTATATAAATTTTTCCTCGAACATTCCGAGGATGACTTTTAAGGTTTTCCCATCACAGTTAATGTTCGAGAAAGGGTTCTGTGGAAAGGGTTAAATAGAAGCCCCTTGGTACAGATAGATTGTTAGAGTATATGTCTCAATGCAAAGAGGATTGAAAGCTATATATATTGGATCATTCGGACTTGTTACCCCTCCTGGTCTCAATGCAAAGAGGATTGAAAGGCCCTCTTCCCCTTCCCCGCCCTCCTCCAGCAACGGCCTCAGTCTCAATGCAAAGAGGATTGAAAGAAAGTCCTCCTTGGAATGTATTTCTGGTATAAAGCCCTGTCTCAATGCAAAGAGGATTGAAAGCCCACAACCCTTATGCCCGCCGTGTACACCTCCCTGAGGTCTCAATGCAAAGAGGATTGAAAGACGGACTACGCTAGGCTGGGGGAGTTCGGCCTGACGCCAGTCTCAATGCAAAGAGGATTGAAAGTGTCCTTCGCCCTCTCGGCCAGATCCCTGACGTCGTTTGTCTCAATGCAAAGAGGATTGAAAGCCTACCTCCCGCCGGACGCCTTTGTTGTCGAGCTGGCAGTCTCAATGCAAAGAGGATTGAAAGTGAATTAGTAGACACCAGGGAGAAACTACCTAGCGAATGTCTCAATGCAAAGAGGATTGAAAGTATTGAGGAACGTGATGAAGCCCAGTGGGCTACCTTATGTCTCAATGCAAAGAGGATTGAAAGACCTCCTTTCTCTGGGCCTCCTCCTTGAGATTTGTCGGTCTCAATGCAAAGAGGATTGAAAGCATTCTTCCCCTCCATATACAACGTCTATCCTGCACTTCGTCTCAATGCAAAGAGGATTGAAAGGGGAATCTCCCGATAGGTTCCTGTCCACTTTGCCGACAGGTCTCAATGCAAAGAGGATTGAAAGAATGGCCTCGTACAGGAGCCAAGCCAGCCCCCACACGACCGTCTCAATGCAAAGAGGATTGAAAGCTAGGACCATGTCCGAGTCGAACTTTGTCGCCACGTAAGTCTCAATGCAAAGAGGATTGAAAGATCAGAAAATAGCGGAGAAGCACAACCGCAGCCTAGGTTGTCTCAATGCAAAGAGGATTGAAAGTTGTTACGTTTGCAACCATTCCTCTGCCTTCGCTTCTCGTCTCAATGCAAAGAGGATTGAAAGCCTTTAGCAAACCTTCCCCGCTAAGATACTGATCACAGTCTCAATGCAAAGAGGATTGAAAGTAGTTGGCCTGTATTACGTGTGGGCCGGCGTTTGGGGGGGGTCTCAATGCAAAGAGGATTGAAAGGCATTCCCAGAATTCCCAGCCCTGTTAATACTACTCCTGTCTCAATGCAAAGAGGATTGAAAGTCACAAACTCCTCCTTGGAAGCCTGCATGCCTATCCCATTTGTCTCAATGCAAAGAGGATTGAAAGGCTGATAGACACCCTAATGAGGATCAGGGCCGACAGCGGGACCGTCTCAATGCAAAGAGGATTGAAAGATCAGTTCCCTCACGCTCCATTCCTTATTTTTGTCCTGCGTCTCAATGCAAAGAGGATTGAAAGATAAATCACTATGAGGGCCCAGGGGAGCTCTATCTATCGTCTCAATGCAAAGAGGATTGAAAGAATAAATGCACGAAAATATGACGTAAAGGTTTATATTTCAGGTCTCAATGCAAAGAGGATTGAAAGTTATAAATGAGACATTAAGGAAGTATCTATTGCTTCTTGTCTCAATGCAAAGAGGATTGAAAGCCAGATCCCTACAAAGAGGGGGAGCACGAAATGGTTCTTGTCTCAATGCAAAGAGGATTGAAAGTCAGACCTGTGCGGAGAAGGGAATAACAAGCTTGTCTGTCTCAATGCAAAGAGGATTGAAAGGTATAATCTCCCTTATAGGTACCCACCTAAGTGAGGGGTGTCTCAATGCAAAGAGGATTGAAAGTTATAGCCTCGGGGTGTTCTCCTAGTATTATCTGCCCGTGTCTCAATGCAAAGAGGATTGAAAGGCACGGAGACTCAACCCCCCACACCAACAACAAAAAAGTCTCAATGCAAAGAGGATTGAAAGTTATGAATACGAAAGTGACGTCTAAGTTCGCACTTTTCGGTCTCAATGCAAAGAGGATTGAAAGGCCTGTAGCCCGGCGGGTACACCTCCCTCCTCCTTCTGTCTCAATGCAAAGAGGATTGAAAGAAATCCAAGCAGCAGAGATAGTAGCCCTTTTCCACTTCTGTCTCAATGCAAAGAGGATTGAAAGTTGCTATACTGTCTGCGGTGGAATTCCTTATCCAGACAAAGTCTCAATGCAAAGAGGATTGAAAGGAAACGCCCTGCATTGCCTGGAGGCCACTAGCCAAGCATAGTCTCAATGCAAAGAGGATTGAAAGGAAACGCCCTGCATTGCCTGGAGGCCACTAGCCAAGCATAGTCTCAATGCAAAGAGGATTGAAAGGAAACAGTCTATCAGCATGCTTTTCTCCGACCACTACGTCTCAATGCAAAGAGGATTGAAAGTCGATCTCCCTCTTGTAATACTTTTCCAATATTTTGTTTGTCTCAATGCAAAGAGGATTGAAAGGATATACTTAAGGCAATAACCACTACCAACTCGACCTGTCTCAATGCAAAGAGGATTGAAAGTCGTTTTTCGGGTTTTTCTGAGCTCATTTTACCACCTCTCGTCTCAATGCAAAGAGGATTGAAAGGTTTTGAGCAATTGATGGCTATTCTGATAACGTTGTTTTCGTCTCAATGCAAAGAGGATTGAAAGAAATAGAGGTATCTTTGGAGCAAGGGATAGTACTTCCTGTCTCAATGCAAAGAGGATTGAAAGTTTATTCCACTCCCTGATGAGTTTCCAAGCCCTATCCGGTCTCAATGCAAAGAGGATTGAAAGCTATCCTGAACTCTTCCTCAATCATCTACCACCACCTCTGTCTCAATGCAAAGAGGATTGAAAGGTATTTTAATGGTATCTTCAGCATATGCCTCAAAATGTCTCAATGCAAAGAGGATTGAAAGTTAGCCTGAGTTTCCCAAAATGGGAAACTCAGGTGATCGTCTCAATGCAAAGAGGATTGAAAGATTGTGGCTCTTGGCATCGCATATACTTTAGCAAGTCCTGTCTCAATGCAAAGAGGATTGAAAGTATCCGGTTTGAAAATAGAAGCAGATGTAAAACGTATTCGTCTCAATGCAAAGAGGATTGAAAGATGGTCGTCCAGTTGACCCCGTTTGTGGACTTCTGCACGGGTCTCAATGCAAAGAGGATTGAAAGTTTCCCACCCTCACGGCCGCCGTGTCCGTTACCTTCGCAGTCTCAATGCAAAGAGGATTGAAAGTACCATGCCCACTTGTCCCCCCAATGTATCTTGACACCCGGTCTCAATGCAAAGAGGATTGAAAGACGTATATCCCCGTTATGTAGTCAGAAAGAAAGTTGGTCTCAATGCAAAGAGGATTGAAAGATATAATCCTTTATCCAGTCGGGGCAATATATATCTATGTCTCAATGCAAAGAGGATTGAAAGTCTTTATTTTCCTAGTCTCATCCTCCATACTCATCCCTCGTCTCAATGCAAAGAGGATTGAAAGTGCGAGCCGTTGTACAGGTGGAAGGTGAGCGTCACGGGGGGTCTCAATGCAAAGAGGATTGAAAGGGGAAAGATGGAGAAGTGGCTAAACACCAGGATAAGTCTCAATGCAAAGAGGATTGAAAGTGGACCCTGGGAAGATGGACAGTCTGATGCACTGAGATAGTCTCAATGCAAAGAGGATTGAAAGTCTATTATTGCCAGTCTCAATGGATCATCCTCCTTGGACTGTCTCAATGCAAAGAGGATTGAAAGGGAGGGAACGAAAGCTTTATCAATCCGCCTATCGTGTCTCAATGCAAAGAGGATTGAAAGGGTCACGAGAGCACGCTAGAAAGCCTAGGCTTTCATGTCTCAATGCAAAGAGGATTGAAAGGTAATACTTGATCAATAGGCTTATTGAAATATTTTTCTGTCTCAATGCAAAGAGGATTGAAAGCTTACCATCACCAACTCTATCAAGTATCTTTTTTATAGTCTCAATGCAAAGAGGATTGAAAGTCCTTTAAGGATATGTATAAGAGAAGAAGAACATGGGAAGTCTCAATGCAAAGAGGATTGAAAGTTGTTATTGCATCCCTCCTGAACTGCAACTTCTTGATCTTGTCTCAATGCAAAGAGGATTGAAAGCCACCTTCTTAACTCCACTTTGCCACGGGCTTTTATGAAGTCTCAATGCAAAGAGGATTGAAAGATCGAATCGTTGGCAGTTCTGTAAAAGTAGTAGTGGTCGTCTCAATGCAAAGAGGATTGAAAGAGAAATACGGCAAGATGCAGAGTGAGTTACTCAAGCGCGTCTCAATGCAAAGAGGATTGAAAGGTTTGGTCGGAACGGCGTTGGGAAGGCTTTCCCATATATGTCTCAATGCAAAGAGGATTGAAAGCCATACCAGATAGTTGTCGCATGGAGGGCTGTTGAGGACGTCTCAATGCAAAGAGGATTGAAAGGATAGAGAAAGGCTTGATGCCGCCTGAAGTCAAAGAAAGTCTCAATGCAAAGAGGATTGAAAGCTAAAAATACTCTATCCCCTTTATTCCCCCACCTTGTCTGTCTCAATGCAAAGAGGATTGAAAGTTCAGTAGCAGTGCCTTTAGCCATGATTCTCACTTTAGTCTCAATGCAAAGAGGATTGAAAGATAGTGTTTTGCTATCTCAGGCTTTCTTAAGACTGTGAGTCTCAATGCAAAGAGGATTGAAAGTAGGACTGCGAGAACAAATACACTTTGCCCGATGTTACAGTCTCAATGCAAAGAGGATTGAAAGGTGTTTATAACATGTAAAGTCCAATCCTTGAAAAATGCTGTCTCAATGCAAAGAGGAAGATCGGAAGAAGGGCAAAGCTCGTGCGCACAAGCGTGCAGAAACAGCTTGATTTAATGCAAAAAGAGTTTAACATGTATGCATATTCTCATTATTGTATTCTTCTATCAATTATTATAAACTCGGGTGTATAAATATACATCTTTCTCAAGATTTTATTCACCTCTTTCGCAAAGCTATCTCGATCATCTCCGGCGATCTGTTTCATCTTATCATGTATCTCTGGGATATCTCTTGCTAGGAACCTTAAATACTCTTGAATTTCTCCCACCTCATCAAACAGTTTATTTAGAATATTGGGGGAATAAGATTCCTCCAATCCGACTTGTAGCTTCTCCAAAGACTTATTAAAAAGCTGGATATAACTCTGAACATGTTCTTCTAGCGCAGAAACCACTTTATTTACTGCATTGCTTATGTCGTAAAATAAATCATAACAATATCTCAAATAATCTTCAAATTTTTCATTTAATAATTCCTCCCTAACTGCAAAGGGAGGCACTGGCAAAATTCCGTGCATTGTGGAAAGGCAGTTTCTTAGATTTCTTATGCTCCGCAGATATTTTATTTCTTCAACATTGTTAGGTTTTATTTTATAAAATTTATTCTTTTCGTTATTTTCCAAATTCAATTTAAAATAATGAACCTTCAACAGATTCTTTAAGAAATCTAGCCTTCCTGGCTCATATACCTTGAACAGAAGCTCCTCCTTTTCTATTTTCTCGTCTTCTGAGGAAAGTGCAAGAAAGTAGGGGAGCGTGTTTATAATGTCATTTACTTGGTCTACCATTTTAACAAAATTATAAAGAAATGTTAGAAAATATATGATATCCGCTCTCATAAGATAATGAAACATACCCTTGATGAAGTAGAGATATGGAAGTATGATGCTATTCGCATATATCAGGCTTGCTACATTGGAATTCCTCGCAAGATGAACAGAGAATTTTACATTATGATATAGCGTACTGTCTGCTTCTTCTTTGCTGAGTTTATCCACTTCTTTCAATAATTTCTTTAAATCTAATGAAATGTCAATTCCACTTACTTTCTCTATATACCTCCTATAAATACTATGAATCAAGGAAAGTGTCTCTTTTAGCTTATTGATGCTCTTATAACTTGGCATAATGCACTGGATAAAATCTAGCTGTGGTAGCAAAAGCTCATTTACTATGAAATCTATTGTACGCTCGGCTCGCTCTTCTTTATATCCACTTTGCGCATATATTACTAATTGATTTAAAACCAATGAGTTTATTATTTTATGAAAACAATCAGCAAGTTCCTTGCTTTCTTTAGTTTTTTCGCTAAAGAAAAATGGCAAAATTTTACAGGTGAGATTCACAAGGAGTTCAGCAACTTCTCTATTATCTGGGATCTTAACGGGCAGTAATATCAACTGTTCCGGCTGACTCTCTACATTTATATTAAAGTATGAAATGCTAGATAGAACGGTTTCCTTTAAGAGGTTCTTTATAATTCCATCTTTTACATTAATTGCAAATTTGTTATATAGGAATATATAAAAAGCAGATTGTAATAGAATGTCCTTCTGCTCAGATAAAGGCCTATTTTTAAGACATCTTATGAAAAGTTTAAGCTCATAATCGATCAAGCTTACAAAATCGGTCATATTTTCATCCAAGGCAGGGGAAAGAAATGTGATTCCAAGAGATCTTACATTCTTTATTTCCTCTATATCGCTTTCTTTTCTGAGAGCACCTTTTCCCTCTCTATCGGGTTCTATCTTGTATAATTCCCCATCTATGAGAAAGAGTTTTCCAAAAAGCATTGGATTCTCAAACTTATTTAGGTAAACCTCGCTTTTCTGGAACAAGGGAGAGACTAAGAATATGTCTGGAATCAATTTATCCCTTTACGAGCTCAATCATACGCTCCATGTTCCTTATTTTCCTTAGCTGGAAGTAGAGACCGCATAGAGATCTGAAATCTTCGCTCATCTCCATTAATACATTAAGAATTCTATTTGAGATTTTCTCAGCATTCTCTTTGGAGAGGGCAAATGAAAGCCTCTTGCTTGAGAACTTAAGTGCAATCTCGCTTATTATCCCTCTTATGAAAGCATCCCTGTTCCTGGATGGATCATATCCTCTCCTCAGCATATACTCATATTTTCTGACAAGCCTGAAGCTCAGATCGTACGCATCCCGCTGCTCGCTTATTTCCCTGAGGGATCTCTCTGTTCTTATGATGTCAACAAGATCCTCGCATCTAACCACTGCCAAACACCTCCGAAAATCTTCCCTTTACCTCCTGAAAAGTT
>Ga0078972_1008512_pt1 | contig 15984 bp, 15 predicted proteins | sample YelNatPaOPGAMG01_FD_67568 | JGI IMG/M metagenome (GOLD analysis project Ga0078972, IMG submission 67568) | Hot spring thermophilic microbial communities from Obsidian Pool, Yellowstone National Park, USA - OP-RAMG-01 (SPADES assembly) (version 2) | ecosystem: Environmental > Aquatic > Thermal...
TGCAAAATTTTTAACCAAAAAGTTGAAAAAATGTTGGAGGGGCAATTTTTTTAGGAAGTTAATTAATTGTCGTCGGAAAAACTAATTTCGTGACTGGCACAATAATTATGGGAAGGAGGAACAGAGAATAACATGGAAAGAATAATTTGTCTTTTAGTTTCTGTTTTTATTTTTATAGGTTGCGCCAGAAAAGAACAAGAATCAGGTATAGTCATCTGGCACTGGATGACGGATCGCGAAGATGTTTTTGTTGAATTTGCAAAGAAGTACAAGCAACAGACAGGTGTTCAAGTAAAATTTGAACTTTATGCACCGTCAGAGATTTATACTCAAAAAATCAGAGCAGCTGCGCAGACAAACACCCTGCCTGATATTTATGGCATACTTGGCAGTAAACGCGATTTTGCCAGTTTTATTAAATCAGGGCATGTGGAAAATCTAACAGAGCAAATGGAATTGGATGGTGGAAAATGGAAAAATTCTTTTTTTGAAAAAGTTGTGGAAGCTAATAGTTTTAAACCAGGTAATAGATTTGGAATAGAACCAGGCATATACGGTGTTGGAATAGATATGATGAATATACAGATGTTGTATAACAAGGATTTGTTCAAGCAAGCAGGTCTTGATCCGGAAAAACCCCCGCGCACCTGGACTGAATTTATAGAAATAAACAGAAAACTCAAAAAAGCAAACATACCAGGACTTGTAAGTGGTTTTGGTGAAATATGGTTGATTGAATGTTTAGCAAACAATTTTGCTTTTAACATCATGGGAGAAAAAAAGGTTCTTGATACATACAGAGGTCAAGTCCCATATACAGATCCTGATTGGATGAATGTCTTTGAACTTTTTGATATAATGAGAAAGGAGGAAATTATTATTAAAGACAGTATCACCATGGTGAACAAATCTGCAGAACAACTTTTCTCAAATAATAAAGCAGCGTTTGCTTTTAATGGCTCGTGGTGTATAAATGTCTATAAAGGAATGAATCCATCTTTAAATTATGCCCCAATGCTTGTGCCAAAGGTTTCAAATAAGTATCCTGTCCGTATATGGGGCGGCCAAGGCGCATATATAGTTGTGAATGCAAAATCTAGTAAGAAAAAGCAGGCAATTGATTTTTTGAAATGGTTGACTGCGAAAGAACAGCAGATAATTCTAGTCCAGAAAACATCTAACCTTCCTTCAAATAAAGAAGCAATTTCTATGATTGACCCGATATTAAGAGAATTTTCTTTAGGAATGAATTATATTACTCACCCGTCTATGTGGAATGTAGAAGAATCTCCTGAAGTTGTAGAAGTATTTTCCAAAGGTATTCAATCAATCCTTATAGGAGAAAAAACTCCACAAGAAGTTGCTCTTGAGGTTCAGAAGATAAAGTTACAAAAATTAAAAGAAACAAAATGAGCAGAATAAAAGACAGTATCACCAGTTTTTTATTTGTTGTCCCTGCACTTTTGATGTTTATTGTCTTCAGCGTCTATCCTTTTTTGAAGGTCTTTCAACTTAGTGTTTTTGACTGGGATGGTATAGCACGGACGATGAAGTTTATTGGATTGAATAATTTCAAGAACATTTTTACTTTAGATAATGCATTTTGGATTTCTATGAGGAACGCTGGGTTTATCACATTTCTTGCATTAACTTTTCAAAACACACTTGCATTTTTTCTTGCACATATAGTAGACAGTGAAATAAGGGGTAAGAATTTTTACAGAACAATATTTTTCCTTCCTCCTGTGCTTTCAGGAATTGTTGTTGGTTTGATCTGGAACTGGATTTATAATTCTGATTATGGTTTATTGAATAAATTTCTTATATGGTTGGGTTTTTCAAATTTGGCACGGGCCTGGCTTAGTGACCCACAGACAGCTTTACTTTCTGTTTCAATAATTCATATGTGGAAAGGTTTTGGCTGGGGGTTTGTAATATTTCTTGCTGGACTGCAGGGTATCCCGCGAGATTTATATGAAGCCGCAAGAGTTGATGGAGCATCTGAAACACAGATTTTGACAAAAATTACAATACCCATAATGATACCCATATTTTTCCTTGTTTCCATATTGACAATTCTTGGCACTATGCAGATTTATGACATAATTGTCTCAACTACAGGCGGCGGACCTGGATTTCATACTGAAGTTCCTATAACCCGTATAATTGCTTCCATGCTTGGTTCTTCAAGGTTTGGCTATGCCTGCGCCCAGGGAATTGTCTTTGGTTTGGTCTTATTATTTATTTCATTATTACAGATAAAACTTTCGCAAAACTTGAGGTCTGAATGAAAAATAGTTCTACTGGAAATTATTTATTTTCTAATTTGATATGTATTGTGGTGGCGATATCCTGTGTTTTTCCCCTTATTTGGATGATTTCTTCAAGTCTAAAAACACAACAGACGGTATTTTCAGATATGTCAATTATTCCGTCTAACCCACAATGGCAAAATTATTATATTGCTTGGACAAAAGGAAATTTTGGAACATATTTTTTTAACAGCGTGTTCTATACAGTTGTTGTTGTTTTCGGTATAATTTTGATTGCTTCAATGTCTGCCTATGCTATTTCTAAACTGCATTTCTTTGGTAAAAATTTTATTTTTATTCTTTTGATCTCAACAATGATGATACCAATACCTGGCGCTTTTGTTGCGTTATATGTTCTTTTGAATAAACTTGGATTGGTAAATACAAGGATAGGTTACATTCTGTGTCAAATCAATGGGGGTCTTGCTCTTGGAATATTTATTTTGAAGACCTTTTTTGATAAAATTCCAAAAGAACTGGAAGATGCTGCAAGAATTGATGGTTGTAACAAATGGCAGGCATATTTGCATATTGCCCTTCCGCTTGCAAGACCAGCAATTATGGTTGTTGCAATTTTCAATGTTTTAGCAGTGTGGAATGAGTACCTTCTTGCAATGTTGATATTGTCTGATAAGTCGCTTATGCCTCTTCAGAGAGGGCTTATGGTTTTTCAGGGAGCACACATTACACAATATCCCTTACTTATGGCAGGAATAACAATAACCACGCTTCCTGTTGTTGTAATTTACTTGTTGATGCAAAGACATATAATTTCTGGAATTATTGCAGGAGCGTTAAAGGGTTGATTCTTATTAAGTTTTTGTTTTTGATATTTTTTAGTTTAATGTTTAACAGTGAAACTCAAGCAGGAGAGGTTAAAATATTGGGTAAAAAAGGCAACTGGACTTTATTATTGAATGGTGAGCCATTTTATATCAAAGGTGTAGGCTGTGGAAAACATACTGGTTCAAGAGGTGAAGATTATCTAAAAATGGCAAAGGAACTTGGTGCAAACACTGTCAGAACTTGGGGAACTGACCAGGGGACACAGGACTATCTTGATAAAGCACATGAGTATGGTTTAATGGTAATTGCAGGAATATGGCTGAATTATTCCGACGGTGGTTATTACAGTTATATTTCAGGTAATGATTATATGGAATCAAAAAAGCAGGAAATTATTGACTATGTAAACAAATTCAAAAATCATCCTGCAATTCTAATGTGGGGTATAGGCAATGAAGTAATAAATTTTACTCATTCAGAAGAAGAAAGAGTTGCATTCTGTAAATTTCTTAATAAGATAATAAAAATTGTTCATAAACTTGACCCGCATCATCCTGTAATGTATGTTTCCGCTGATACAACAGCCATACCGTATGTAAAGAAATATGTCCCTGCACTTGATATCATAGGAATGAATGTTTATGGCAATATACAAATATCGCACAACAAATGTATCTCGGTCTTGAATATTCCTTATATAATTACTGAATACGGACCCCCGGGTTACTGGGACAGACCAAAAGATCAGAACGGCATGTCAATTGAACCGCAGGACTATGAAAAAGCAATATGGTACAGGGACCACACAAGACAAATTCATCGATTAAGGGGTTACAATCTTGGCGGAGTAGCGCACTTTCTTGGAGAACTTACAGAAGAGACGCTCACATGGTGGAACATAAATTACAGTCGCTATAAAACCGCTTCATTTAATATGTTGAAGTTACTTTATACGGGATGCCCTGTTTCAAATGAAGCGCCTGTAATAAGGTCTTTTGAGTTAAGTAAAACAAACAACATAAAGCCAGGTGAAAAAATTGATGTTTCAGTGAAAGCAACAGACCCTGAAGAGGATACTCTTTCATATAACTATACTCTGAGTTCTCCAGAATCAAGTTATTTGCAGTTTACAATGCACAAGGAAATTCCTATAAAGGTTATTGGCAAAGGTTCATTTGCCAAAGTGGTTATACCGGATGATATTGACAACGGTATATATCGTCTATATGTTTTTGTTACTGATGAACAAGGCAATGTCGCTACAACAAACAAATCAATAAATATTTCAGGGAGGTAATGATGACCTACTATGTAATTGCCCGATTTATCGGGTTTATCTTTTGTTTCCTGGTTATTTCCTTTAGTTCAGTTTTTTCTTTCACATTGCATAACCCGGGTAAAGAAGACATAGTTGATTATGAGAAATATGGCCAGTTTATAAATACAGACACTGCAAGATATAGATATGTAATTGTTGACAAAAAAGGACTATCAGATGCGGTTGGTGAAGGTATATTTCCGAATACAGATGTTTTAAACAATCCGAGATATCAGCAACTAAAAAATTCTGGGTTGCTCGATGGTAATCACTGGGATTTTGTCAATATAAAGAATCACGAATTAAGTTTTTACAAATGGGCAACCGCTCAGGAAGACCCCGGAGTGAGACAGTTTTATACCGCACTTGCACTTGAAAAAGCAGGTCTTATAAAACATGCAATAAAGGCGTATTATGCGATTGTTGTAAATTTTCCTCAGACGATTGGCTGGACATACTGGAAGACACCATGGTATATCGGACCTGTTGCTATTGACAAAATTGTTTATCTGACTCGCAGGCATCCAGAACTTGGTATGAAAATTGTAGGAGCAAAAATTACTGTAAAAAACAAATATGATAACAATATTAGAAATGATGTTTTTATTGTCAACCCAGGGAAAATAATTAAATGTAAGCCAGAAGAAGTCATTTCCCAGGTAAATCTGAAAAATCAAAAAATCATAAAGCAAATAGGCAAAAAAAACATTAAACTTGTTCAATATGAAAATAAACACTGGCAACTTTTGGTTGATGATAAACCATATATTATTAAAGGAATGTCATATTCTCCTTGTAAGGTTGGGTTAAGTCCTGACGCAGGCACTTACAGTGTTCAGCGCGACTGGATGTATCATGATTTCAATAACAACGGTAAACCAGATGGTCCATATGACACCTGGGTTGATAAAAATAGAAACAATAAACAGGATAAAGATGAACCAGTTGTTGGCGATTTTCAACTTATGAAGGAAATGGGTGTAAATACAATCCGACTTTATCACCATGGCTATAACAAAAATCTATTAAAAGACCTCTATGAAAATTACGGCATAATGGTTTTAATGGGTGATTTCTTAGGAATGTATGCAACTGGCTCAGGCGCAGGTTGGTATGAAGGAACTGATTATACCAATCCAGTGCACTGTCAGAATATGCTTGAAAGTGTTAAAGATATGGTAATGGAATACAAAGATGAGCCTTATGTTTTAATGTGGGTACTTGGTAATGAAAACAACTATGGTGAAGTTGGAGATACAACAAAAGTTGGCTCTGGATGTCGTGCAAAAGAACAACCTGAAGCGTTTTACAAATTTGTTAACGAAGCAGCAAAACTTATAAAGTCGCTTGATCCGTATCAAAGGCCAGTTGCAATATGCAATGGCGATATTTTATATCTTGATTATTTTGCAAAGGACTGTCCTGATGTTGATGTTTTTGGTGCAAATGCTTATAGGGGTCCGCATGGAGTTGGAACAAGTTTTTGGCAGGACATTCAGGATATGTGTGATAAACCTGCGATGATAACTGAATATGGTTGTTCTAGTTATGGAAAGGGCTTTTCCCTTGAAGAAGCAGAGGACTTACAGGCAGAATATCATAAATATAACTGGCTTGATATCTACTACAATTCTTGTGGCTATGGAGTGGGAAATTCATTAGGCGGTGTTGTCTTTGAATGGGTTGATGAATGGTGGAAGGCAGGACCGCCTCCGGAGTTTGACCCTTCAGTGCAGGATACAGTTGCTCAGTTTGGTGCACCTTTTATTGATGGTTGGTCTTATGAAGAATGGCTTGGTATCTGCAGTCAGGGGAATGGCAAAAACAGTCCATTTTTAAGGCAGTTGCGAAAAAGTTATTTTGTGTATCAAGAACTATGGAAATAGGAATGTCACCCCGAGCGAATTGTCACCCCGAGCGACAGCGAGGGGTCCCCTTTCCCAAGGGAGTGGTTACTGGCCGTGGGTAAGGGGGGTCCCTCGTTTCACTCGGGACGATGCTTCGCATCGGTTTGCTTCGCCTGCCTTTACTTACTGGCAGGCTCGCAATGACATTGCTTGATAACATGAAACATAAATTGTTATTTTCTTACACTTTACACTTTACGTTTTACACTTCACTCTTTACTCTTTATCCGATTTATGCTGCAACAGTTACGGTTTCTGGTAGAAAACTTTTAGTTGATGGAAAAGAGTTCACTATTAAAGGTGTTTGTTATTCTCCTACACCTGTTGGTTATGGTGCAGGTTATGACTGGTCAACAAAACCTGATATTTATAATACCGACTTTCCATTGATCAAATCAATGGGTGCAAATACTATTAGAACATTTGGTCCACCAACCCAAAAAGAAGCACTGGATGCACTCTCTGACAACGGGCTATATATAATTATGGGCTACTGGGTTAATTCTGGGCAGGACTTTAGTAGTTCAACAGTAAGAAACAATTTGAAAACGGGTTTTATAAATATGGTTAAAACTTGGAAAAACCATCCCGCAGTTCTTATGTGGGCATTTGGAAATGAAGTTTGGCCCGGTGGTTCAGGAACAGATGCTCAAAAATGGTCTAGTTGGTATTCACTTGTAAACGAAGTTGCTCAAGAAGCAAAAAATGAGGACCCAAATCATCCTGTTACAACGGTAAATGGAGATATCTGGACAATAGGAATTCTAAACTATGGTTCTACTGATTCGAGTATGACTGCACTTGATTGCTGGGGAATAAATCTGTATCTCGGAGAGAATTTTCAAGATAGATTTACAAAATATGAGTCAACAAGTACAAAACCACTCTGGATTTCTGAATGGGGTTGTGATGCCTGGGATAGTAGGACAAGTACAGAAAACCAAACTTTACAAGCGAACTATATAAAATCCCAGTGGCAAGATATAGAAAGAAATTTAAGTATTTATTCAGAAAAGGTCTGTATTGGGGGAACTGTATTTGAATGGTCTGACGAATGGTGGAAAAGTTATACAAATTCTCTTGGGAATTCTGGACATGATACTTCAACCGATTGGCCAAACAATAATTATTCTGATACCGGTATGAACGAAGAGTGGTGGGGAATAACTTCAATCTCACCAGGCACTTATGAAAAAACACTAAGAAAGGCATATTATGAGTTAGCTCAACTCTGGGGAGGCACTGGTATTGAACAAAAACCACCAGGAACTGACCTTTTCAGCACAGAACCAAGAAATTATCCAAATCCGTCAAAACCAGGCAAAATCACAAAAATAAAGTTTAAACTTACCTCTGAAAATGCAGAAGTAAATTCAGAAATTTATGACCAGTCAGGCAATAAGGTTTGTGAACTATCAAAACCATCAAAACCAACTAAATATACTTATGAATTACAATGGGATGGAAAAAATTCAAAACAAGATGAAGTAAATAGCGGCATATATATTTGTAGAATTGAAGTAAAATCTCCAGAAGGTCGCTCACAGACAAAATTTAGAAAGATACTTATCGTCAGATGATAGAAAAAATGTCATTGCGAGCCCGAGCGAAGCGAGGCCGAAGCAATCTAATTATTTATTGCGGTTTTATAATGGTTCTTTCTAATTTAACTGCTTTTTCCAAAATAGGCGCTTCTGCTATTTTCCTTAACAATGGTATTGATGCAAGAACTTCTGGAATGGGCAATACCTGGACAACAGTTTATAGTGGTGTCTATAATGTCTATAATAACCCCGCGCTGTTATATCAACTTGAAAAACACAACATAACAGGAACTTACACAATGGAGTTTTCAGACATAAGAAATAATTTCATTGGATATGGCCACTCAGTAAGCACAAAAACAGGAATTGCTTTTGGCTGGTACAGAACAGGAACATCTATTGAAGAAACAACTGAATCTGAACAAATTCTTGGTGAAAACCAGTTTATTGCTGACTGTTTTTTTTCAGGGATTGGCTATAACGCAAAAATTCCAGGCCCGTTAGGATTGACATTGAAATACATAAATGAAAGTTTTGGCAAGTTTTATCTTTCTGGTATAGGATTTGACTTAGGTATAATTCCTATTGCGAGTAAATCTTTTAAGGTTGGTGTGACATTAAAAGATATTTTTGGCACAAAACTTGAAGGCAAATCTTACTGGAGCAATGAAACAATTAAAGAAACAATAGAAACAAAATTAAGAATCGGAGCAATGTATTTCTCTGAAACAGAACTTGAAATTCCAAAAGGAAGCATAAAATTTAACACAAAATTTCTGGTTGATTATGAACAGAATTTTTTCTATCCTGGAGTAGAAATTTTTATTCAGGAAATATTTGGTCTGAGGATGGGCTGGCTTTCTGGTAGGGGTTTAACATTTGGTTTTTCTTTCTGGTATAAGAAAATTAACATTGATTATGCTTTTTTGCTAAATGAAAATTTAGGTAACAGTCACAGATTTACAACATGTTTGAAACTGTAGTTTTTATATTGTGAGGCGAAAAATGAAAAATCAAAATTTAATTGCCAAACTTATTGGATTTATTATTTTAATTTCTTCTTCTGCATCTTTTTCTCAATCAATTCAGAACTCAAGGATAAATCTTGATGCAGAACTAAAGTATGAATTTATTACAAACAAACTTGAAGAAGGGTGGATTGTTGAAGATAAAGGACTTAACAAAATATTTACAGCATCCAGCACTGCAAAAAGTCCTGGCTGGGAAAATTCTGGCGGTGCAATCTTATTGTTTAACATAGGCGCTTTTCCTTCGGAAAACTTTTCTGCGAGCGCGGGTTTTGAGGCAATTTCTGGCTATGCAGACCGCCTGTGGATGCCAATAAACGAGCAACATCGTCTATATAATGATGGACAGAATATTAAGTGGATAAAGGGCGATGCAAAATATTCTACAGAAAAATGGTATTTAAGATATTTTAAGGGCGTTGGTCACTATCACTGGGCTTATGAAGGAGATATGTTTAATTTATATCCTGAACAGTTTGAGACAGAAAGATATTTAAGGGTCTCGGGTAGAGCAGTTCCTGATGGTTTTGAAGGAAACATTAATGCAGGTAGATATGGAAATCTTACTGTTGTAGGTGGTCAGGAAATTGTCTGGGGATACAAAAATGGCATTTATGCAAAATATAATTTTAGATTTTCTAAGTTTGAGAATGCTGTAATTTATAAGAACGAAATCATTCCTTATGGAGAACCAGATGAAAGATTATCTGCTGGAGAGATAAGCACAAAATTTAACATTGCCTACAACATTCCATTTCAGATAGGATTACTTTATCAGCCATTTCGGCTTGGTTGGGATTATCAATATACGGAAGGAAATTCAACAAAACTTCACACTGCGAAGACAGAACAGAAAGATGCAATTGCTACAAAGTTCATACTTACAACACATCCTTACCCTGCTGTTGATGAACTTAGTTTTGAGTGTGGTTATTTTGGACTTGTTGCAGGTAACAAATATGAAATTATAGTGAAATCACACAGGCCTTTAATTGAATATCTTCTTGGGGCAATTGAATATACTTACAGAAAGCCATTGATTGGTCCTTTGCCTTTTATTTATGAAGGGACTCCTGAAAATATGGGACCTGCGTTAATAAATCCCAGGGGACCTGAAAGTCCTTTCTGGGTCAATTGGTCAAACAGGGAAGCAAGCATCCTATCTTTAATTTTTACATTTGACCCAACACCTGCTACCTGGTTTTACAAATATCAACCAAACATACTTGATGAGTGGAACCTGAATCCAAATGAAGATGCATCGCTTTCTTTTGCTCTGAAACTCTCTCTTGAACATTATCCCACAACAACTGACAGAATGTTTTACTATGATGAGAGTGGAAATGTTATTTGGGAGCCATATTATATGCCTGGGGCCTGGGCAACAAAGGACTACTTGAGCAATTTTTCATTGATTGCTAAACTTAAATTCCCGAGATACAGAATAGTTCTCAATTTTTCAGGTGGCGATTCACTTGCTACAAGTTCTCTTGCATATACTGATCGAACAAACAAAGAAAAACCACTTACTTCATTTTTTTCAGGAAGTTTATCTTTGATTCGTGGCCCGTGGAATGGAAGAATTTCATACGGGCAAAATGTCTGGGGACCTGAAGAATGGCACAGACATTTTGGCGAGACAGTTGATAGATTGTACCAGGTAGGTTTAGCAAGAGCATTTGGTGAATATTTCAATTTGAGTATTGACTATACAGCACTGCGTGAAGTAGATGAAAAATATTACGCACCAGAACTTGGCTCGTATGACGAAATAAAACTTCTTGCTAGTATGAAATTTTCATCCACACTGGTTTTTAAATGATTCACTGAAATGTTTATTGTCGAAAATTGTTGGACGGAGATAGAATTTTTTCTGGCGTAGAGGTAGAAATGTATTTAGAAGAAATCCTCAAAAATGATTTATCACGAGAAATCAACCGAGAAGATTCAACTGAAATTGCAACTGCCAAAAGTATAGCATCAAATGGATCAAGTGACTCACTGGTTTGTAATTCATTTGCTTTTAATAGAGCAATTTCATCTGGAACTATAATTTCTAATAGTGTCAGGAGTTTATTTACATACGACTTAATTTCATCTTCAGAATATTCCTTTTTACGACGCATAAGATACCTTATTTCAAGCAAAGTCGTAATTGAAATTAATCCACGAACACGTCCCTGTTCAACCTGCTCTAACAATTTTAATGGAGCAGCCCATAAAGGTTTTCCTGATATTGTTTCAGTTTCTTGTGCAAGTACATTGATGATTACATCTGTATCAAAAATTAGAACTTTATTTGATTTTTCCATAGAGCGAATTTCTCATTTTTCGTATGAATTCAGTACTCGTTTTACCTTCTGGAATAATACCTTTAAACTTTCCAAGCAATTGTTGGGCCAATCCTTTTTTCTTCTTCGGAATGAAGATTCTATTTTGATTGATAACTTTTATTGCTTCTTGGAGAGTAGTCATAAATTTCACCTCCAGCATGGGGAATCTATGAACTCGGCGTATTATAATTATACAAAGTATAAAACAAAAAGTCAACCGCTCTTGGGTTGTCTAAAGGAGTGTGAAAGCATATGAGCAAACAAGAATCGAGAAAAGTAAACTTTGTTTACTATTTACTAATCACTATTCACTATTTACTCATTACTGGTTGTTCAGACCAGAATCCGTCAGACCGACTGATAAACCCAATTCCAAAAGGAGCAACAAATACCACACAATGGAGCACTAAACCATGGGTAATTTACGACGATGAATTAAAGACAGGTGGGGGGATGATGTATTATTCTTCCTCAGATGGGCAGAAACTTGATTTCGCATCTACTGAAAATCCACGCAGCGGCACAAAATGTATAAAATATTCCTGGAATGGAAATAGCGTTTATGACTATGGTAGACAGATATGGCAGAAAGATTGGTGTGGCTGGGGAATTATCTCAGGTAAAGATTGGACTTCTTATGATACTTCTTCAAGAGACCTTTCTGAATCCGGCTATACTAAGATTGTTTTTTGGGTCAGAGGAAATATTGATTCAAACACCACAATAAAATTTGAAGGCCCTGTCCGTGAAGATAAAGGTGGCACAGATTTTATTAGATTAACCAGTGCTGGCTTGACCTCTTCCTGGCAGCAAAAAGAAATTTCTTTATCTGGCACAGATTTAAGTGATGTTAAAGATTTTTTTAAAGTCATTTTTGAAAAAGGTGCAGGCGGAACTGTATATATAGACGATATTCAATATACCAGATAGAAATCATTGCAGGCAGGCTGTGAGGCAATTCCAATTTTTGGTAGCCGACGGCTTTATGCCGTCGTTTCATTTTCGTCAGTAAATAGCGAACACATAAAGTGTTCGGCTACAATTAAGGAAATTCTCGGAAGGGGGTGATAAAAAAGAGGTGCTAAACTTGTAGTTGCCTGATTTATCAGGCAAAACTAAAACAGAGGGAGGAAAATTTATGACTCAAGAGAAATACCTAAAACCCGTAACAGTTTTGTTAACAGCGGTCTTGATTTTAACTGGTTGTGCGAAACAGGCAAGAATCACACAGGTAGCAGAACAGTCTGCGGCAACACCAGCACCAGGTGCTCCAAAAGGACAGCAAATAACTCCTGGGGATTTCTTTTATATCTATCAGGATGCCGGTTCAAGAGAAAATCACTATATTCCTTCAGGATGGATGGGTGACTATGGCGACATGAAAATGAATCAGAACTGCACTGTAGACCCACAATCAGGTAAGTCCTGCATTGAGATAAAATACGATGCAAAAAGAAGACAGGGTGCTGGCTGGGTAGGAATTTTCTGGCAGAATCCAGCAAACAACTGGGGCGATATTAGAGGTGGATATAATCTTACAGGTGCAAAACGACTAACATTCTGGGCAAGAGGTGCAAAAGGTGGCGAAACAATAAATGAATTTAAAATCGGTGGCATAAGAGGTGTTTACTCTGATTCTGATAGCGCAGCAATTGGCCCAATTACACTTACAAAGTCATGGAAGAAATACACAATTGATTTAACAGGACTTGACCTTTCTTATATTTCTGGAGGTTTCTGCTGGGCTACATCTGCTGATATGAATCCCGACGGATTTACAATTTATTTTGATGAAATAAGATACGAGTTTAAATGAGAACATTCATTTTTCTGGTTTTAATTTTTCAGCCCTTCTTACTGGCTTATACTGAAGGGTGGCAAAAGTTTTATGTTTACTCAAGCACAGACCCTTCAAAAAATCGCTATATTCCTTCTGGATACATGGGCGACACAATGGATTTAAACATAAGTGCTGCAAGAATTCCATCGCCCAGCGGAAGTGACCACTGCTTAAGAATTAGATATATTCCAGAAGGGATTTGGCAGTGGGTAGGTGTTTACTGGCAGAATCCAGCAAACAATTGGGGTCAAGTTAAAGGCGGGTACAACCTTAAAGGTGCACAAAAACTTACTTTCTGGATTAAAGGAAAAAATGGTTTTGAAAGAATAACAGGAATAAAAATTGGTGGAATAACAGGTAAATATAGTGACAGTGACTCTTTTACAACAAACTCCATTGTTCTTTCAGAAAACTGGAAAAAATTTGAAATCCCTCTGGAAGGACTTGATCTCACTTACATTTCAGGCGGATTCTGTATAGTTTTAAGAAGAGAAGACAACCCTGGTGGCTGTGAATTTTATCTTGACGATATTTGTTACGAGGGACCGCAAATTGTAGCATTAGAGAAAGAAAAAGACACAAGCCCACCATCTGTCTCACTGAAGTGCTCTGTTAAAGAGTTCTATCCTTCAGAAGAGAATAAACTTATTTTTGCAACTTATGCCTTTGATGAAACAGGTATAGATAGATGGACTCTTGAAATATTTACATCACAGCGGCTTTCAGTAAAAAATTTTTCTGGAAGAGGCACACCGCCAAATGAAATTATCTGGGACGGCAAAGATAAACATGGCAATTTTATCTCAATAGGAAAGTATCAAGCGCTGTTTACTGCAACTGATATCTCAGGGCTTCAGGGTGTAAGCGACACAATTGAATTTGATGTGGTTGAAAAAGAAAAATTTACAGAAAAAAAACTTCAACCGATAAAAGAATATATCTTCTTTATGTCTGGCAAATCAGAAATTCCTGATGAGTTTATCAAAGACAAACTTGATAAAATTGCTCAGACATTTTTTGATAAAGAATATACAACAGTAAAAGTTTATGGTTACACTGACAGTGTTGGCGATTTTGAAAAAAACAAAGAGTTATCTCTAAGAAGGGCAAAAATTGTTGCAAACTATTTGGTTGATAAATGGAAGATAAGTAAAGACAGAATTGTAGTCAAAGGATTCGGACCGGAAAACCCAATTGGTTCAAACAAAACAAGAGAAGGTCGCATGAAAAACAGAAGGGTAGAGGTGATCTTAGAATGAAAGAATTTTTAACTTGTATGATTTTGGTGTGTCTTTTATCAACTTCTTATGCAGTTGAACTTGATTTAAGCCAGAAGACACCAACAAATTCTGCTATACGCTCTTTAATATTTCCTGGCTGGGGACAATACTTCAATGGACAAAAAACAAAAAGTTATATTCTGGTAGGAAGCGAGATTGTTTCTCTTGCATCAACAATTTTGTTGTTCAATCAAGCGGAGGAAACTTACAAAAAGTATGAAGAAAAAGGTGTAAAAAATGACCCTCTCTATGATGAATACAGCAAGCAAATGGACTATGTGTATATTGGGACTGCTTTATCCGTCGGTATCTGGATTTATGCCATAGTTGATGCTTATCTTGTCTGTGACAGGCAGATGAAGGGACAAACTTCTTCTGTATTTAGAAACATTGATTTCGTATTCAGTAAGAATGAAACAAAATTTCAATACAAAATTATTTTCTAATTGTTTCTCAAGAGGGATTAATCTCCATTTTTCCAAACATGAAGAGAAGTCCCAGGGAGGCATCCACATGTTTACTCGACAAAAAATGTTTATTTTTTCAGTGATTTTTTTGACTTGCTGTGTTATACTTTTTATAAGTTGCAGTAAAAGGAGCCGTCTTACAAATTCTACTTTGATTCTAACAATTTCTCCCAGTAGTGCAACTGTTCTTCCTGGTGGCACTCAAACATTTACTGTTTCCGGTAGAAGCGCAAAAACAGACAATCCTGATATTGACCCAGAATGGTCACTGAGTCCAACGACTTTGGGCAAACTCAGCAGTTCGAGTGGAAAAACAGTTACATTCACTGCAGGAAGTTCTGAAGGCAGTGGCAAGATTATTGCCCAGGAGGGGGATGTCCGTGTTGAAGCATTAATTACCGTGACTGCTGGTAGTGTTTGGAAAATTTATAATGATGAAGGGGCGATAGCCACTGTTTGGACATGGGACAGTTATGGAGAGTGGGGAGTCGGTAGTAGTTCAGCCACATTTGATGGTAATTTCACCGGCATTTCAGGTATTCCTGAAGGTGCAAAATGCTTTAAAACGGTTTCTGATAATGGAAATACCTATGCAGGCTGGGGTATTTTTCATGATGGAGGTGTTGTAGCAAGAACGAACTATAGCAATGGACATCTTGTGTTCTGGTTAAATAGTGATGCTGAGGTGAAAGTTGAAATCGAGGGCCCGAAGGGCACCAAAAAATCAAGGAAGATTTCTTCAACAGGTGGTGCTTGGCAGCAGATATCAATACCAATGTCAGATTTTGCCGGCGTGGATTTTTCGCAAATCTATGGTTCATTTTCGATAACAGTAGAAAGTAGTAATAAGACATTTTATGTTGATGATGTTAAATGGACAACAGAATGACTCCTAATGAAGAAAGCCATAATCGTAGTCGAACCCTTTATGGGTTCGTAAAATAGGTTCGCAAAATGCCGACGGAAAAGCGAGGGGATAAACCCCTCGGCTACCAAGGGTCAAAAATATCGGTAGCCGAACCCTTTATGGGTTCGTAAAATGGGTTCGCAAAATAACGAGGGAAGAGCGAGGGGATAAACCCCTCGGCTATCAATGGTCAAAAACATTGGTAGCCGAACCCTTTATGGGTTCGTATATGAATAAACATGAAACCTAAAATTGTGACGAA
>Ga0078972_1011381_pt1 | contig 15984 bp, 18 predicted proteins | sample YelNatPaOPGAMG01_FD_67568 | JGI IMG/M metagenome (GOLD analysis project Ga0078972, IMG submission 67568) | Hot spring thermophilic microbial communities from Obsidian Pool, Yellowstone National Park, USA - OP-RAMG-01 (SPADES assembly) (version 2) | ecosystem: Environmental > Aquatic > Thermal...
CCACCGGCATGCCTACGAAAGTGGTCACGCCCCTGCCCACACCCACAACTGGGGCTACACATACCGCCACTGCGCCCCCAACGATCACTCCCTCCCCGGCGATGACGCCAATTCCGACCGGCACACCCACGATGACCCGAACTCCTGAAGCATCTCACACGCCCCTTTTTACCCCGACGCCCACGCGTTCTCCAACTGTAACCGCCACGCCACAGCCCTGGGTAACCGCCTCACCCACAGCTACGCCTTCTTACACGCCCCTTAGAAGCCCAACCCTTGGAAGCACAAGCACCGCTACGCCCCCAGAGACCCTTCCAAGTCCGTCGGCCACGCCAACAAGCCCGAGTGGGGGCCAAGTCTATGTCGGGTTGCGGGCCTCTAGGGATACATACATAACGGGCGAATTCCCTAACCAGAACTTTGGCTCCCTAGGAGCGTTGGAACTATCTCTACTCCGGGATGGCCCGTTTAAGAACGCCTTAGTAGGGTTTGACCTGCAGGTGATCCCCCCAAGTGCTGTCCTCATAGAGGCCAAACTCTTCCTCTTTGGCCGCAATGTATTCGGCGAAGGCAGAATCCCCCTATGGGCCTATGGCCTCAGACGCGACTGGGATGAACTGAGAGCAACCTGGTATGGGGCTTCTGCCGACGAAACCTGGGAACAAAGCGGCGCCCTGGGCCCCAGCGATCATGATGACGTGGGCGTTCAGGGTTCCTTCGTAGATGGGCCCCAGATAGATTACTACGAATGGGATGTGCGGCCCTTGGTGCAAGAGTGGATCAACGGCACGCGCCGCAACGACGGTTTCTTGATCACGCCGGCAGGGGGCGCCATGACTTTTATCAAACTGGTCCTTTATTCACGCGAATATCGTGAATTCGCGCTGACTCCTTTCCTTTCCCTTGTTTACATTCTGCCCACGCCGACTTTGACCCCGACGGCAACGGGAACACCAACCCTGACGGCAACGCCTACAGCAACGGTGACCCCGACCGAGCTGGCCACCTTAGCCCCCGTAAGGCTGCTCTTTTTGCCGGTGCTCTTCAAAGCAGGCCGGTAACCCCTTGTAAGGATCTCTCTACACCCACTTTGACACGCTGATACAAGTGATGTATCTTGTCAATGTAATGGGATGAAGGGAGTATCATGAATATTATTCAAAGCGTTGGTGACAAGATCATCAGCAATGTGGAAAAGGTGATCATTGGCAAGCACCGAGAGGTACAGCTCGCCTTTGTGGCCATGCTCTCCAAAGGCCATGTGTTGATAGAAGACGTCCCTGGCGTTGGTAAAACCGTCTTGGCCAAATCTCTTGCCAAATCGGTAGGTTGCAAGTTCCGACGTATCCAATTCACTCCTGATCTCCTTCCCAGCGACATCACCGGCGTCTCGGTCTTTAACCAAAAGACAAGGGAATTCGAGTTCCGTCCCGGCCCTATCATGGCCCAAATCGTCCTTGTCGACGAGATCAATCGCGCGACGCCCAAGACCCAGTCCGCGCTCCTAGAGTGTATGGAAGAGCGCCAGGTAACGGTTGACGAGACAACCTATCGTATGCCCGAGCCTTTCCTGATCATGGCTACTCAGAACCCCATTGAGTACGAGGGCACTTTCCCCTTACCTGAGGCCCAACTGGATCGCTTCTTGATGCGCATTAGCCTGGGCCATCCCAAGCCAGAGGAGGAGATCCGTATCCTTGATGCTCAGCAATACGTTCATCCTGTGGAAACGATCGGACAGGTGGTATCGGTCTCCGAGTTGCTAGAGGCCCAAGAAGAGGTTAAGCGCATTTATATCGACCCGCTCATTAAAGAGTATATCGTTGCCTTGGTCAACGCGACGCGAAACCATCCTGACGTTTACCTGGGAGCCAGCCCGCGCGGTTCTCTCGCGCTATACAGAACCAGCCAAGTCCTCGCCGCCTTGCAAGGCCGCGATTTCGTTATTCCCGACGATATCAAGGCCTTAGCTGAGGTGACCCTGGCACACCGCATCATCGTGAGCCCCTCGGCGCGCATTAAGAACGTTGACCCGCGAACGGTGGTACAGGAGATCATCAGTACAGTTCCTGTGCCGGGGATCCGCGTGCGCGCCTCGCGTTAGCCTACAAGCTGCTCCTCCTCTCTCGCCGGGTTATAGTAGCGACTCTGGGTTCGGGACGAGATCATGAACATCCGACGAGCAACCATTGCGGATATTGAGCGTTGCGCGAGCCTTGAGGGCTCTTACACGACAGAGTATGTCTGGCAAATGGAAGAGGCCGTCCATGCCGATTCCATCACCGTCGTCTTCAGGCGCATGCGCATTCCTCGCCGTATAGAGGTCGCTTATCCCTGTGGCATCGGGGATTTGAAAAAGGACCTCCTGCGCAACGAGTGCTTCCTAGTAGCCGAGGAACCCGGTATGGTCTTCGGCTATCTCGACATGACGGTACGCCGCTGGCAAGCTCAAGGTTGGATCGAGCACCTGATCGTGCAGCCGTCTTACAGGAGGCAGGGCATTGCGACGAACCTGCTAGAGGCAGCCCGTCAATGGGCGAGGAGCAACGGCCTTGTGTCCATCGTCGCCGCTGTACAAACCAAGAATGATCCCGCGATAAGCCTCCTAACCAAGCTGGGATACACCTTTGCCGGCTTTATCGATCACTACTTTAGCAATGGCGATATCGGCGTGCTTTATTCCCGCGAGATCTAGACTCTTCCCCCACCGTCCACGCCCCACTATCTGAGCTTCTGCTTTCCTGCCAAGGCTATTGCAGCCGCCTTCAGTAACTTTACACACTCTAGGGGTCGTAGTATACTTTTACAGGGTTAAAAAACCTAGGAGGTGGATAGGCATATGTTATTCTGGCCGATGTTTGACCCCATCTATTACCTATTCGCATTGCCTGCGCTGATTTTAGGGCTTTACGCTCAGTATAAGGTGCGCGCTGCCTACCAACGTTACCGCCGTGTGGCCAATATGAGCGGCCTCACCGGCTACGAGGCTGCGCAACGCCTTTTGGTTAGCAACGGTCTGAGCCATGTGGAAATCCGAGAAACACAGGGAGAGCTTTCGGACCATTACGATCCTCGCACGAAGTCCCTTTTCCTCTCTCCCGGCGTTGCGCGCTCCGCATCGGTCTCTGCGTTGGGAATTGTAGCTCACGAGGTAGGCCATGCTCTCCAAGATCAACAAGGATACGTTCCACTGAAGCTGCGAGCCGGGCTTGTACCCGTTGTCCAGCTAGGGTCTTGGTTGGGGCCGATCATCTTCTTGGCCGGCATGGTGCTTCCGATCAAGAACCTTTCCCTGATTGGGTTGCTGCTTTTCTCGGGCACGTTGGTATTCGCCCTCATCACGTTGCCCGTCGAGCTGAACGCCAGTAACAGGGCCATAGAGATGCTTGGGCGAAGCGGGCTGATAGCCCTTAATGAGGAAAAAGGAGTGCGCGCTGTACTCTCGGCAGCAGCCTTGACCTATGTTGCGGCCGCCGCACAAGCCATATCTACCATCCTTTACTATATCTTCCTATTAGGCGGATCCCGACGGCGGGACTAACCTGGGAGCACGCAACCCACATGGTAATTGGGGGAGTTGACCTCTTGGACCTATCCTTCGACGGACTGCTGCAGACGGTTGTTGACTGGGGACAGCCTCGGTTTCGTGCTGCGCAGATCTGGCATTGGATATACAAGTCCTTGGTCACCGACCCCGAACAGATGTCCAATCTCCCAAAGGACCTGCGTAACCAACTCAAAGAGAGAGCTTATATAGGTCATCTCCGGCCAGTCGCCACAATTACGGCGGATGATGGCCTCACAGAAAAAGTCCTCTTTCAGACTGCAAACGATCAACAGACCTTTGAGTCCGTCCTGATGTGCTATGCAGACCGTAACACAGTCTGCGTTTCCTCGCAGATCGGATGTCCCTTAGCTTGTGCCTTTTGTGCTACAGGACGGCGTGGACTGGTACGCAACCTGACTACGGGCGAGATTATCGCCCAAGTTATGTACTTTGCCCGCAAACTCCTTGAGCAAAAGCTTCACGTGACCAATGTGGTCTTTATGGGCATGGGAGAGCCCATGCTCAATTTCGACGCGGTCTGGCAAGCGATTTTGAACCTCAATGATCACCGAGGGTTCGCGCTTGGTTCACGCCGCTTCACCATTTCCACCGCAGGCGTCGTTCCAGGGATAGAGCGCCTGGCCCGCGAGTCATTGAGCGTGGGGTTGGCGATCTCCTTGAACGCTCCAAACAACGCATTGCGCAACCAACTCATGCCGCTAAACCGTCGCTATCCTCTGGAGCGCCTTATGGCCGCAGCCAAGCTCTATGTTGAGCACACAGGGCGACGCGTTAGCTTTGAGTACGTGCTGGCGAAAGACGTAAACGACTCGGAGGCCCATGCAGAACAAACTGCCAAGTTGCTGCGCGGGATGCTCTGCCATGTCAACTTGATCCCCCTGAATCCGATTCCCGGTTGCGACTATGAGCCCTCTCCTTGGGAGAGGGTCTTGCGCTTTCAAAGGATCCTAACCCAAGGGGGGATCCAAGCCACGGTGCGCGTGAGCCGCGGCAGCGAGATCTGTGCAGGATGCGGACAGTTGCGAGGCCTGTATACAACCGCCGGGACCCAAAAGACCGGCGACCTAAACTCACATGGCGAATCTGGAGATCTTGGGGACTAGCATGTCAGAGCACCGTCGCGTGCGCATTAGCGCTTCAATCCTTTCGGCCGATTTCTCCAAGTTAGGGGCACAAGTACAAGAAGCAGAGTTAGGAGGAGCAGACGCAATACATGTTGACGTGATGGACGGGCGTTTCGTACCCAATATCACCGTTGGCCCCTTGGTCGTGCGTTCCTTGCGTGCAGTGACACGGCTGCCGCTGCAGGTACATCTAATGATCGTGGAACCGGAACGATACATTGAGGACTTTGTCCGTGCCGGGGCAGACCTGATCACGGTGCACGTGGAAACTTGTCCTCATCTACAGCGCACGCTCGGACAAATTCGCGACGCAGGGGCACGTGCTGCCGTCACCCTGAATCCCGCGACACCATTGGTCACCCTAGAGGAGATCCTCGACCAGGTCGACCAGGTTCTGATTATGACCGTGAACCCAGGGTTTGGCGGGCAAGAGCTCATCCCGAGTACGATCAACAAGATTCAGCGCCTGCGGCAGATGATAACCGAAAGGGGTTTGAACTGCGCTATTGAGGTAGACGGAGGCATTAACCTCCAGACCATGGCTCAAGTCGTACGGGCTGGAGCCGATATCTTGGTCATGGGCGCCGCCATCTTTGCCGGCAAAGATGGCATTCAAGCTTCCCTTCGCCGACTCCGGGCCGCTCTTGAGAACTGTAGCTAAGACATAAATACTGGACCAGCCCTACACAAAGCCGGTCCAGTACAAGATGCCCCTACAGCGATAAAGAAAGGCGCTAGATCTTGTTCAGAGTGCGCAAACAACGAGTGCAGATATTAATCCTTTTGGGACGCCCAGCAACGGTAACAACGGCCTTCTGAATATTCGGTACCCAACGGCGATTGGTACGACGCTTAGAATGGCTCACATTGTGACCGTATTGCGGCCCTTTGCCACACATCTCACAGATTGCCATGTTATTCACCCCTTATGATCACCCGAACTGCGAGGGCAAATTTGCGCCAAACATACACAATATGATACCATAAATAAGATATTCCGCAAAACAACAGGAGATATCTCATGAGCGAAGCTCCCCCGATCGGCAAGATTGAGCTTTCGCCCCGCGCCATAGCCAGCATTGCTGCAAATGCCGTCTTGAGCTGCTATGGCGTGGTGGGAATGGCCGCGGCCACCCTGCGCGATGGTATCGCCGAGATCCTTCAGTTTGATAACTACCATCGCGGTGTTGAGGTCAAGGTGGTAGAAGGCAAGATCATTATTGATCTCTATGTGGTCATCGCCTATGGCACGCGCATTTCAGAGGTAGCCCACAACGTGATGGATAGCGTCAAATTTAGCGTGGAACGTGCCTTGGGCATGCCGGTAGCCGAAGTCAATGTACATGTGCAAGGGCTACGCGTGAGCGACTCTGTGTGAGAATCTCTGGAGATACGGTTCCTTGGTTGAGACTCTACTTGAAACGGAAAAGAACGAAGGCTCTTTGAATATTAACGGCAAAAAAGCTGAGAGCCCCGATACCGTCATTGACGGACATAGCCTTCTGGGCGCTTTGCGTGCAGCGAGTGCCTATCTGGACATGCACGTGAGCCAGATCAACGCCTTGAACGTGTTCCCTGTGCCCGATGGGGACACAGGGACCAACATGTCGCTGACGATGCGAGCGGCCGTAAATGAGGTAGGTAACACATCGTATGCCTCCGTCTCCGAACTGGCCCGCGTGATAGCGCATGGAGCACTCATGGGAGCCCGAGGCAATTCGGGAGTGATCTTGTCACAGATCTTGCGAGGGATCGCCCGAGCTCTTGATGATAAAGAGGTGCTCACCGCCGCTGACCTTGCTAGGGCTCTAGAAGAAGGGACGGCGACGGCCTATAAGGGCGTCATGAAACCTGTGGAGGGCACCATCCTCACCGTCGCCAGGGCGGCCGCAAGCGCCGCCAGACGGGCTGCCTCAGCGGGGGGTCAAATCAAAGAGGTGTTGGCCAGCGCGCTCGCTGAAGCCAAGGCTGCGTTGGCTCGTACCCCTGAGCTACTGCCTGTCTTGGCTGAAGCCGGCGTAGTGGATGCGGGCGGTCAGGGGTTCACAATCATCCTGGAGGGGATCTTGAGATATATAAGCGGAGAAAGTTTCGGCGAAGCCCCTTCGGAGAAGGCAGTACTTCAGCGCGCTCGCGCACCAGAGGGCAAATTCAATTACGACACACAGTTCATCATCCAGGGGACGAACCTCGACGTGGAAAGCATCAGAGAGCAGGTCGCCAGGATGGGCGACTCAGTGCTTGTAGTGGGGGATGCACAAACCGTCAAGGTCCACGTCCACACCGACAATCCTGGGAAAGTCATCGAGTACGGAACGGGTTTGGGGCAATTGACCGCAGTGATCGTAGAGAATATGCAGCTCCAGTATGAGGATTTCAAGCGCGAAGCTAACGTGCAAGTTCCCACTTCCAAGCCCGTTTCTGCCGTCCTCACAAACACTTCCTCGGCCCCTGTCAACGAGGTTGCTACGGTCGCCGTGGTCTCAGGAAACGGCCTGCAGCGCGTCTTTGAGAGCCTCGGTGTCAGTGCGATCGTCCCCGGAGGCCAGACGATGAATCCCAGCACTCAGGATTTGCTCTCGGCTATCAATAACGTTGCCGGCGATAAGGTCATCCTCCTGCCCAATAATAGCAACGTCATTCTGACGGCCCAACAAGCTAAGGAGTTGGCCTCAAAGCAAGTGTTTATAGTACCCACCCGTACGATCCCTCAGGGGATCGCCGCCTTACTAGCCTATAATTACCAGGCCAGCTTGGAAGCCAATCTAGGGCTCATGACGGAAGCTAGCACCCAGATACAAACGGGAGAGATCACCCGAGCCGTACGCTCGGTCCAAGTCAACGGGCTCTCAATCGCCGAAGGCCAAATTATAGGCTTGGTGAATGGTGAGCTGGTCGCCGTCGGCACGGATATTTCCATGGTTATGGCCGCATTGTTAGAGCATATGGGAGCTGAGAACTATGAGATCATTACCATATACTATGGCGAGGAAGTGACGCCAGAAGAGGCCGCCCAAGAGGCCCAGAGAATCAAACAGCGGTATCCCAACCTGGATGTAGAAGTGCTCAATGGCGGGCAAGCACACTATTACTATATTATCTCCGCTGAATAGGACTCGATACGAAGAGAGGCGCTGGCATGAGCAATGTCAAAATCGTCACTGACAGCACAGCCGAGCTGAGTCCAGAGGTAGTTGAGGAATACGATATCCGCGTTGTGCCCCTAAGCATACGCCTGGGGGCTGAGACGTATACAGATGGTCCACAACTTAGGTCGCCTGAATTCTACCGCCAGATGATCAAGCAAAAGACACCTCCCGTCGTTATCCCCCCCACGCCGAGACAGTTCGCCCAAGTGTATAGTGAACTGTGCCGCGAGACCGATGATATCGTGTCCATTCACCTGCCCGCCCGGTTTAACGAAACGGTCTTAGCCGCCAGCCAGGGACGTACTGGCCTCCTAGGGCGGTGTCGCATCAGTGTAATTAACTCCCAATTCACCTCTCGGGCTCTGGGCATCTTTGTCACCGAGGCCGCCAAAGCTGCCCGCGCTGGGCTCTCAGGACCAGAGATCGAGCGTTTGGTGCGCAGTTTGCTCCCGCGCACGTATATGGTTTTCTATATTGAGAATCTGGAATACCTAAAGCGCAGCGGGATCTACCGCCAGCCCCGGGAAGGCGTCTTTGGGCCTCCGAGCTCCAAACCTTTACTGATGCTGGAGGAGGGCGAGATCACCCCCTTACAGCGCCTCCGCAACCGAGGTCGGCCAGCAGAGCGCCTATTGGAATTCATCAACGAGTTCCCCTCGCTTCAAGAACTTACCATCCTTCATACAGGGATAATGTGTGATGATGTGGAGGAGCTCAAGGTCTTGCTCAACGAGGGGCCGCGCAAGTGGACGTTCAACGAACATATCTACGGGCCGATCTTGGGCGCTTACATCGGCCCCACCGCACTTGGCGTAGTGGCTTTTGAAGGGCCTAGACGAGAACGTGCCTTACCCTGGTCGCCTTGATCCATACCCGATGAGGCAAGTCCATGGCATCGGCATATGAAAAGCTCAAGCGCATTCTAACCCTTGAGCGAGATCAGAATTACCGTGATCGGGCCGTGATCGGTGGGTTGGCTCGGTTTTTGACTTATTGGGAAAAGGAGGCTCGTCAAGAGGCAGAACGTAATCGCCCTCCCGTCACAGTTGACGATGTCCTCAGGATCCTAGATGGATATGCCCAGCAAACCGTAACAACCCGTCGTCAAGGCGTGGAGCGCTTGCTAGCCCTATTGGAATTAAATGGCACCGAGAAGCCGAGTAGCAGCCAGGCGCAACAAGCCGCTTCGCTTACATGGGCAGCACAAAGGCAAGGGGCGTTAGATGCTGTCCAATCCCCTTCGGTTCCCCCGATGCAGAGCTCCAGAGTTCTCCAAAGGCAACCGGCCAAGCCTCAGGGGAAAGAGGAGCAGATGACGCTAGATTCCCCTGTCACCAAACTTCGTGGCGTCAGCACGGTGATCGCCAGCCGGTTGGCCAAATTGGGGATCAAGACGATCAGAGATTTGCTCTATCACTTTCCTCGGCGTTTTGACGACTTCTCCGACCTGAAAACGATCAGCCATTTGCACCTTGGCGACGAGGCGACCATTGTAGGCCGCATCCTGGAAACCAAAGTGCAGCAAACGCGCAGTGGCCAAACCCTTGTGCGCACAGTCATCACCGATGGCACCGGCACCATTGAAGCCAGTTGGTTCGGGCAACCCTATCTTGAGAAGAAACTCAAAGCGGGCACCGAGATCGTGCTCAGCGGCAGAGTGGACGAGTATCTCGGCCGGCTCGTGTTCACTTCCCCAGAATGGGAACCCGTGCAACGGGAGTTGTTACACACAGGGCGCTTGGTGCCGGTCTACCCCCTCACAGAAGGGCTCAGCGCGCGCTGGCTACGCCGCCTTATACGGAGTGCACTTGAATTCTGGGCACCGCGCATCACGGATCCATTACCTCAAGAAATCCTGGAGGAGACAGGCCTTCAAGGCCTCGGGGCCGCCCTCTTTCAAATGCATTTCCCAGATAACAAGGCCTCCCTTGAGCGGGCACGTCAGCGCCTTTGCTTTGACGAGCTTTTGCTCTTGCAACTGGGTATTCTCGGTCAACGAAGGGTCTGGCGCTCCCAAGCTGCGCAGGCAATGCATGTTCCGCAGCAGGATTTGCAAGCCTTTGTAGATAACCTTCCTTTCAAGCTGACCAGCGCGCAACAGAGAGCCATCGCGAGCATCCTTGAGGACCTACAAAAGCCTGTGCCGATGAGCCGGCTGCTCCAGGGAGATGTGGGCTCGGGCAAGACCGTGGTAGCGGTGGCAGCGATCTTGACCACAGTACGTAACGGCCTGCAGGCAGCCGTGATGGCTCCGACAACGATCCTGGCCGAGCAACACTACCACACGATATCCGGCATGCTCAAGTGTTTCCCCGATATCCGTTGTGAGCTGCTCATCGGGAGCCTGTCCGCAAGCGAAAAACAAAACCTTCACGACGAGATCGCCAAGGGCGCAGTGCAGGTTATCATCGGTACACACGCCTTGATTCAAACCGCTACCGAGTTTTCCCGGCTCGGACTGGTAGTCGTTGACGAGCAGCATCGCTTTGGGGTAGAACAGCGTGCAGCTCTACGGGCCAAGGGCTCAGGCTTCCAACCCCATCTCTTGGCTATGAGCGCTACCCCCATTCCTCGCACACTGGCACTCACGATTTACGGCGACCTGGATATATCGGTCCTAGACGAGCTACCCCCAAACAGACAACACGTCGCAACAGCCATTCGCGATAGAAGCAGCCGTGAACGCGTGTACTCTTTCATCGAGCAACAGATAAAGCAAGGACATCAAGCATTTGTCATTTGCCCTCTGATCGACGAATCGGACAAATTGGACGTTAGAGCCGCAGTCGCCGAATACGAACATCTTCAACAAAAAGTCTTCCCCCATCTGAGGGTCGGCCTGCTTCATGGCCGGATGAGCGCAGAAGAAAAAGAACAGGTCATGGCGGGCTTTAAGGAGGGGCTCTACGACATTTTGGTTTCCACTGCGGTCGTTGAGGTGGGTATTGATGTCCCCAACGCGACCGTGATCCTCGTTGAAGGGGCCGAACGTTTCGGGTTGGCCCAGTTGCATCAATTCCGAGGCCGTGTAGGACGAGGAGAGTTCAAATCCTATTGTATCCTGCTCTCCGACGACCCCTCTCCAGCCTCTCTCGCCAGGCTACAAATCATGGAGCAGACCCATGATGGTTTCGCGCTGGCCGAGAAGGATTTGGAAATGCGCGGGCCTGGAGATTTCTTTGGTATTCGCCAAAGCGGGCTGCCCACACTCAGGGTTGCACGGCTCAGCGATACCGCGATCTTGGAAAAAGCCCGTGCACAAGCCCTGAGGCTGTTTGAAAATGACCCCACATTGGCTGCTCCCGAGCACCAAGCATTGGCGGCCAGTGTGCGCCGTTTTTGGACTATACCAGACCTTTCCTAAGGAGGTTTCTTTTGGCCATTGCAGTATATCCGGGGACTTTTGACCCTGTTCACTACGGTCACATCGATATAGCCAAACGAGCAGCAGAGATCTTTGAGAGGTTGATCGTGGGCGTTTACGAACGTCCTCAGAAGAGCTTGATGTTCTCGCTAGCCGATCGCCTGACGATGATGCGCGAGGCCTTGCGAGATATCCCCAATATCTCGGTGATGTCTTATCGGGGGCTGACGGTTGATTTCGTAAGACAACAGGGAGCCTCAGTGATCGTGCGCGGATTACGGGTGGTTTCGGATTTCGAGCTAGAGTATCAGATGGCCTTGACCACACGCAAGCTGGCTCCTGAAGTGGATATGGTCTGCCTGATGACCAGCCTGGAATATGCCTTCATCAGCTCCACCATCGTCAAGGACATCGCCCTAGCGGGTGGCTCAGTCTCTGCGTTCGTGCCCCCTCATGTTGAGCGCGCCCTATATCTTGTAGCCAAGAGCCGGGGAAACCCGTCTAACGTCATGAACGCGGAAAGGGGGTGATCAACATAGACATTCTACAGCTTATTGATCGTCTTGAGGAGTTGGTTGATCGCGGGTGGCGGCTGCCTTTCGGGGGCAAAGTAGCCATTGATCGGGACATGTTTTTGAACATCATCGATCAGATGCGCATTACGATCCCCCAAGAAATCAAGCAAGCCAAGGATATACAGCGCGAGAGAGACAAGTACGTGGCCCAGGCCCAGGAGGAGGCTAGGCGGATTATCGCCCAAGCCCGAGAAGACGCCGCAAAAGAGCTGGATAATCACAAACTCAAGAGAGCGGCCGAGGCGCAGGCAGAGGCTATCTTGAAGCGCGCGCAGCTTGAGGCAGCCCGTATTCGTGCCGGCGCGGACGAGTATGCCGAGGCCCGGCTAAAGGATCTGAGCCAACAAGTCGCACAGCTACAGATCGTTATCCAAAACGGCATTCAGACCTTGGAGGCACGACGTATACAACAAACAGAGGTGACTCAGGCGAAACAGACAGCCACTGCAGCCACTAAGCCGCCTCAAGCAAAATCCGAGCAAACGAGCACAGGCGAAGGGAAATCATCCGAATAGCTTCCCAATGCGCTTCTTTCTGGGGTCCTGCTTTTGACATGACCGGAGAGCATGCTTATAATCAATCAATAGTGCGAATCGGCCCAGAAAGAGGGAACATGTTTCACAATGTGGCTCAATTGCTCAAGGAAGGGATTGGGGCCACTCGACAGGTAGAGATCTCCGGCGATCTGTTGGACATTGACGAGAATAATGCAGGGCCTACGCACGTTGAGGGTAAAGCAACCCTTTTGCGCACCGAGACGGGTATCCTCGTCACGGCGCAAGTGCGCGTCAAATTGATCCAGATTTGCCGTCGCTGCCTGGAACCGACCTTGCATGAAGTGGAATTCGAGGTAGAAGAGGAGTTCGTCCCTTCTATAGATATCCGGACCGGCTTACGATTACCCATAGCGGACAAAGATAGCCCGGAATTGATCATTGACGAGCATCATATCTTGGACTTGACCGAGGTCTTGCGCCAGCATGTAGTGATCCATGGTGTGGGTTTTGGCCTATGCCGGCCAGACTGTAAAGGCCTTTGTCCTACATGCGGCCATAATCTTAACCTCGGGCCATGTCAGTGCGTAACGGGTAAATTAGATCCGAGACTCGCCGTCCTTGGCAAGTTGCTTGGGTCTCGGGAAGAAGATACCATCTGAGTGAAAGGAACGTATCCTAAATGACACCTCTACCTAAGCGTAAGCTTTCCAAAGGGCGCACGCATCGCCGTCGGAGTCACGAGGCTCTAACCGCCGTGCGTTTGGTTGAGTGCTCCTCATGCCACAAGATGCGTCCGCTTCATCGGGTTTGCCCAAGCTGCGGCACATATCGTGGCATGACAGCTATTCGCGTCAAGGCCGAGAGCTAGCCTTAAGCAAGTTGTCCGGGTCACGTGTCGTTCCTCTGGTGCTTTTTAAGGATGATGTAGCCGAGCTTATTGCCTAGTACGGTGGCGGAGGCGGAAGAATTATGGAAGAAGCCAGACTAGGGACCGTGCGTATCTCTCCGCATGTGCTTGCCACCATCGCTCGACTTACGACACTATCGGTGCCCGGAGTAGTGCGTATGTTTCGCGATCTCCCCAGCGGCGTCGACCGCCTATTGAAGGGAAAAGGCGCCAGCGACGGCGTGCGCATCCAAGTTGTTGACGAGGCCGTGTCGGTGGATCTCTATATCGTCGCCGCCCAGGACGTAAACCTATACCAAGTAGGGCGAGAGATACAAACTCGCGTCGCGCGAGCGATTAAGGACATGGTGGGCATGCCCGTGTTAGCCGTCAACGTGCACATTGAGAATGTTGAGGATGCGCGCGACCATGGATAGCCTTTGGGACGGAGAGACCATTTGAAAGTCCGGAGACGTGCCCGAATCCTAGCTTTGCAAGCACTTTTCGAAGTAGATACGGCTCACCACCAACCGGAAGCTTCGCTACGAGGACGCCTAGAGGAATCACCCATTTCCCCGGAAGGCGAAAAGTTCTGCCGTGAGCTACTATACGGTGTCCTCCAGAATCAACGCGTCCTAGATACCCTCATTCAACGCTTCGCTCCCGAATGGCCCATTGAGCAGATGGCTCCTGTGGATCGTAACATCCTCCGCTTGGCTGCTTACGAGATCCTCTTTAGCCAGAGCACGCCCCCGAAAGTGGCCATTAGCGAGGCTGTGGAATTGGCCAAGATCTTTGGAAGCGATAGTTCCTCTCGCTTTGTTAATGGTGTGTTGGGAACGCTTTTCGCTCATAAGCGAGAACTCAACCTGATGACCGCTCCAGCGCCATTGACAAGTGCGATAACTCCGGCAAAAGCGGACAACTCCCTTGGCCGGGAAAGCTCTACCAGGAGGTCTGCTTAGAATATGTTTGGAATAGGCACTGGGGAGCTCTTGTTGATACTGGTCATAGCTGTGTTGGTTGTGGGGCCCGAGCGCATGGTGCAGTTTGCCGGCCAGCTCGGAAGATGGTTAGCCCAGTTCCGTCAGACGACAGAGAGCGTCACCAAGGAGTTTAAGGAAGCCTTCTCATTAGAGGCTGAGGAACAATCCGAGAATGAGGCTTCCACCGGTGCCGAGGCGCAAGAGACGCCCACGCCTCAGCCAACGAGCCCAAGTTCGGCAGAGCCTGCTTCCTCAAGCTCCATAAGCCAGAGCGAGGTTGCCGCCCCCGTTGTGGAGCCAGCTCCTTCACCTATCTCTTGGGACGGCGAAACCAACCCGGTTGAGGAGATCGCATCAAGCAAAGCGGGACCTGACACCGAGCCGGTTATCGTTGAGGTTGCCGAGCTGGTGCCGGAGGAGCAAGATGTGGAACCGGTTGTCCTCGATCAGGTGGTGCTCGTTGACGAGAGTATAACCGAAGGGACGCCAGGTGGCGAAGGGTAATTCCTATGTCAAATGATGTTCAGCTCACCATCTTTGAACACCTTGCGGAGCTTCGCTCGCGCCTACTCAAATCGGCATTAGCGCTGCTTGCCGGCACAGCCATCAGCCTGATATTCGCCGAGCGGGTGCTCCAGGTCCTTATCTCCCCGCTGGGCGACAAGGTCCCCCAAACGATACACCCCACCGAGTCGTTCATCGTGTATTTCCGCGTGGCCCTCATCGGTGGAGTGACATTGGCTATGCCCGTCATCGTATACCAGATTGTCCGCTTCATGCTTCCGGGGCTACTTCCCCAAGAGAAAAAGTACCTTTACTCCCTCCTTCCCGGCGTGTTCGTATGCTTCGCCAGCGGAGTGGCCTTTGCTGCGCTGGTCATGCTCCCCGCAGCAATCAATTTCCTCCAAAGCTTTATGAACACGATCATTGACAACCGTTGGACACTTGATAACTACATCTCCTTCGTAACGCGCGTCATGTTCTGGATGGGCATCGTCTTCCAAACGCCACTGCTGATGTTCTTCCTGGCCAAGCTCAATTTGATCACCGCCAAGAAGCTGGCGCGTTTCCGCAAGTACGCGATCGTGATCATCGCCATCATCGCGGCCGTCGTAACCCCCACCCCAGATCCCATTAACATGATGATCGTCATGTTGCCCCTCATGTTGCTCTATGAGGTCGGCGTCATCTTGGCGCGCATCGCCGTTGCGGGGAGAAAACCAAGCTCAGTAGAAGCCTCCTCGTCGCCGCAATCCTAATTGAAGAAGAGAGACTCCATGACGAGAATCAAAGTCCTGATCATGGGCGCGGCCGGACGCGATTTTCATAATTTCAACGTCCTCTTTCGGCAAAATCCCGCTTATGAGATCATCGCCTTTACCGCCGCGCAGATACCCAACATCGGGGGGCGAATCTATCCACCCGAACTGTCCGGGCCTTTATACCCCCTGGGCATCCCGATCTATCCCGAAGAGGATCTAGAAACCCTTATCAGACAAAACGACATCGCCCAGGTTATCTTCGCCTACAGCGACGTCTCGCACCCCTACGTCATGCACCGGGCTTCGGAGTGTCTGGCCGCGGGCCTGGATTTTTGGCTGATGGGGCCCGGCAGCACGATGCTCACCTCCCCGCGGCCCGTCGTGGCCGTGACCGCGGTGCGCACCGGGGTAGGCAAAAGCCAGACCACCCGCCGCGTGGTCTGGCTGCTCCGCCGGCGTGGGCTCAGAGTCGTGGTGGTCCGCCACCCTATGCCCTACGGCGACCTCCGGCGCCAGGCCGTCCAGCGCTTCGCGACCCTCGAGGACCTGGACCGCTATGAAACGACTATCGAG
>Ga0078972_1011383_pt1 | contig 15980 bp, 8 predicted proteins | sample YelNatPaOPGAMG01_FD_67568 | JGI IMG/M metagenome (GOLD analysis project Ga0078972, IMG submission 67568) | Hot spring thermophilic microbial communities from Obsidian Pool, Yellowstone National Park, USA - OP-RAMG-01 (SPADES assembly) (version 2) | ecosystem: Environmental > Aquatic > Thermal...
ACCCGCGCCGGGGTGGCCGGCAGCTCGCGGATGCGCACGCCGACGGCGTCATAGATGGCGTTGACGATGGCGGGCGCGGTGGCCGAGGTGGGCAGCTCGCCCATGCCCTTGGCACCCAGGGGGCCTTCGGGGTGCGGGTCCTCCACCGGGATGGCAGTGATTTCGGGCAGGCGCTCGATGCCCGGCACGCCGAGCTTGCGCAGGGTGTCGGTGACGATCTGCCCCTCGCGCATGACGAACGCCTCGCTCAGGGCGTAGCCCAGCCCCATCATCACGCCGCCCTCGATCTGCCCCTCCACAGCCTGCGGGTTGATGATCGTGCCCGCGTCGTGGGCGGCGATGACGCGCAACACCTCGACCTCGCCCGTCGCCTCATCCACCTCCACCACCGCCGCCTGCGTGCCGAAGCAGTAGGCCACATGCAGGCGGTGCTCGGCGGGGTCATAGATGCCAGCAGGCACGTCCTTGTAGGCACGGGTGCTGTCGGCTGCATAATGGCCCACGGCTTCGAGGGTGCGCCCCTCGTCTGCCAGCCGCGCGGCCAGCTCCTGCAGGCTGAGGAGCTCTCGCCCATCGGCCACGGCCACAATGCGCCCCTCGCGGAGGTCGAGGGCAGGGCCGGGCTGGGCAACTCCGTCTACGGGCGCATCCGGGCCCAGCGCCTCCGCTGCCTCCTCGAGCACGCGCTCGCGCCACGCCCGCGCCGCCGCCACAACCGCGTTTCCGGTGATAAAGGTCTCGCGCGAGGCGGTGGTCATACCGCCACGAGGGTCCAGGCGCGTGTCGCCGGTGTGCACGCGCACCGACCGAAGGGGCACGCCCGTCACCTCCGAGGCCAGTTGGGCCATAGCCGTCTCGGCGCCGCCGCCCAGGTCCGAGCAGCCGGTGCGGACCAGGAGCGTACCATCAGCCTGCAGTTGCAGACGCGCCTCGGCCTCGTCCTTCAAGCCGCCGCCCAGGCCCACGTTCTTGAACGAGGCCGCCACGCCCACGCCGATGCGCTTGCCCGGCCGCGGGCTCGGCAGTTCCACCCGCACCAGCGCCTGCCGCACCGCCTCCAGCGTCGGCACCGCGCCCACGCTCGCGGTGAGCACCTCACCGGTCGCCGTGATGCTGCCCGGGCGCAGCGCATTCAGCTCGCGCAGGGCAAAGGGGTCCATGCCCACGCGCCTAGCCAGCTCGTCCATCTGCAGCTCGCAGGCAAAGGTGACCTGGGGGTTGCCAAAGCCGCGCATGGCGCCACAGGGCACGTTGTTGGTGTAGGCCAGGTAGGCATCGACCTTGACGTTGGGCACCACATAGGGCCCGCAGGCAAAGCTGGCCGAGCGGAAGATCACCGAGGGCCCAAGCGAGGCGTAAGCGCCGGTGTCGGCGTGGATGGTCACTTCCATGGCCGTGAGACGGCCGTCGCGCTTGGCGCCCGTGCGGAAGTGGACGACTTCGGCATGCCGCTTGGTGGAGACGCGGATCGACTCGCGCCGGCCCATGACCATCTTGACCGGCCGGCCCAGGCGCCACGCTCCCAGCGCGGCGAGGATCTGCAGGGTCACATCCTCCTTGCCGCCGAAGGCGCCGCCCACCGGCATGTGCACCACCCGCACCTTCTCGGGGGGCAGGGCCAGCGAGGCCACAATCTGCTCGTGGATGGGCCAGGGCCCCTGGCTGCCCTCGTAGACCACGACGCCGCCCTCGCCATCGGGCTCGGCCAGGCAGGCCTCGGGCTCCATGTAGGCGTGCTCGATAAAGGGGGTGCGGTAGGTGCCCTCGACGATGATGTCGGCCTCGGCAAACCCCGCCGCCACGTCGCCCTTGCGGATGTGCACGTCCTTGAGCAGGTTGCCCTTCTCGTGCACCTGGGGCGCGCCGGGGGCCAGGGCCGCCTCGGGGCCATCGACCACCGGCAGCTCGCGGTACTCGACGCGGATGAGGTCGAGCGCGGCCGCGGCCTGGGCCTCCGTCTCGGCATACACCACGGCCACTGCGTCGCCCAGGTAGCGCACCCGGTCGACCGCCAGCACCGGCTGGTCGGCCACCAGCTCGCCGAAATGCTTGCGGCCCGGCACGTCGCTGGCCGTGAACACCGCCACCACGCCCGGCGCCCGCCGGGCCTCGCTCGTATCGATGGAGAGGACCTGGGCGTGGGGGTAGCGGCTGCGCAGTACCCGGCCATAGAGCTGGCCGGCGCGGCTGAGGTCGGCCGTGAAGCGCAGCGCGCCCGTGGCGCGCTCGATGCCGTCGAGGCGCGCCGCCGATTTGCCCACCCCGCCCGAGACCAGAGCCTCGGCCCTCTCGCGCGGCACCTGTACCTCACCCCGGCGCACCATCTCCGCCGCTTCTCGCACCGCCGCGACGATCTTGACATAGCCGGTGCAGCGGCACAGGTTGTGGGCCAGGGCCGCACGGATGGCGGCCTCGTCGGGGTCCGGGTTGGCGTCGAGCAGGGCTTTGGCGGCCATGATCATACCGGGCGTGCAGAAACCACACTGCACCGCTCCCTGGTGTACAAAGGCATATTGCAGGGCGTGGACTGTCGTGGGCGTGCTCAGCCCCTCGATGGTCTGGATCTGCGCGCCGCGCAGGCGGCCCAGCCGCAGCAGGCAGGAGCGCTGGGCCTTGCCATTGACGATGACGGTGCACGTGCCACAGTGGCCCTCTCCACAGCCGTTCTTGGTCCCGGTCAGCCCCAGCGTGTCGCGCAAGAAGCTCAAGAGGGGCATATCGGGTGACGCCTGCACCCTGTGCAGCACGCCGTTCACACTCAGCTCGATCGCCTCGTCGCTCATCATCATCCTCCAGCCTCAGGAAGCACGCCCAGCGCCGGCCAGTGCCTGGGCAAGGGCCGGCCGCTCTGCTCCGCCGCCACCCGGCCCCTACCCCACACCCTAAAGGTTGGGCTCCGGTTACGTGCGAAGCATCAAACCCGGAAGGTGCGCCTGCACATCGGCCTCAGGCAAACTGGGGCAAATACGCGGCGTGGGTGCGCAACAGTTCGTCGAGCACGGCCCGCGCCGTGGTGCTGTCGGGCACAACGGGGTCGAGCACCAGCGCCTGCAGCGCCGCCTGCCGGTCACCTTGCACCGCCGCCTGGACCACCAGGTCCTGAATCTCGTGCTCGCGCCGGCAGAGCGCCGCAATCCCGGCCGGCAGCGCGCCCACCGGCTCGCCCGAGATCTGCCGGTTGGCGATGTGCGCGGGCACCTCCACCACCGCGGTAGCCGGCATGTTGTAGATGGCGCCCCGGTTCACCAGGTTGAGCGCATCCTCATGGCGCGAGAGGTTGTCGCTCAGGGCCTCCATCAGCGCCACGGCGCGTTCGCCCGAGTCCTTCGACAGCGCCTCGCGGCCCAGCGCCTCGTCGCCCGCCCCGATGCGCTCCACCTCGCGGTGCACGCGCTCCAGGCGCACCTGGTAGCCGGCCCAGTCGTAACCGGTCAGCTCCATATACTTCCAGGCAAAGCCCACATACTCGCCCGCGTGGCCATCGCCCGTGGCAGGGAAGAGGCCAAAGATGCGGTCCAGCTCCTGCGAGAGCGGCTCCACATCGGGCATCTGGGCGATGCGGCGCCGGAACTCGGGGTAGAGGTCTTCGCCCGTCTCACGGTTCGTCAGGGAGAGGATCCAGGTAAAGTGGTTCAGGCCGGCCGCCCGGATGGCCAACCGCTCTACCGGCAGGTCGAGCACCCTCGCTGCGAGCCGGTAGCCGTAGCCGATCTGGTGGCAGAGACCCACGGCCTTCACCCGGGTGTGGCGGGCCAGCGCCAGGCAGACGCGGCTCATGGGGTTGGTAAAGTTGAGCAGCCAGGCCTGCGGCGCCAGCTCTTCCACGTCGCGCGCGATCGAGAGGATCAAGGGGATGTTGCGCAGCGCGTGCGACAGCCCGCCCGGCCCCCCGTTCTCGCCCAGCACGTGCTTGATGCCGTGCTTGAGGGGGATCTCCCAGTCGAGCTTCCAGAGCCGCTCGCGCTCCACCGCCACCGACACGACCACGAAATCGGCGCCCGGCAGCGCCCGCCGCCGATCGGTCGTCGCGCTGAAACGGCAGCCCGCGCCAGCCATCTCGTTGAGGCTGCGTGCGTACGCCAGCACCTTCTGCAAACCCGCCTCGTCCACATCCACCAGCACGATCTCAGAACCACGCAGTGCCGGCGAGAGCAGGATATCGCGCACCGTTGCAGGGCCGAAGATGATGCTCCCGGCTCCGATCAAGACGATCTTGGTCCTGGCCAAACTCTATGCCTCCCTGCGGCTTCAGCGAGCGAGAACCGCCCCATCTGAACGGGATTCCGATCAGCCTGCCATCAACTGCCTGAGCGTGACTCCCTCCGGCAGGCTGCCGGCCGCAGGCACAGGCCGGCTCTGGGCCAACATCAGGCACTCGGTGGCCGCCAGGCGGCGGTACTCATCCACCGCGAGCAGCCCCTCCATCTGCTCCCACATCTCGCGCTGCGACTCGTGACAACGGGCCGCATCGATCTTGGCCCGTAGCTGGCCCTCCAGCACCAGGGTGTGAGTCACCCGGCCGACCGGCTCGGACCCGGTGTCGGCCAAGAGGAGTTGCCGCTGGGATTCGTGCATGCCCACATAGAAGAGCCGGCCCGGCTTCCAGGGGCTGAGGCCGTTCTGCAGGTCCTCCGCATACAGCTCCTCATCGCCCGCAGCACCAAACGCCGCCGTCGCATAGGCGCCAATCGCCACATGGTCGCGGTGGCCGTAGAGCCCATCGGGTCCAAAGGTGATCACCACCTGCGGCTGGTGGCGGCGGATCAGACGCACCAGCCGGCCGATCACCTCAGGCGCGCTCGCCCGCGCCAGCGACCCTTCCGGGGGCGTGCCATGCTCGGGCCGCCATCCCGAGTCGCCGTAGGCCAGCACTTCGAGATGCCGGATGCCCAGGCGCCGGCACGAGCAGCGCAGCTCATGCCTCCGCACCTCGGCCAGGCGCTCGCGGTTCTCGGCAGTGTGCTCCTCGTGCGAGCCCAAGTCGCCCAGGGTCGCACACACCAGCACCACTTCGGCGCCTTCCTCCACGCAGGCGGCCAGCGTCGCCGCTACTGCCAGCTCATCATCGGGGTGAGCGAAAATCGCCATCACGCACGGTGTTGCCATAGTGTTGAGCCTCCCCAACAGCACGGAACCCACGATCGCCTGCGAGATTATACGCCGGCCGAACCCCCTGGCAAAAAACAGACGTCTGAGCGCTACAGACGCAAAAGGAGTGGAGGTGGCCGCCTGATGCCGGCGCCACCTCCACTCCCCGGTCGTTCCGCAGCGTGCGGCCTACTTGCGCACCTGTCCGGGCAGCAGGATGCCGCCCTCGGCTCCACCCTGGGGCGCAGCCTGGCCTGGGATGAGGATGCCGCCCGCCGTGCGCGCGACGCGTGCCCTGCCCTCGGGCGCATCACCGGACGGCTCGCGGCCGGCCCGCGCCGCCTCGGCACGGGTTCGCTCCTCGGCCAGAAGGCGTGCTGCCTGGCGCATCCGCTCCATACTCGGTCGCGGGTCAAAGTACCCCTCGCGCTGGGGCACCTGGCCCCAAGTTGGCGCAGCCTCTGGCGAAAAGAGGTAGTGGAACATTACATAGCCCACCTCGCGCAGGAAATCCTGCCAGGTGGCCTGGTAATGCTCATCGCGATAGACGGCAAAAGCCCGCTTGGCCACCCCCACCAGTGCCGGCCCGAAGGCGCCTGGCACGAGCACCGTGCCCCGCGACAGCCGGCCTCTGGCAGCGTCACCAAAGCGCCTGCCCAGGAACAGATCGCCTGGCCTGGCAAGGCGCGCCAGGCCGGCGTCGCGGACGGTGAACAACCCACCGGCCAGCAGGTCGCCAATCTGCATCTGCCCGTCGGCGCCGATCTCCTCGACGCCGTAGAGCGACAGGCAGCTTGCACTGTGCTCGGCCAAGAGTTCCCGCTGCTCCATCGTGAGGCGCGGGCCCTCCTCAGCCGCAAAGAGCTCCACCACCCGCCGCCGGTCCTTGCTCGTAGGATAGTCGTAGGCGTACCACTCGAGGAACGCCTCCATTGCCTGCCGATCCAGCACGCGAGCCACGCGCAGGTCGAAATCGCCGTTCCAGAAACGGCTGAACGCCGACTGCGTATCCACCGACAGAGCCGGCCGGCCCAGGTAGTCGACCAGACGCAGCCACAACTGCTCGTCCTCGCGGTCGCGGGCCACATCCCGCACCTGCCTGGCCCGGTCTTTCGGCATGCAGCATTGCTTGTACTTCTTCCCACTGCCGCAGGGGCAGGGCTCGTTCCGCCCGGTCGTTGGCATATCCGTCAATCCTCACCATGAGTGCTCTTTCTGTCAAGACTTTACCACAGCGCATGGAGCCCGTCAAACGCCCGGCGCGGACTCGTTCCCCCTGCTTTGACGCGGCCATAGGCGAAGTGCTAGAATGGCCCAGGCGATACCCACCAGACAAAGGAGACAGCCATGCGCAGAATCACGATCACTGCAGGGTCGGTCAGCGCCGAAGCAGAACTCAACGACTCCAAGACCGCTTCGGCCCTCTGGGACGCTCTGCCCATCCAGGCGCGCGCCAACACCTGGGGCGACGAGGTCTACTTTGGCATTCCCGTGCACATGGGCGAGGAGAACGGCCGCGAGGTCGTGAGCATGGGCGAGATTGGGTACTGGCCGCCCGGCCACGCCTTCTGCATCTTCTTTGGGCGCACGCCGGCCAGCCGCGGCTCGGAGATCCGCGCCGCCAGCGCCGTGAACCCCCTGGGCAAGATCATCGGCGACGCCAAGGCCTTCAAGAGCGTCCGCGACGGCGAAACGGTCACCATCGAGCGCAAGGAAGAGGCGTGAGACGTCAAGCGTGAGACGTAAAGCGTAGAGCGTGATGCGTAAGGGCGCCAGCTCGCTGCGGCCAAGACCGCAGGAGTAGCGCCCTTACATGTTTGACCTTGCGTTTCACGCGGGGCTACTGCCCCGCTAGAGGCCCCGTGTCGAGCAACTGGAAGTAGAGCTTGTATTGGCCCCCAGCAGTGATGGTGGTGCCGGCGCCCGACGGATGGTCGATGACCTGCCCCGCGGTGGGCCCTTCGATGCGCAGCAGTCTATACTGCCAGCGAGCCGGATCCTTGCCCGGCGGCGTCTGCGGCGCGACACTCAGGCTCCAGGCCTGCCCCGCAGGCGGGTAGAAGGTCCAGAGCACCGCTGCGTCGCCGGAGGCATCGCGCGCGGTATAGAGAGTGCCCTGCTCAGTGCCGCCGACCCAGGCCTTGACGGGGATACCGTCCCAGCCGCCGTAGATGACGACCGAGACGTCGGTATCCATTCCCCTTTGGACTCCACAACGCCCTTGGCCAATCGACCGATGCACGCACCGCCATGCCCGAGGCCACTCGCACGCCCTTCGACCGTGCCCGCCACTCACGCAGGCGCGGAGAGATGAGGTGCCGATTATTGTTGGCGGGTGTACAGAGCGATTATACTGCTTCCCGCCGCCCATGTCTATGGAAAGTTCACATATTGTGACCTGTTCGTGACTAGACTGCCGAAGGGAACGGAGAGGAGTGCGCCGGCGAGACGCCGTGCTGCGTCGTGCCGACCCAGCTACTGTTCTGCCTGCGGCCTTGTTTCGAGCAAGTGGGAGTGAGGGAATGGAAGCGAAGGTGAGCGGAGGCGCAGAGGAGGCTGGCAATGCCCGTACGTCCTCTGCGCCTCCACAGCGATTCCTGCCTGCCCCTGCTACTGCGCGCCCTCCAGCGCCGCGCGGATGGCCGCCAGCCGTTGCGGCCGTTCGGCCACAAAGCGCTCGACCCCCTTGAGCAGCCACTCGGGCGAGAGGTGAGCCTCTTCCAAGAGCTCGTCGACCGTGCCGCCGGTGCGCCAGCGGTTGTCCCAGTCGCTCGACAGGGTGTAGGCCTCGGCCACCTTGTTGTCGAGCCAGTCGTGCATCAGGCGGCGGGCACCGTTGGTGATGGCCATGGCATCGAGCCGGTCCGCCGGCGAGAGCACCTCATCGCGGTAGCTCTGGGGCTGCAGCTTGAACAGCTCTGGGCTGATCGCCGCGACGATCTTGACGTTCAGGCCGCGCCGCTCCAGCTCGGGCAACAGCTTGACCACCCCCACCGTCGTGCTCGTGCCCTGCACGATGACGGTGCCCATGCGCGGTAGGCCCGGCTTGTAGGGTCGGATGACATAGGCGCCCCGCGCCGCCGCCAGGTGCGATGGGATGCCCAGCGCCTGCCGGTCGGGCACGGTGATGGGCGGCCGGGTAAGGTGCAGGGCGATAAGGTGCGCATCCTGCTTGAGCGCCGCGCCCAGGACTACCGGCACCTCGTTGTACTCCCACGGGTGCACGTTGATGATCTGGCCCTCAGGGAAGAGCTGCGTGACCCCCGGGGCAAAGATGCCAAAGTGCGTCCGCGAATCGTCGGCCGTCTCGGGGCCCGAGTGGCCCACCACCCAGATGATCTTGCCCAGCCTGAGCTGGCAATCCTGCGCCATCTGGCTGAAGAGGCGGAACGGCCCGTACTTCAGGTAGCTGAACGAGCCATAGGTCGAGCAAGCACCGAAAAAGCCCCAGAACTCGGCCTCCGGGTCCTCCGCCAGGTTGGTGGAGACCAGCCCGGCCATGATGCCCGAGTTGGCCAGCTCGGTGATCTCCTGCGGCAGCACCACGCCGGTAGGGTTGGTCTCGCGGTCGTACACTCCGTAGCCCGCAAAGTCGCCATAGCCCTGGCCGAAGCCGATGATGTTCGTCGAACCGGCCAGATCGGCTGCGGCCACCAGGAAGAGGGGCCTCCCATAGTGCTTGTGGGTGTAGGCATTGATCCAGGCGCCGAACTTGGCCAGGGCCGCCCGGTTAGCCACCTTTGTGCCTGGGGCCACAAAGAGGTCGGCCGGGTAGTGCTCATAGTCATAGAGCGCGGGGTCTTGGAGCGGGTTGCGCTTCAGGTCAAAGCGAATGGTGGGGATGTCGTCGGGCACCTGCTCACCCAACTCGACCAGGCGGTTGGCCAGGTAATCAACCAGCTCCTGGTCGCGCCGCAGGACGCTCAGCACCACGTCGATATTGCGCAACGTCTGCGCCACCTGCTCGGCCTCGGTGGCCGGCGCGGGCTGGCCGCAGCCCTCGAACTCGACGCCGTACTTCTCGGCAAAAGGCTGCACGGTGTGCCAAAAGAGGTCACAGTTCATGGGGGCATGGGGAGCCCCGTGCGACTTGTTGTCGTACACCAGGTAGCCGCGGCCCTTGCGCGTCTTGACCCAGCCCATGGTCGGCCTCTGGTCGGGGTTCGGGGTCTCGGTCATTTCGAGCAGCACCCGGGTCACCGGCTCCCAATCCATGCCCTGCTCGGTGCCAAAGACCCGCCAACCGTGGGGCTCGAACCAGTCGCGCGGGGTGCCGTGCACCACGCGGCTGACCGGGTGATCATCGATGCCAAAGTCGTTCCAGTCGACCACATAGTAGAGGTTATCGAGGCCCAGCCCGTAGGCCGAGTTCAGCGTCTCGGCCGTCACGCCGGTAGTGAGGCCGCCCTCACCCTCAAAGGCAAAGACCTTCACCCCTTTGGCCCCCGCGTACTTGAGCGCCAGCGCCTCGCCGGCGGCCGCAGGGCTGCCGTGGCCCGAAGGCCCGGTGTTGAACTTGAGGAACAGGGTCTTGCCTTCCATCTCGGCATGGCCCGAGAGGCCTTTGTTGCGGCGGAAGGTTACCAGGTCCTCGGGCCGCAGCACCCGCTCCGGGCCGCCGGGGATCCGATAGCGCTCATCCTTCGTCTGTTCGTACTTGATGCGCATGGCCTCGTTGAGGACGGCCAGCGTGCAGTAGACCAGCGGCACCGCGTGGCCGCCCACCAGAATGAAGCGATCGCCAAAGCGCTTCTCGGGGTGGCGAACGTCCCAGCGCATGACCCCGCTCAAGAGCGTGGCCACAAACGCGTGCACTTTCGAGCGCGACCCCCCGGGGTGCCCGCTCTGGCGCAAGTTGACGGTGATGGCGATGAGTTGGTCCACCATGTCCTTGACGACTTCCCACTTGGGGAATTCGGGGGCCAGGGCCGCCAGCCGGGCCTCGACCGACTCGTGGGAACTGGAATCCATGATCTGCGTCCTCCCTGATTCAACCACCAAAGGCCGGGCACGACTGCCCGGCCCCAAGCCGTGTGGAGCGATTGGATACAAGACTAATCGTATTCGCTTTTCCTGTCAATTCCGCACCGGGGAGGGCCAGGGCTTTTGCAGAGTCGTGCTCAGACTACAGCCGTGCTTGCCGATCCGGGCGTCGCGCTTCGCACGCGGCCGGAGCGAACCCCGTCCCGGGTCAGGGCCGGGCAGGCGCGGAGCAGGTCTGCCGGCTGCTGCCGGGTGCGGGTTGACCCTAGCGCGGTTGTAGCATGGGGGTGCCAAACAGAGTGCCAGGGCAGGATGCACGGGCGCAGCGCCAGATCCCCCCGCCCCCGAGTCAGAAGGAGAGCCTCTCTCCGTCGGCGGGGATGAGCAGCCGGTCGGGCGCAATGCCGTGGGCGCTGGCATAGGCCCGCAGCGACTGGCGCGATACCGTGCCATGGTCGAAGGAGTCCATGTGGGTGGCCACCACGATGGCCTGGGGCGCGGCCTCACAGACGGCAACGGTCTGCGCCGCGTCCATGACGATCAGCGTGCCCGGCCCCCACACGGCACCAGAGGAGTGGGTGATAACGATCGTAGGCTGCGCCTCGGCGAGCACACGGGCGACGGCGTCACACCACACCGTATCGCCCGCCCAGTAGACCGTGGGCTCACCCTCCGCACGCAGCACAAACCCCGACACCGGACCCATCTCGGCCAGCACCGCCCCGCTCCCATGCTGGCCCGCTGTGCGCGTGATCGCCATGCCCCGCCAGGTCACGGTGCCCCGCAGCGGAGTGACGCGACGAAACCCCTGCGCCCGCAGCGCGGCCACGTCGCGCGGCTGGCAGAGGAGCGGCATCTCCCTGGGGAGCAGAGCCTGGGCGGCCGGGTCAAAGTGGTCCGAATGCCAGTGCGAGATGAGGGTCGCCTCGATACCGGCCAACACCTCGTCTGGCGAGCACGGCAGGTCGCCCAGCGGGTTGGGCGACCTGCCGGCAAACGACGGCAGGGCGTGCTTTGCGGCCAGGCATGGGTCGACCAGGAGCCAGTGCCCGCCGTAGCACAGCCGTAAGGTGGCGCCGCGGATCAACTGGAGCTGCACCGTTCCCTCCTCGCGGAGCCTGCCGCCATGCGCCCTGCCGCCCGCAGCCTCACTCAACCAGCGGCCCGTAGGCCTCGCTCAGCAGCTCCAGCGGGTGGCGGACGGCGACGCCGCTCCCCGCCTGCCCCAGGCCATCCCTCATCTGGATGATGCAGCCCAGGCACCAACTGGTGACGATGCCGGCGCCCGATTCCATTACGTTGGCAATCTTATCCTGGCGGAGCTTGAGCGACTGGTCATAGTGGCCGGCCAGGCCCCACGGCCCCGCCTCGCCGCAGCACTCATCGGCGCCCTTCATGGGCACCACCTGCAGCCCGGGGATCAGCCCGAGCAGGTCGCGCGTGCGGTTGGCCGAGGCGGTGAGCTTGTGGCCCAGCTTCTCATGACACGATACGTGCACCGTGACCTTTTGCTCGATGGGCCGCGTCGCCGGCTTGAGGTTCTGCACGCCGGTGACCTCGACGATGAAGCGCGCCGGGTCGTAGAGCTTGGCCACCAGGTCCCGGGCCTTTTTCTCATAGGCCGTGTCGCCCAGGCGAGCAAACTCCTTAGGCAGCTCCTTGAAGGCCAAGATGCAGGAGGGGCAATGGGCCACAACGTACTTGTATGGCAGCAACTGGTCGATGTTGTAGCGCGCCAGCCGGTGGTACTCGGCCGTGTTCCCCACGCTGGCGAACGGCTCGCCACAGCAGCGCTGCGGGGGCAGCGACACCTGCCAACCGTTATGGCGGGCGATGTTGATAAAGCTATCGGCCACCGGCTCGGCAAAGAGGTCCGAGGTACAGCCATGAAAATACGCGATCTCGGCCTGGGCCGGCGCCACGCGGGCGAGCTCGGGGTATCTGCCCTCCATCGTCGCCTTGGCCAGCCGCGGCAGGTAGCGCTGGGTGGGGATACGCGTGGGGATGAGCCCCTGCGGCAGCCACGAGAGCACCTGGCGGCCAGGCCGGCTCTGCCAGAGCCCCTGGGTGGCCCCGAGGAGCCCGATCGCAGCATTGTAGAGCCCTCGCCGCTCCATCACACCCGCAATCGCCGGCGCGATGACCCGCGAGCGCTTCTCCTCCCGCACTTTGGCCACCAGGTCGCGCATGCTGGCGTTGGTGGCACACTTGAACGTGCACTGCCCACACAGGAGGCAGAGCTCGAAGGTCTTCTTGAACAGCGGGTCGTTCCTGATGGCCGGGTCAGCGCCCGTCTCCAGGGCCATAGCCAGGGCGCGCCGGAAGGTCGGCGCCGCCTCGGTGCGGGCGGCAAAGCCATCGGAGAGCTTGCTGAACACCGGGCAGATATCCGCACACTGCGAGCAGAGCGAGCAGACCCCTGAGAAGAGCTGCGAAAAGTCGCGGAAGCGGGCCAGGTTCAGCTTGGAGTCTTTCTCATCGACGCCGACCAACTCTTCGATGGCCTGATGCAGGTCCTTGTCGCGCGCCTCCCTGACGATCTTGACGCCGGGGTGCATGATCCCTCGCGGGTCCATCAGGTCCTTGATCTCGACGAACAGGTCGAACAGGGCTTTGCCGAACACGTGGGGCAGGATGACGCCGCGCGTGCGCCCGTCGGCATGCTCGCCGCTCATGCTGCCGCCCAGCTCCATCACCTTCTCGGTGATCTTGGTCATCACGTTGATCAGCCGCACCCGGTCCTGCTGCTGGGTGAGGTTGAGCAACAGGTAGAGGTGAAAGTTGCAGTCGCCGGCGTGGCCGTGGGTGCCAGCCACCACCTGCTCCTCGGCAAACACCTCGTCCATGTAGGTGATAAAGTCGAGCAGCTTCTTCTCTTCCCTGGGGATGACCACACACTCGATCATGGTCAGCGGGCGCTTGTTCGGGTCATAGCCGTACAACACCTGCAGCGCGCTGCGCCGCCCCTGCCAGAGAGCATCGGCCTTGGCCGGGTCGTAGGCCACGTCGAAGCCGATCGCCGTCTTCGGATGCTCCTTTTCCAGGAGCGCGCGCAGAGCGGCCACCTGCTTCTCGATCAGGGCGGCCGCAGCCTGCTTCTCCATGATCCGCACCTGGCCCAGCCGCCTCGTCGGATCCTTCGGGTCGGGCTTGACCTCCACATCGTCGAACTCGATGAGGTACATCACCTTGGCATCCTCGCGGATACCCAGGTTCGGGTAGGTCTTGCGGATCAGCTCCAGGTTGGTGGTAACCGCAGTATCGAAGCACGACGGCCCCAGCGCATAGATCTTGGGGATGGCGCCGCAGGCCTCGGCCAGGTCGGTGAAGTAGACGATACAGGTCGCCTTCTGCGTGGCCAGAGGCATCGCCCTCAGCTTGGCCTCGGTGACGACGCCGAGCGTCCCCTCCGAGTGGGCGAAGAGCCTCGACCAGTCAACCTCGACCCCGGCCTCGAGCTGGCGCAGGATATCCAGCACGTCATAGCCCGACGAGTTCTTGGGCACCCTGGGGAAGCCCTTCTCGATGGCCTCCGCATTGGCTCGCACCAGATCGAGGATCCTGGCCCACGGCTGCTCACCCGACCGGATCTCCGAGGTCCACAACCCCGTACCATCGGGCAGCACCACGTGCAGGTCCAGCACCTGGTCCTTCGTCGTGCCGAGCTTGCACGAGCTGGCGCCCGATGCGTTGTTGGCGATCATGCCGCCGACCGTAGCCATATCGGTGGAGGCCGGGTACGAGGCCAGGAACACGCCATGGGCCTTGAGCATATTGTTCAGCCGCGTGCAGATGACACCGGCCTGAGCCAGGATGACCTTGCCTCCCTCCGGATGGTCGCCGAGGACCTCGGCGCGATCGAGCCAGCGCATGTCGAGGACGATCCCGGCGCCCACCGACTGCGCCGGCAGCCCGCTGCCCGCGCCCCTCGCGGTGATGGGGATGCCATGTTCATAGGCGAAGCGGACGGCCTTCTCCACATCGGCGTGGCTGCGCACGCCCACCACGGCCAGTGGGGTCAGGCTGATAGGCCCAACGTCGCTGGCGTACCCCAGGCAGCCCACCTCGCTGGTCTCGATCTGGCCGGCGGCAATGCCCGCCTCCGCCAGCCCCCTGCCCACGGCCTGGCGGTCCAGGCCGCCGCCCTGGCCGCGCTCGGCCAGCTTTTCGGCCGCCAGCAGGGCGAGGTGGGTGTTCCGGCCGCCCTGGCCAGGCTCCTGGCCCTCAGATAAGTTGACTTTCACGGTGGCTTCTCCTCCAAAGATGAACGCCGCCTTGCGGCTTGGGTTGGCCGGGTTGTCCACGAGCACCAGCGTAAGGTCCGCCACGTTGGTGCCGGTCGGCCCGGTCTCGATGCCCAGGCCGATCCTCTGGAAGAAGGTGGCCGAGTCGTAGCGAGCCAAATAGTCTCTGGCGTCGAGCCCCTGCTCGGCGGCCAGGCGCAGCGTATCGCCATCGGCCAGTGCACCCGCCAGTTTGGAGTGCCCATCGACCCCATCGGTGGAAAAGCTGGCAAAGGTCACCCGATCGCTCTGCGTCAGATGGGGCGTGATCACCCGCCAGATGTTCTCGATCTCCTGGCCCACCTCGGCTTTGATCTTGTCGGCCGTCGACCCGGTGCAGCAGCCCACCAGATGCACCGAGTAGCCCAATTGGCCGGCCCGCTCGCCTGCCGCCTGCATGGCCTGGTCGTTGTTGGCGATGATGACGTACTGGCTCTTCTCTGCGGTCAGGAGCGGCGAGCTCTTGGGCAGAGTCTCATTCTCCTCCTTGCCCAGGTTGGCCTCGATGTACTCGCGGATGGCGGAAGGGGTCTCGTCCCAGATGCCATGATCGGTGAGCGCTTTCTTGGCCGTCTCGAAGGTCGACTCGTCGCCCACAGTGGGTCCCGAAGCAATGACCGAAGGATCGTCGACAATGCCCGTCTTGGTCACCGGCACGTCCGAGAGCACCAGCGAGATGAATGCCCCTGCGCCGGCGGCCACCTTGCGCATGCGGCCACCCTTGAGCGGGTCGATGTGCTTGCGCACCGCATTGATCTCGTCGATGGTCGCCGGGACGGTCAAGAGCAACTCCGAGACTCGCCGATAGTCCTCCAGGCTGACGCCTTCCACCGGCAGCGCCATCAGCGACGAGCCGCCGCCGGAGATCAGGGCGATGACGAGCGTGCGCGCATCGGCCTCCTGCAGGAGCTCGATCATGCGCCGTGCTCCCCGGGCTCCTTCTTCGTTGGGAATGGGGTGATCGGCAGCAAACAGCTCGATGCGATCGGAGATCGGCTCGTGTGCCTGCTCTCGATACACATTCAGAGCGCCGGCAGTGATGCGGCCTCCGAGGATGCGCACCAATTCCGATGCGGTGCGCCAGGCCGCCTTGCCACCGCCGACGACCAGGATGCGCGCAAACCGTTTCAGGTCGTAGGCTCTGCCGGCAACGGTCAGGGTGTCGCTCACCTCGTCGAGGCCGACATAGCGGCGCAGGGCCGCCTCGGGGAGCACCCGCTCCAGTGCGTGGGCCAGGATGCTCCTGGCGTCGGCCTGGGCCGGCGCAAGCGCGCCACTCTCACTCGCATGCTGCTGATTCACCTGAGGCACCTCTCCTTTGCTGCCCCGCAGCCACGGGCGCCAGCAGCCGCGAGGCAAGGGCCAGAGGCCCGCGAGGCTGTCGCCCACCTCCAGGCCTGCGACATTGTTACATTCTTCACTAGGTCAGCAGATATCATACGTATCAGGCTGGTAGGAGTCAAGTGGGCGTTACCTAGCAGGCGCGTCCAAGGTAGGCCATCGCCTGGGTTGCAGCCGGGTGTCTCGCTGGGCCGCGGCCCGGCTCTTGCCCGGGGCTGGGGTTTGGCGGGCAGGCCGGCCAGATGGGCCGGCCTGTCCGCCAAACCCCCATAGAGGTCCTGCACC
>Ga0078972_1011384_pt1 | contig 15980 bp, 12 predicted proteins | sample YelNatPaOPGAMG01_FD_67568 | JGI IMG/M metagenome (GOLD analysis project Ga0078972, IMG submission 67568) | Hot spring thermophilic microbial communities from Obsidian Pool, Yellowstone National Park, USA - OP-RAMG-01 (SPADES assembly) (version 2) | ecosystem: Environmental > Aquatic > Thermal...
GTTTTGAATAGGGCTTCTGATATGTTTTGTGAGAATATGGCGATGGATGACGCTGCGGCTAGGGTTAGGGGCAGCCTAAGCGTTAACGCTGAAACAACATGCATAGAAGGGTCTAAGCCCTTTCCAATGTCTTCTGAGACGAATTTGGCTATTGAAGAGTTTATTCCAAGATCCACAACGGTTTGAACTAGCGAATATAGAAGTGTGACGCCTGCTATTACGCCCATCTCCTCCTGTGTTACCGCTCTAGACAAGTAGGCGTAGCCGAGAACTCCAATCAGCGTGGAGAGAATATTTTGTAAGGTCAGGTATATGGAGCCTAGGGCAACCTTTGTCGCTGTTAGCTCTGATTTTTCTCTCAAGGCATTACCGCTTCTTTTTTGTCGATGTGTATTTATGATTGAAAATTAGTATGTGTTTAGCTCACTGAAAAGAAGCTTAATTTGTTCTTCTTTTTTGCCAATAGAGTGAAAATCTTACGAAAAGAGGGCAAAAATGAACCCCATTTTAAAGTCAGCTAAACACATACGAAAATTATAAACTTAAGGTTGGGTTGAGGATGACCTACTAATAAGGATGGTGTTTCCTTCCTAGTCCAATGGCTGCGAATTTTATTTTTTTGCTGAATTCTTCTATGTTGTATATTCTTCTTCCGTCGACTAGTATGGGTTGTTTCATGTTTTCCGTAAAGTCTTCCGGTTTGAGTTTTTTGAATTCTTCCCATTCTGTTACGAGGATGCAGCAGTCAGCTCCTTTTATGCATTTGATGGCTGAGGAGGCGTAGACAATTTTATTTTTGAATATCGATTTGGCGTTTTCTATGGCTGCTGGATCGTATACAGTTATTTTGGCTCCTTCCTTTAGAAGTTGGTTTATTATCGGTATGGATCGGGCTTCTCTCATATCGTCTGTGTTCGGCTTAAAGGCTAGGCCTAAAATGGCTATTTTTTTGTCTTTTAAGTCGCCGAGAAAAGTTTTGCATAACTCTATCGCCTTATAGGGTTGGGATTCGTTTATTTTTTCTACTGCTTCTAGAAGTGAGGGGTCGCAGCCTAGGCTCTTTGAGTGGGCGATTAAGGCTTTAACGTCCTTTGGGAAGCATGATCCTCCATATCCAAGCCCAGCGCTGAGGAATAATGGGCCTATTCTTTTATCTAGTCCCATGCCTTCTGCTACGGTTTTTACGTCTGCGCCTTGGATTTTTTGGCAGATGCTAGCGATGAAATTTATAAAGCTTATTTTTGAGGCCAAGAAGGCGTTACTGGCGTACTTGATCAATTCCGCCGTAGCGAGATTCGTTCTTATAATTGGCGGAACCCTTTCTGCATGAAAGTTTCGATACAGACTTTCAAGAATGTCACCGGATTTTTTGTCATACTCGCCTATTACTACACGGTCTGGATTTAGCGTGTCTTGGAGGGTTGAGCCTTCCCGTAGGAATTCTGGGTTCATGCACAAGCCGAATTCTACGCCGCAGTTTTTGCCTGAACGCTTCTCGATAATTGGTTTAACGATTTTTTCGGTTGTGCCTGGTAAAACTGTGCTTTTAACAACAATCAGATGATAGTTTTCCTTTTTCCTTAAGGCTTCTCCAATTTCGTATGCTGAATTTTCGATATATTGTAGATCTATGCTTCCGTCTGGTTTGCTTGGAGTTCCAACGGTAATGAAGGTTATGTCCGTGCTCAGAATGGCCTCCTCGGTATCCAGCGTGACTCTCAGCATTTTCTTTTTAACTACTTCTTTGAGGGCTTCATGCAGTTCAGGCTCATAGAAAGGTGCGGTTCCCTCATTGATCATAGCTACTTTATCCGAGTCATGAGTTGACGCGATCACATGGTAGCCTTTCTTTGCAAATGTAACTGCGGTGGATAGACCAACATAGCCCATGCCTACAACGGATATGCTATAGTTCATGGCAATTGATCACCTTGTTTCGTTCTGATATTATTGTTCTATCGTCAATTATAAATTGTTAAACCATTTTTATTAGAACGCAGGTATGGATAATGATCAGGAAGGCGGTTATTCCAGCTGCGGGACTTGGAACTAGGCTATTGCCCGTTACGAAGGAGCTTCCTAAGGAGATGCTTCCCATATTTTTTAAGCAGAATGATGAGGTGCACTTGAAGCCTATGCTGCAGGCGGTTTTTGAGCAACTATATGCTGCAGGTTTTAGAGAATTTGGGTTTATTGTCGGTAGGGGAAAAAGGGCGATAGAAGATCATTTTACAGTGGATGAAACTTTTGTGGAATACATTAAGAATATGAATAAAGCTATGTTAGCTGATAGATTAGAAGATTTTTACGAGAAATTGAGAAATTCAACCATAATTTTTATGAATCAGCCGAAACCAAAAGGATTTGGGGACGCTGTTTATAAGGCTAAAGTGTTTACCGGAAGTGAGCCGTTCTTATTGCACGCTGGTGACGACCTAATCCTTTCGCAAAACAATACCCATTTACAAAGGCTAGCGAAAGCTTTTAGCCATTATGATGCTGATGCGGTATTTTTTGTCGAGAAGGTCAAAGACCCTCGAAGGTATGGAGTTGCCTTTGGAGATGAAATAGAATCGGATATATTTAAGGTGAGGGAAGTTTTTGAAAAACCGCAAAAGTCTATGTCAAATTTGGCGATGGTTGCTATATACATTTTTAAACCGATAATCTATCACGCTATTGAAAAAACAAAGCCAGATAGAAGCGGTGAATTTCAATTAACAGACGCTATCAGCACCCTCTTAAATGAGCAGGGTAGAGTGTACGCTCTAAAACTTAAGGATAACGAAAAACGAATAGATATTGGTATCCCTGAAACCTATCTGAAAACATTAAAAAGATTAGTTACCTCATTGTAACATTATAACCATGGAGACATAACTATTTGTGCTAATTAAAAAGGCTGCAAGATACATGCACGTCCACCCCTATGCCACCTTCTACCACTACTTTATTGCCTAATGGCAAAATCTGAGCTTATCTTCAACGTTGCCAGAGTACATGATTAGGGGTATACTATAACTAAGTTCCTTACCAACTTAAGTTTTGGCATAAAGTAAATTCAAGGGAAATATGCGAGTTGTACCCCAAATGATAAGAATTTAAAGGGGTTCTTCCCTGCAAGCCCGGGGCTACATATACACGATATCCATAATATCCATGTATTTCATGCGCATACCAACCAGAAATATGAGACCAGCCAAATCTGCTATCCCTCCGAGCATGAAAACCGTTAGGCGTTGTGAGAATAACATTACGGGAAATGCTCCTAAGATTCTTAAGTATCATGTATCCATCTCTTTTCGAAAGATGTTCAATAACTTCAAAGGCAATGCAATAATCGAACTTGTTTGCAAATGGAGGCCTGCTGGCGTCACCAAGCACCACATCTTGATAAAGCCCTGTCTTTTTCGCTGTTCTACACATAAAGGGGTTTATATCTAAACCAATTGATGAACCCTTAAAAAACTTTTTAATGATTGACATGGAAAAACCACTAGCGCAACCGACATCTAGTAAAAGTGCGTTATGGAGTTTATTTTCGCGGGCGTAAGTGTTCCTTAAATGGCGTATACCCCTACCTAACCCGCAGAAAGGGAAAAAGTATGTTAGAATTATGATCAGGTTCTTTCTCATAATCCTAAAAGAGACGTGAAAAATCATTGTATTCACCACGTGTTGGTCATTACTAAATTACATATGTGAAGTGGGAAGTGATTCCAATTTTGTACTTCCTTTTATATGTTACAAATGTTTTCTAAAACTTTTTCGTATACTTTATCCATGTTCCAGTAATGCCAACTACCCCATCGGCCCACAGATTTAATATTATGCTTGTTCAGCCAGTCATTGATTATTTTACGCTTATCATCACGTGCAATAGTGTATACAGGATAGCCATATTCATGCAGCCACACCTTAGTGAACAATATTTCTTTCCATTTTATTACGCCAAGCCTTTCCAAACCTTCCACAGCGTATTCCAATATTTTTTCAGCATTAATCTGGGTGTTCGGTTGCAAGGTTATTTCGGCTATCACTGTGGATCTACCGCTTGAAGCATTGCGTGGACTATAGTTGGATATCCATGCATATCTGTGGAAGATAATATCAGGATTTGGAACATAGATCCAATGTTGCCTTGGGGCAGGTTTATCCAAAGCTATTCCCACGACAGCCACCCCGTTGTGTTCTAACTCCTCCGAAGCCTTAACAATATCGCTCGGAGCATCCAATGCCTTAACTAGTTCTTTAAGAGGTATTGTGCTAACGAGCCTCTTTGCTTTAAACGTTCCATTTATAACCCATTCATTAGACATTCTCCGGATCTTTAAAGCTGCGACATTATTAACAACTTTTACACCTAGCTGTTGAGCTTCTTTAAGGGCAGAATCAAACAGTGCCTGAATACCGCCACGCATAGGATAGTAGAATAGATTTTGCTCAGGATATCCGACTGTAGGTATTCCAAACGCAGACTTAACCACGTCCCTCCAATTTGGTGTGGGTAGCCTACCAGGAGTGTAAACCCAGTCAACGCCTATCTTATCTAAAGGTCTTTTCCAAACCTTCTTATTATATGGTATAAGATACTTATCACCTATCCACTTACCGAAGAAACTGTATATCCACTCCTCTAGATTTCGCGGCCTCCAACAGTTGCTTCTAGAGAGCCAAGCCTCAAGAAACGATATTAAAGCCTCAGCCCTTTCATCCTGTGGGAGAGCGTAAAGGCCATTCTCTAAAGGATATGGCACAAAGGAAGAGTTTATTCTAACGTAGGAATTTCTAAAATGCTTAATTGAATTATCCTTCAGCAGCAAAAGCATCCTATTCAATATGTCTTTATTACGGGAAAATATGACATGACTGCCACCAATATCAAAAACATGACCATGAAGGGACACGCTCCTAAGAAGCCCACCGACACCCTCGGACTTTTCAAGAATAACAACATCAGCATCGGGGAAACGAAGCTTAAACTCTAAAGCAAAAATTATGCCAGACCAACCACAACCTAAAACAATAACATCGATCATGAAAACAAACCCTAACGTCAGCTAGAGCTAGTTACTTTCAGACGCATATAATGCATATGAGCCCCTTTTAATCTCTAACTTCGCGTCTAATTTTCTTTGCAACACCTAGACGATTAGCAACCACACAGTGAGGTACTTTCTTAATATTACAAAAATCGACGAAAGCTAAACTCCATTTTTCATTTACATCGTCGCTCAGGAGCAAACCATTAACAGATAAATGTTTCCACACTGTAGTATATTCAAACATCATATGTTTATACGTATGCAAACTATCGTGTAAAAAGATATCCACAGACTTAAGTTGTTTTAATAATTTGGGGAGTTCGATTTTAGCGTCGCCTAGAATTAAATTCCAACGATGCACACACCTCAATTCTTGGGGGATAAGCCAACCAACATCAAAGCCTTTGGGTACATGTACATCATAGCGTTTACCGATTTTTGGATAAAAAACTGCATCATATCCTGGTAAATCTATACTGTATAGATTTCCCTGTTTGTTTTTTCTAAAGCTTTAAGTATAACTGCTGATGAGGCGCCTGGATCGACCCCTGTTTCAACAACAAACCTAGGCTTAATTGTTCTAACACATATGTATAGAAAAGGCAGTAACGTAAAATCAATCCATCCAGCAACCTTTTTCTCTCTCTTACGCGCCACTTGGATTTGCTTCTTTATATAAATCCAGAATTTTGCATCAATAAAAAGTTCGAGATAAAACTTATAAGCATTCAGGGGAGTGACGCCTATGATTGAACGTAGCAATGAAACATTAAATGCGTGCAGCAGCAACACAATGCTTCTTGTGCTGGTGTCTATAAGGCTTTTAATCTCTTGAACAGCCAACTCAGCATAACACCTTGATTAGCATGACAAAAACCTTCATCTTTTTATAGAAATAAAGATGAATCTTCGTTAAGCAAAGCCTTCATAAGTTTGTCAATTTTTTGAAATTCTTTTTCGTACTTGAAATCAGCTGACTTCATTACGGCGTTTCTTCTGCACCTTTGCATAAGATCAAGATTGCTTAATGTGTCCTTTAATTCTGTGAGATTTCTGTATGTGAAGCCTATTTGATGCTCGTTTACGAATCGCTCGCAGACATTAAGATATCCCTTTGGAACAGCTATGGGAATCCCTGCGTTTAAGGCAAATAAAAATCTAGATGGATAGCTTGTATAGAATCTGTCCAAGCACGAGCAAACATTAAAATTGAATAGAACTATGCAGGCGTCAAATTGAGTCATATAGGTTGCTAAAGAACCATTTATAAGTTTTGGAAGTGAAAAATATGGAAAGAAGTGAAGGTATGGGCTCTTTCTAAGCGGCGCATCTGTTTGCGCCAAATGAATATGTATCTTTTCATTTACTATTTCATATATTTCTTGGCGTATATCATCCCAATTCCTTGAGGAAGTTAAAGGGCCAATATATACAAGGTGCGGTTCACCGTCTTTCTCGGATAACGGAGGCAGCCTCTTTCTATAATGGTATTTTTCGCTAAAAAAAGGAGTTACAATTATGTCAAAGCCATGTTTCTTCAAATCAAAAAGTTTATACATGTAGTGATACATGTTTTGACTGGCATGTATTCTTCCATTCAGCCTTTCAATAGGCTTCCGGCAGTACCAGTTTTCAAGAAAAACTTTCCACCTATAAACATTTTGAGGATAAGATAGGAAATTATAAATAATCGGTGTCCTCAGTTTTGCCCTCTGAATAATTTTCACTAGAGGAATCATATTCGAGCCCCATGTCGCATAAATTAAATCTATTTTTAATTCTCTAATAATCTTCTTTATAATGTTCATTTTATGATTTAATACATCAAGTAGAATGGAAGTTAATGTGCCTCCAATTAAATCCCACAAGGATGAAACTGTTCGATCACATAGAGATACTGAATTTTCCACTTCCACCAGCCCAGTTCTTGAAGTGTTAGGTATAGGTGCAAAGGTTAGCAACGTAACATTGCAACCCATATTTGTTAAGATAATTAAATCGTTTTGTGTTACATAACTAGTTGGAGACCCTAAATAAAGAACATTCATATCTATCAACTAACATATCTCAGGGATTACTCTGTTATTTCTAAATAAGCCTGCTTTTCTGCCCTCATTACAGCGTCCCAAGTATATTTTTTCGCAAAATCTCTAGCTTTTTCCCCATACTCCTTAAAATATGGCAAAATTTCTAAAATCTTAGATGCAAATGCTTCAAAGTTTTTTACGGGAACCCTAAAGACGGCTGGGCAATCCCCGAAAGCATATCTTTGTGGCCTCAAATCGTAAGTAACAACTGGAAGACCGCATGCTAAAGCTTCACCAATAACTTGTGGCCAAGTATCGCTAACACTTAGGTGAATTAGCATTTTTGACATCTCCATATGCTCCCACACATCTTCTAATGTGGGTGCACCAGTTTTTAGATCAAATGGAAATCTAATATTTTTTCCCAATTCAAACTTTTCAATAAGACTTTTAATTTTAACTATCTCATTAATATTTCCTCGTCCAATTATAGCTAAAACAGCGTCTTGCTTTTTCTTAACAACCAAACGCCAAACATATATTGCATCAAAAACTCCCTTCTTATCAGTTAACACTCCCACATATATCGCATCATACAATTTGCCCCTACACTTAACATCATCTATCCGTTCTAAAGCAATACCGTTTCCGGGGAAAAAACTTTTAACAACTATATTTTTATCAACATTCTGCATATCTTCTATTACACTTTTGCTTGGAGCTAACATGACGCCTTTTCTGAAAGACCTAAAAGTTAACCATAAAATTAAGCTTGAGAATATGGAGGGGAAAAATTTGTTTCCTCTTTTACGATTTTCGTGGAAAAGACTACTAAGGGAAGAAGCGCGTATCGCTCGCTCTTCATTTTTCCAAAAACATGAATATAAAGGAATTAGATGAAGTTCTGCAGTCCAAGGAATCTTTGTGATCCTTGAAATTATGTAAGCTGGTAAGACGCATTCTGGAAGTTCAACAGGGCTTAAAACTAACTTTATATCTTTACGCTTAACTCTTTGGATGCCATAAATTACAGCTAATATGCATCTAATGATCCTACCTATAAAAAACCTATTAAGAAAATAGGGAACTGTAATTACTTCGTAGTTCAATCCGTTAAATATCGAGTTAAATGTAGGCTTCGTCTCTAAAAGTACAAAATCTACATTATTTGATTTAGCTCTCCTCAATAATTCAATGAGCCTAACCCATCCTCCTCCAATGTACCCCTTAGGCTCAATATGTAAAGCTACGACCAGAACTTTTAATCTTTCCTCCGAGCTATTTGTCTGCATTTAAGAGTTCAACACCATAATTATTTTTGCGTGCTATAATGCTATATCCTGATCCCAACCAAGGGAGTTTGGGGAGTTTTTTATCTAGTTTTAAAGCAAAGGTTAGTACTTTAAATCTTGTCATGTCAGTTAATTTGAAACCAAATCTTTTTAAAATTTCAAGCATATAATAATAAAATAGAAATTGAAACAAATCTGGTTCGTCTACATAAGTCAATATTTCAAACCCACTTCTTTTTAATTTTAAAACAATTTCAGAAACACTATATCCGCTTCTAACATGACCGACTCTACGACCGTTAATTAAAAGAAATGGTATATGAATGGGTGAAACAGCCCATAGAGGTTTGGGGGAGCAAAACCAGAATAGACCTTTATCTTTAAGAACTCTAACAACTTCGCTCAAGGCTTCTTGGTCATTCTTAACATGCTCAAGAACATGAGTTAATATTAGCAGATCTACTGAATCGTTTCGAAGAGACAGTTTCTCGGCAGAAGCTAAAATCATCTGAAGTTTTCTATTTGCTATATGTACTTTCTTCATTAAGTCGCTGTTTATATCAATTCCAATACAAAATGAGCAAACCTTCTTTTCAAGAAAGGTTAATACTTTTCCATCTCCACATCCAACATCTACAATTGTAAATTTAGTATCAACCTGCATATTCGGTGTTAACTCATTGACTAACTTATCACATATGAAACGATAGTGAGCATTCAAAATTCTCATTCTCTCAAGATGCCATCAAAAGCTCTCTCGAATATTTTGTTCCACAAATAATTGCTGGCTAATTTAATAGCTTCTCTGCTGCATTTTTCATAAAAATTGGGATCTGTAAGTAATCTGATTACTGCTGATGCAAGTTCGCGCTCATCATAATTGATCACAATGCCAGCTCCATTCTTCTTGATTTCAAAAGCTGTTTCAGGGAAATTAGTTATTATGACTGGAAGTCCCTGAGCTAAATATAATTTGGGTTTCAGTGGATCAGTTGTTGATGCAGTATTATCTGTATCTGGTTTGTAGGGAGCTAAACCTATATGGCATCGAGACAGAAGGTTCATTAGTTTTTGATATTTCATGTAACCTAAAAATTTGACATATTTTTCCATTCCAGTTTTCCTACATTCTTCCTTTAACCTGCTTTCCATGGCTCCTCCACCCACAATCAATAATTCTACATTATGTATTTTTTCCATAATAACAGGCATGGCTTTGATAACTAGTTCGACACCTTTCCCCGGAACCAAGGTACCCACATAAGCAAGCCTTTTCTTTTCATTTGACCCTGGGAACTTTTTAGGTAAACCTATATCTTCAGGATGTACCCCGACAGGAACCCATATGTTTTGCTGTTTTGGAACACCTAATTTCTCTCTAATCTTAACCAGTCTACATGATAAATTCCAAACGAAATCAACTGATAATGAACAATGCTTATCTAGAGATCGTATAATTGCATTTTTTATTGAATCAGAAGATTTTACGTAACTATGAGAAAGATAGACTACCTTTTTGACAAAACCTAATTTGCGAAGAATTAAACCAATTAACGCGTTTCTTCCATCAGAGCCTATAAAAACATCATATTTTTCTTTAGTTAACAAAACAAGAGACAATGTTGCGAGAGCGTTGTATACGACAATTAAACGTAGGTCGTTTGTTCGAATTGATGGAGCTTTAATTGATTTTTCCAGTTCCCCCCTAACATACAGCTCCGCTCTCGTTGACAAATCTTTGTAATTGGGTGGAAGAGGATGTTGAATGTAGAGTAACTTAGCTATTTTCAATTCCCTTAGAAAATCTATTATAGCACGCTCAGGGCCATAATATTCTTTAAACGACACATTATGAACAATCACGATTTTAAAAGCTTTAAGAACTTTAAAATTCATGGAAATTTTATCCGTCCTAGGGAGGGCTCTCACGATATTTAAAAATCTGGTAGAAATCTAAGAGAACTGTTGCTGGTTTTCCATCTATACTCTTAACGGACAAGTATGCCTCCCTTAGCGTCTTATTTAGAAAGGCACCACCATATTCGCTGCTTAAGTCAAAAGAATAGATCCTCCAGTCTTCTGGTGGGATCCACCAATATGGGAAGTCCTTGCCCTCTCCGTCCTCGGAAACTAGTCTAAGAAGCCATCTAGCGTTGGGGGTTCCCTTTACACGGCACATGATATATCTAAACTCGCCCGTATTAATTGGTATGTTGAAGACGTATCTGTATAGTGGGTGTCCCTCACCTGTCACCGTGAAGTTTAATATATTGCCATCGCTTTCAAAGCTAAAATTAGCAGTACCTTCATAAGTGCCGTAATAAGTCCAGTTGGTAAAAGTCTCGTCCATCCAGCCCACAATAACTTGTTTTTCATTTAATTCATATAGTTCCCAACTTTCGAAGCTGATTAACCTAAAGTTTCTAGGATCAAACACAACTTCACATAGAGATGGAAAGTTCATTATAAAGGCATCGCCTTTCCTTAATAATACGTAACGAACTCCGAGTGACCTAAGTTTATTTAGAAGGAGTGCACTATCATTGGATTCGATTTCACTTTTTAAAATTGCTAAATTAGCTGGAAGAGCCAAACATATGAAACTTGCATTTTTCTTTAAATGGAACTGTAAACCGTAATGGCTCCAAGTCATCATAATTACATCTCCATCTCTAACATTCTCATTTAAATAATGCATCACTTCCGTGTATAAGCCGCCATATAACGGCTTTAACATATTTTCGCCGAACAAATTGGGATTTCCATCTCCAAATTCGCAGCTCATCCAAATGTATGGTGTAACGCTGGAAGTCAAGAGTAACATGGCTAAAAATATTTTAACAGCAGAAGGGTGAAGGGCTTTCCTACTCCTGACAGTCACTTTAACCTTAATTCTCCCAAATTTCCTCTTAAGCAATTTGTTAACGATCTTCCCCGTTAGAAGGGGAATGAACACAACCACGTTAAGCAGTAGAGCTAAATAGAATAAATTGGAAAGGTAATGGAGGTCTTCTGAGCGGTAGGGAACAAGGGATAAGAGCTCTAACGACATGTTAGAAGTGGATGCTATGGAAGAAAAAATTTCTTGCAGGAGTTTGGGACCATAACTTATTATTAGTTCAGACTGCATAAATGAAAAAGCGCTTAATGCAATCAAGAGAAAAACCTTCAAGGTTTCTCTTTTATCGTTAAAATATGTTTCCGATATCTTAGCGATCCCTATCGCAGACAATATTGAAAAAAACGGTACAAAAAACCACATGTCACGTGGATTGATATATGCTACGATATAGACTCTGGCTGGCAAATACGCAATCAGGTAACCTGCTATCCAAATAATCAACAAGTATAATTTATTGTTTTTAAGCCCATAGATAAAGCCGGAAATTTTAGGTATTAACCAGTTCATGCCTATTGCTGAGTGGAAAAGTAGGAATGAAAATAGGAGCAATAAACTTTCTTCAAAACCAAAATGCTCTAATGGAGCAGATTCGCCAGCAATTTTACTTATCCGTTCTAGAGCCCATGAATAATTGGGAATACGAATTTGGTATGACCACATAAAACTTCCAGTAAAAACATAGTTTCGCACAAACTGTAAGCCAGCAATAATGAAGGAAAACAGTAAAAATAACATCAAGTCTCTCATCAACTTTGGGTATGAAATTTTTGATAAGCTGGTTTTGTCAGCTTTTTCATTGAGAAAAGCAATTATTGTTGTCATAGCGACGAGAAAAACCATAATCTCGACCTTTGTCATTGGTTCAAGATTTAGAATGAAAATTTGGTTGCCAATGGGAGTTATCAGGAAAAAAGTGAGGATTGTTATTCCGGTGATTAGATATTTTGAGATTACCCTTACCGTTTTACCGCTTACAAGAGCCGATAAAGAAAAGAGGATGCTTGGGAAAAGAAAGAGAAACTGCGGTTTCATCAACGCAGACATCCCGTACGCAAGCCCGGCAACTAGAATATACTTAGGTTTACAGCATTTAACATATTTGTAGATGAGGAGGAGAGCACCCAGTATTAAGGAGAGATAACATACATCCGGATAGTATGAATTATAACACAGAATCTCATCATGGATGGGGGAATAAGCATAGATTATTATCGATATTTTCGCTATATCATCTGAGAAAATCCTTGAAAATTCGTAGATTACCAGCAAGGAAACTGCCATAAATAATGTGGGGAGAAGTCTAAAAGCTTCATCGTAAGGCGAGAAAGCCAAAGAATGAATCCATGCATAAACAACGCTTATTCCCGTAGGTGACAGAATCGGTTCATAATCGTAAGCGGTGAGAGGTATACGGTCAACCTCGTATATTCTTCTCGAGAAAGGCAGGTAAAGACCAACAGCATCAGCATCATATATTCCCTTCATCGACAATATATAAAAATACTTAAAAAACAGATAAAGCAGTGCTGCAAAGAATAAATAGTCAATAATTCCTCTGCCTGAACTGATAAAAGCACGCTTGACTGAATTTCGTATACAACATTTTATCTCTTGGAAATGCTTGGCTAATCCCCAGACCAAGATTGCGATGTTTAATAGGAAAATAATCCAAGAAGCTGAAATGAACCCTTGGGTTAACGTGTAACCAACGATATACAACGGAAGTAAAATTGCTGAAAGACCTAAAATAAAGGATATTACTAATTTTGTGGTTAAATCCTCCTCGTTAAATATTTCAGCTGTCAAGGGCAAATTCGAAAAAACGGCAAGTGTGAAGGCTATAAAACCAATAATTAACTCCATTTTGTCACATGTAAATTTTCATTAAACTGTTACTTCTCTTCTTTCCATAATGGATTTTTCAATAGCCTTTGCCAATTTTATACATTGTACTGCTTCATCAATCGGCACAGGAACCTCTTCATCACATTTCAAAGACTTTACAAACTTACTTATCAGCTTCAAATGAGACCCACCCAGAAAACCTCTTGAAAAATTCCTACTCAACACCATATATCGATGTAACAGTTTGAATAAATCACCAAACGAGTATAATGCTTCCTCTACAGCTCTCACCAGAATCGAAGATGCAAGTATTCTCGTTTTAACAGGCAATTCTAAAACTATAGTGCTTCCAGTACCTATAAGGTCAATTCTAAAATTTGAGGATGCGCAAAACTCGCTCATTTCCAGAAAACCTATAGAAGACTCAAAATTTACTAAGGCTTCCACATCACGTATCAACGGATACTCTCCAAGAGGCTTTTTCGCTATAGCATATACTGATTTCGGTCTGCCGCAGAACCATAATTGTAAGTATAGTGGGTGACAAAATTGAAGCAACATCCACCCTGCTTTACTTTCATCAAACCTCCAGGTTTTCCATGCAGGGGGAGAAGTCCCGTGGACAATTGTATGCATTGCTAAGAGTTTGCCCACACTTCCTTGATCCTGTAGTTTCTTAGCCTTTTCAATTATATCTATGAACTTATAATTATGAACGACACATAGTTTAATGTCGTTTTTTTCAGCTTTTGTTTTAAGGTCTGTTGCTTCTTCCACGCTTAGTGCGAGAGGCTTCTCGATTAGAACATTTATTCCTCTTTCTATGGCGTTAAGGCATATTTTGTAATGAGTGTAAGGAGGGGTGCATATGCTTACGAAGTCTAAATCATGCCTTAGAAGGTCAAGATGGTTAGTGTATTTATGCTTTACGCCTTTTACTCTTGTCAACGCTCTTTTACTCTCATCAGCTACGCCTACAATTTGCACTCCTAGCTCTCTGAATGCAGGTATGTGCGCCTGTAACGCAATTTGACCGCAGCCTATTACACCTACCTTTAGGGCCATTCCGATTTCACCTGTTAGCCCTCAGGCGCACTTAACCCAATTGAGCTGAGAAGATTAGCTGCTTGGACGATGATTTTCTCGGTTAGAGATAAGAGATCCACTATAGCAGTGTTTTCGCCCCAAAGACTATATTTCATGTTTCCTAGTCCTTTACTTGATGCAAGCTTAATATATTTAATAGAGCAAGGGTTATATCCAAACAATCTAGCCGCAAAAGAATCTACCGCCACGGGATCCCTACTGACAATTAACGTATTTAGCCTCAAAGGTGTTCCATTAGTCGGGCCGTAACCAGTCATAGCAATTATCCCATCCATTATAGTTAAGTCGGGTCTAAACGCCAAGTTGGCATCGACTATTACCTCATGTATTTTTGGGTGATGCAAAGCCTTGTCTCTATCCATTAGGCAGCCAAATTGATTTTTAAGGGCGCCAGTCACGTATACCTTCAAACTTGAATGTGTTTTCAGTTTTGGATGGGTGATGAATAGATCAGCAGTTTCCATGGTTTTCGGCACTTTTACCGACTTAAGATAGTACCCGTCAATCTGTTTAATCGTGTAATCATCTTTAGAGAGGTTAACACATTTAACATCGTATCTCCTCTCCAGATTCTTAAAACCTAGATACTTGAAAGCCAAGTCAGCATCTTTACTTGCTGAATCCGATTCAACAAGCTTCACTATAACCCCTTTCTCATTAAGGAACTTTACCAGCTGCTCTACCACAAATGAATCTGATGTTGCACCGGTTTCTCGCGATTTTAAAGAACATAAATTCAGTTTTACTACAGCTATACCAGGGTGGACACTGATTCTGAGGAACTCGAATGTTCTACTCAAAACTTGGTAAACATTATACTCGTCAGTTTGAGAAACTATAATATCGCTCGCTTTTTGCCCGTTCATACTGCCTTCTTTACCCTTTTCCATGACTGCTTAATTCTTTAGGGCGTGACTGTAGGCATTGATGTATTGCACAGCAATATATTTCCAATTTAGCCTTTGTTCAACTAGACACCTTGATCTACGACCCATTTCTCTGCGTAGCTCCTCATCGTCAATTAATCGTCCCAAATATTCCTGGAGCTCAGTCATATTATCTAATTCAAATGCAAACCCGTTGTTGTTATCCACAGCATATGTCTCAACAGGGACTTTTACAATAATTAGAGGCAGGCCTACAGAAGCAGCTTCAACTATTGAAATGGAGCTAAGGCCAGGCCATACTCCTATGTCGCTTGCGCTGTAGAAAGAAGGGAGTTGAGTTCTATCGACCCAAGGATGAAAAACGATATTGTTCGAAATTTGGAGGTCTGAGATTAGCTTTCTAAGATATTCAACGTAAGATAGTTTTCCTTTACCTATGATCAAAAGCTTTACTCTACTATTTTTAGAGATAATGGGCGATAAAGCTTTTACCAGCAAATCGAGGCGCTTTGAGCAATCCAATTTACCACTGTATACTATCACTACATCGCTTTCACATAGACCTAACTTATTTCTCAAAATAACCCGCTCGTTTAAGTCAAATTTGAAGAGCTCTGGGTCACAGCCTAAGGGAATTAAGCGAAATTTATTCAGTGATATGTTATAGCTTCGGGAGATCAATCTTGCTAGTTCCTCAGTTTTTGCAAATACTATTTGAGATCTTTTCTTTACAAAGTGTGTAACAATTATCTTGGAGATGGAAAAAAGAAACTTTTTCTTTATGCCCCAAGGCGAAAAAACCAGATTCAGCTGGGTAATTATGCTTCCCACTATTTTGTATTTAAAAATGCCCGCGCACATAATGAAGATTAGCG
>Ga0078972_1011385_pt1 | contig 15976 bp, 11 predicted proteins | sample YelNatPaOPGAMG01_FD_67568 | JGI IMG/M metagenome (GOLD analysis project Ga0078972, IMG submission 67568) | Hot spring thermophilic microbial communities from Obsidian Pool, Yellowstone National Park, USA - OP-RAMG-01 (SPADES assembly) (version 2) | ecosystem: Environmental > Aquatic > Thermal...
GGTTTTACGAATACACAGGTTGCTGTAACTACCACACTAATTGTTTCTGTGCCACCATTGGATGTTATTGTTATTGTTCCCGTGTATTGTCCTTCTTTCTGATTCAGAACGTTGTTATCTACTGTCACATTAATTGTCTGGATTCCTGCTTGCGCAGGGATGACAAATGACGGTGGGTCAACTGTGAGCCATTCCTGGTCGGTATCTATTGTCCCTGTTAATGTTCCTGAACCTGTGTTAGTTATATCAAATGTTAATGTCGCTATCTGTCCTGCATCAAGTTCACCAAACTCAAGTGTTGTTGTGCTCACTTTAAGCACAGGTTTTATCTGTGATTCCATTGTAAATGTTGCTATTGATGAATACGAACCCGATGTATCAAAATTATCCCATACCATTACTTTCCAGTAGCAGGTAGCACCTGCTGGCAAACTTGACCCAGAATATGTTACGCTGTTTACTGACGATATAACTTTCCCTGTATCCCACAACCTGCCAACATTATTATTTATTTGTTCCTGTATACTTGATACAAGTACTCTGTATGCTGACTGCGTATTCCCGCTATCAGGGTCACTAAATGTCCACGATAATGTCGGTATCCCCGTTATCCCTCTCGGCTCCGTCTGCCCATTACATCTAAGATTACTCGGTGCATTAGGCGGATTATTTGTTCCAGGTAGTTGTAATGTTATATTTACTGTTCCCTGTGTCAATCCAGTTGATGTTCCTGTTATTGTTACTGTTCCGCTTGATGTCCCACAACGATAAATTATTTTTGCTATACCACCTACTGCTTGAACAGGATTAGTTCCGACAAGTGTTCCGCCAGCAGAGCTACTTAAACTGAATGTTATTGTTGCTGTTGAATCAGTTACAGGTATATTATTTACATCGCATACTGTTGCTGTTACAGTTGATATACTTATTCCGTTAGCAATGATTGTTGAAGGATTTGCATAAAGGTTTATTTTATTAGCAGGTCCGGCATTTGCAGGATAAATATTAATATTTTCAATAATACCCGATTGCATATTCCTTGTGAATGTTATAGAACACCGTGAGTCCGAAACAACAGTCATTGTTCCAACTAAATATTGGTAATTAGGTCGTGCCATTACCACAACAAATCCTGTTGTTCCATTATAATAAGGTGTCTCTGCTTGAAAACTCATTATATCGTTATTATGGTCATAATTTATGTTTCGTAATACTGTATCAAAACCTGCTGTTACTGTTCCTGTTACACAGTATGCGCTATACATATCAAGTACACCGCCATTAAAACTTGTAAGGAGTTTTTTATCCATACCTTGTCCTGTTCTTGAATGAAAAAGTTCCCGACAGAAGTATGGTCCTGATAAATAATTTGCACACCAATTATTTAATATATCATAAGCGAGTTGTCGTGCAGTATTAACTTCACCATACCCAATTAATCCACGCCATAGTTTCCAGTTAGGTGGCATCCATACAGCGCCCCGCCAATAAAATCCACTATCCCAGGCCCAATCAGCTCTGTTATGACATGCGCCAACCGGGTCAGTTGAAGTTGTTCTATCCGCAGTCCTTAAACCGTATCCTGACCAATATCTTGCTGTATCAGTAAGTTTTTGAAGTATTCTCTGGAATCTATCCTGTGACGCAGTTCCAGAATAGACAGGGTGGGCACCTATAATATCACCGACTACATTAAGCCGTTGATTAGTATTTGCTGTTACTGCTTCATACCAACCCTGGGTATCATCCCACATATAAGTATTCACTGCATTTTCTAATTTCTGTATCCTGTTAGTTAAAGCATCAATTTCACTTTGATTTTTACCTAATTCATAAGCAGCTAACCGAATAATTTTTGCCTGTCTAATAACATATGATGATTCATCTGGAGGTTCTATTGGTTGTCCACCGGACTGTTCCCATGTACAACCGTCATCCATCCCATTTCCCAACTGTCCATAGCCATATAGAAACATTCCATCGTTATCAGGGTCAATATTATCCCAACTATTATTAGAAGTAACTGCTCTTGAATAATATTTTGAAAGCAATGTTTTATCACCGGTTCGCTGGTATAATGTCCACCATGCCATTGTATCTATTGTCGGATTATAACTGGTATTTCCAATAAGTAGATTAAGAACCTTGTCAGCCAAATCAGGACTGGTTTGAACAAGTCCTGTTGTAAGCATAGCCGAATCCCAGAAATACATTCGTTTATAATATCTATCAGGCAAAGGTTCTAATCTATAGTTATTAGGGTTATATACAAAATTTAACAGTGATTGAGACATAAGTCCGTGCATTGCTCTTCCCCAGGAATCGTTTGTCCCGGGCCAGTTATAACTACTTGGTGGTAAACTCAGAACAGATGGTTGATAAACAGTTGAAAAAAGTCCTGGTAAGTCAGAACCATCACTTGTTGTCCCTTTAACTATGACGAATCCTATTATTCTTGATTCACCAGCAGGAACTACTATGTTATCCTGTTGAACTACAGCCCAAATACCTTTACCGTCAATCTGTAACTGTCCTGCAGAAAATAATTGTTGTGCTGATGTTTGATTCATTAAAGTTGGTGCGAAATCAGTTGTTATTAGAATACCTGTACTTATTTTCGGATTTTCTGCTAAAGGAGCTGACCATCCAGATGTTGTTAAAAGAGCCGGTGCAGCAGCAAATGTGCCTGGCATATCTGGATGTTTGATTGCAAGTCCCTTAGATTGATTTATTACTTGCACTGATGTTCTCAATACACCTGTTCCACTATCATAAGATTTAAGTCCAAAGAAAGTACTTCCTACTAATGAAGCATGAAATTTTTGTGTCTGACCGCTTGTGTTATTAAATTTTACAATAATTAAAAAATTAGTGTCGTTTATCCTTATAAAATTGAAATTAACAGTTGCACTCAAACCATTAAGTGCAGGTATAGTTGAATAAGGAGGATAGTTATTGGGAAAAGATGAATACAGGTCCCATCTACTATAATCAAGTTCACAATGTGTACATGCAAATGCAAAACTCATATATGGAGAGAATGCGTATGGAGTCACTCCGGGGTCAGCCATTTCTGCATCGTACTCAATAATTGTGCTCCTGTTTGAATCATTATACTGTCCAAAAACAATTGCGTAATGTGCTATTTTTGCCTGTGTCTCGTTCACCATATAACTAACACCTATATGTTGTAACAAATATGGTCCCCAAGGTGAAGGAACATTAACTCCTGAAGTATTATTGTATACAATGAATAAAACTGTTATCAAAACAAAAAAATGATTTACCATTTTCATTACTATTTTACCTCCTTAAAGTTCTATTCTATCAATTATTTTTTTATTGTATTTTCGGTCATAAAATTAGATTTATTTAATTTTTTTTACTGAATCACGAATAACAAGTTTTGTTGGTAACAATATTTTTTCAGAACTATTAGAACCTTTTATTCCTGATGGTAAACTATCAGGATTTTCTATTCGTTTCATTAAAAGTTTTGCAGTATAATAGCCCCTATAATATGGTTCCTGTTTAACTGTTGTAAGAGGAACTTCAAAATATTGTGATATAAAATCATCAAATCCGATAATTGAAACATCGTCAGGCACTTTAATATTTTTTTCTTTCAATGCTTTCAATACACCGAATGCAACCATATCATCTTTAGCGAAAACAGCAGTAAATTTTAAATTCTTTTTTAAGAATTCTTTTATCCGTTGATATCCTTCTTCTTCACTTGAATTATATATTTTCTTATTATCAGTCAAAATCAAATCAGGGTCTGGATTAATCCTATTTTTTTTCAGTGCAAGTATATATCCTTCAAACCGTGCCCGTATCCCAGTTAGATGCAGTCCGCCACCTAAATAAACAATTTTTCTATGTCCCATTTTTATCAAGTAACTGATTGCCTTTTTCACACCTTTTTTTTCATCAATACCAACAAAATCAAAATTATAATTTGGTAAATCGTTACCCATCAGTATAACAGTGATACCTTTTTTTTGTAACTGGAACAAATGGTTATATTTACCGTCGGCTGTAATTGGATTAAAAATCAATCCTGAGATTGGTTCCTCAAGACATTTACTCAACAGTTTTGTCTCTTTCGTATAATCGTCATCAGAATTATATATTTCCAATCTATATCCCTTAGGTTGTGTTATATCGAGTAGCCCTTGAATAAGTTTATTGGAATATTCAACTGATGCATCAGGCATGATGAACACAATTCTTCTTGTATACTGTTTACCTTTTTCTGAAGAGCCATTTTTTTTATTATTTATCCCTTTTACAAAACATCCTTTACCCTGGATTGAATATGCAACACCTTCTCTGACAAGTTCGTGTCTAACTCGACGTGCTGTTATACTTGACACACCGTATTTCTGTATCAGTTCTATTTCAGATGGCAGTTTTGTATCAGCAGAATATTTACCGTCTTTAATCTCCTGTAGAATAATTTGTTTAAGTTGATAATATTTAGGTATACTAATTAACTTAAACTGCTGTGTTGTCTCCATTATTTTTTATTCCTCCTTACACTGATATAATTATAACATATAAATACTAATTTGTCAAGATGTTTTAAAAAGTATTTTTAATCTTAGTATACTGTATACTAAGTAATAACATTTTTTATAATTATTGTAAGAACATTTATTGAAAGGTTCGTACAAAAAAAATAAAAATGAAACTTATACTTTTTTGGTTCATTAAACAGAATTAAAATTGAAGTGTTTCTGTATTATGAGTTTTAGATTTAATATATAAAAAAAATTTAGTATAATTTTACAGTAATATGATATCAACAATTAACCAAGGAGGAACTTGATATGTCAAATGCAAAAGAACTACATCTAAAACGAAAAGTCAATCATGATATACCGACAATAGGTGTTTGTGCAACCTGTGACCCGAGAATAGATAAAAAATCAAGACAGAGAGCAATAAATATTATTAAGATTATTGCAGATCTAATTTCTAAGAAAGTGGTCCTACCTGATAAAACACCTGTCAATGTTGTATATTCAACAGTTTTAGTTGACGGAGAAAAACAAGCTGATATTGTTGCAAAACAGTTCAAGGATACAAGAGTGAATATAATAGTATGTGCACCTGACACATGGGCGTTCCCACAATTAAGTTTGTTATCACTTATACAACAATTTCCTGATATCCCAATAAATCTCACTTGCGGTAACAGTGGACAAAAACCAGGTGTTGTTTTTACACATGCAGCAAGTGGTGCAATATCGCAATACGGGCGTCTTGTGCATATCAATGTTGGTAACTGGTCTGATACAGGAATGTATCCGAAGATAAGTTCAAAAACAATTGATTATTTAATTGACTGGTGTTATGCTGCTGTTACATCACAATTTCTTAAAGGGAAAAGAGTAGTTATTTTCGGACATGATTCAATGGGTATGGAAACAGCATTAGCGCATATTATTCCAACAAGAAATATATTCGGGATTGAAATAACACGTCTGGATATGAAATTACTTGCTGATATGTTACAGAAAGAATCATATAATAAAAAAGAACTTGCTGAATTACGGTCCTGGCTTGATAAACTGTGCAGTAAAAGAATACAACTCAGGAATGAAGATGATAATCAGCGACTGAATAAAAGTTTGGCTATGTATTTAATAGTTCGTGATATTATGAAAGATTTAAATGCTGTTGGTGGCGGATTTATGAGCCAGTTAGAATGGGGTTCCGATATACGTGGAATACCATTACCTGTTGCTGATATAATGGAATCGCTTTTTAATTCAACCTTTGACCATAATGGGCATAAGACACCTTTACCTTATGCAACTGAGGCGGATGTTCAAGGATTATTAACAATGCTTTTTTTCATGTATTTGACAGGTGGTAATCCACCGCTGTTTATGGATTTCCGTAAAATATGGGAACCATTTGAAATAAAAAAACTTATTAAAAAGTTCAATATTAAACTTGATAGCGAGTCGGTTCTATGGTTACAGAAAGGATTTGTTGACGGAAACAATTCTGGTAGTGCATCATTTGATTGGGCTGGTAAACCGGGCTGGTCTATTGAAAAAATTATGTCAAGGATATCATTTCCACTTGCTGACCAACATTATTTCCCTGGACTCGGTAATTCAGTAACTTTTATTAGTCCGGGCGGAATAGAAGGTATTGCTGGTAGATTAGCATATTCAAGTTTATCAAATATGTTTTCACTTGTATGGGATGAAGCAGTAACAGCAGAGTTACCTGCTGAACTCGCTTCCGCTGTATGCAAAATATCTACATCCACTTGGCCACATACTTTTGTTGTTCCGAAATATGCTACAATGTGTGAATACAAACAATATGCACCTGCTAATCATTTTCATATGATATGGGGACTGAATCCAGCACGACTTCAATACTGGATGGACCTAACAAATGTCATATCTGTTACACCATGGCAGTCAAGACCACAGTTTATAGAAGGGACAGACAGACCACTGCCACTAATTTATGTTTTGAATGGAGGAGAAACAATAACAAAACTTTTAATTAAAGGAAACAAACATTAGAGAAAAGAGAAAATAGGGACGGAGGTAATTTATTCATATAACTTGATTATTAAAAAAACACTTTGAAAAATGAGAAAATTTTGGTATAATAATCTCACAAATAAAATCAATATAGATTTAATTCAAGAATATTTCATTAGTAGTTCGGAGTTATTGTCTAAAATAAAACAGTAAAAGTTTTGAATATTAACGGGAGGATATTTAAATTATGCAATTATCAAGAGAAGAGATGAGATGGCTTTTTGATACACTGCGTAAAATAGAATATTTTTCATTATGTACAGTTGGTCAGATAGAGGACTTTGTCAGTATAGCAGTAAAAGAAAACTTTGAGAAAGGCAAAATAATAGTTAAACAGGGTGAAAGAGGTGGTTTTTTCTTTATTATAAATAAAGGTGAAGTATCAATCTGGTCAGAAGACACTAAATTAAACAAACGGAAAATAGCCGATCTTGGACCAGGAGAATTCTTTGGAGAAACAGCGTTAATTGAAGGTAAACCGAGAAATGCAACAGTTATTGCTGAGACACATTGTGAATTGATTATATTTGATGGTAACAGTTTTATTAATCTGTTAGACAAAAATCCTTCTTTAAAAGAACATTTCCATAAAGTAGCTATTAAAAGAGATACTGAACGTAGACTGATTTTAAGTAAAACAAAAAAGGGACTATTCCAAAAATTATTTGGTACAAAATAAATGGAACGAATCAAACTAATGCCTGTAAATCGTCCACCATTAATAGCATCAGAATTTATTTCATTACCGCTCGGTGCAATTAAACCACAAGGTTGGTTACTTAAACAACTTAGAATTCAATCTAATGGGTTAACAGGACATCTAGATGAATTTTGGCCTGACCTCAGTTCAAATAGTGGTTGGCTTGGTGGTAATGGTGAATCCTGGGAACGCGGTCCGTATTATTGTGACGGACTTATTCCGACAGCATATTTAGTTGAAGACAAAGAACTATTAAATAAATCACAAAAATGGATAGAATGGACACTGAACAGTCAACAACAGGATGGTCAGTTCGGACCCAAGTCCAATACTGACTGGTGGCCAAGAATGATTATGTTAAAAGTTCTGACTATGTATTACGAAGCGACAGGTGATATTCGTGTTATTAATCTGATGACAAGATATTTCAAATTCCAGTTAAATAAACTTAAAGAAAAACCGCTTTATGAATGGGGCTCGGCACGTGGCACAGAAAATATACTTGTTATCCACTGGTTATATAATCTAACTGGTGATTCATTTCTACTTGAATTAGCAGATATCATTTTCAAACAGACGATTAACTGGATTGAATTACAGAGTAATTATAAACTGAAGGATATAATACCACTAAAAAAATATGATATGTTCACACATGTTGTTAATAATGCGATGGGCATAAAACTCGGTCCGTTATTTTATATCCAATATGGAAATGAACAGTATCGTAATACAGCAAGAGAAGGGATAGAAAACCTTATGAGATACCATGGACAACCGAACGGTATCTGGAGTGGTGATGAACATTTACACGGAACAAATCCGACACAAGGAACAGAACTCTGTGCTGTTGTTGAATATATGTTCTCACTTGAAGAAATAGTGAGGATACTTGGTGATGTATTTTTTGCTGATATTCTTGAGACAGTAGCATATAATGCGTTACCGGCAACATTTAAACCTGATATGTGGGCACATCAATATGACCAGCAAGTTAACCAAGTTCTATGCACAGTAGCAAAACGTAATTGGGCTAATAACGGTGACGATTCAAATATATACGGTCTGGAACCAAATTTTGGTTGTTGCACAGCAAATATGCATCAGGGCTGGCCTAAGTTTATAAAGAGTATGGTTATGGCAACTTCTGATAAAGGGCTGGCTGTTATTGCTTACGGTCCCTGTAGTGTTGTTTCAGAAGTAGGAAATGGGCTACAAATCAAACTTATTGAAGTAACAGATTATCCGTTTGATAGCAAAGTTTCGTTCCAAATATCAATATCAGAACCAGCCACTTTCCCGTTTTTATTCAGGATACCTTCTTGGTCAAATAAAACAAAAATATCAGTAAATGGTATAGAAGAGCATATTGTTAATCCAGGAACATTCCATAAAATCAGACGGTTATGGCATAATGGTGATAAAATCAATATAGATTTCTCTATGAATATCCGAATTTCAGCGGGACATAATGGATTAATTTCAATATATCGCGGACCACTTTTATTCGGGTTAAAAATAGGTGAAAGATGGAAAAAGATAAAAGGGACAGAACCGTATGCTGACTGGGAGGTTTATCCGACAACACCGTGGAATTATGGGCTTATGATTGATAGACGTAATCCCGAAATTAATTTTACTGTAGAAACAGGTCCTGTAGGTGATATTCCTTTTGCTCCTGAGTCAGCACCAGTAAGATTATTAGGTAAAGGGCAACAAATTTCTGAATGGAAATTAGTTGATAATTCAGCCGGTGATATTAATGTCGGACCACATATTTCAACGAAACCAGTTGAGAACATAGAACTTATACCATACGGATCAACAAATCTACGGATAGCAGCATTTCCAATAGTGCGTAACAAGTATTGGTAATATAGTAATTCAGTATCTCAATCCCACACCGACTGTAATTATATCAGATGTGATTGGCATTTCAGGACCGATTACACCTGTTTCTTTTGTATCAGGATTTATTATATAAGTAAATTGTTCCTTAGTTTTCGCTTTACCCTCAATACGTTTTACATTAATAATGAAATAAATGCCCTCTGTCATGAGTCCTAACCCTAATTTTAATGATGTGATGCTGCTGTTTTGATAAATATCACCTAATGAAATAAATGAGCCCGGACCGAGACATAGTTCCATAAAAAATGTTGGTAGTTCTATACTCGGCTGTATATAGATTAGTCCCATTTCTAATACTGTTGGCATAGCAATAATTGTTCTATTTATATTTTCATTATTATAACCGACATAAATTAATCCTGTTGTTAACCCTGCTTTTAATAAATCACTTAAATTTGTCCAGAGCCCTATTTCCGGATAAAAACTTGATTCCATCCCAAAAAAAGATTGTTTATTATTACCCCACCCTATTGAACCAATATTCAATCCGAATTCGTATTTAGCAAATATTTCTTCTTGTATCTGTGCTTCTACTAAAATAATAGAATACAAAATCAAAATGGTAACAATAACAAGAAATTTTTTCATATTTACCAATATTCGGGATACAATTTATACAGGAAATATAATTGACAACACTCTTATATATGTATGTTTCCTCATTACTATTCTCATATTTTTTCTTTTATCACACCTAATGGAAATGTGTTAATCATAACTTCATCTACCCATTTTAATGATTCAACAGGAGTCATATTCCAACCTGGTGGACATTGTGATAATATTTCTACTAATGAGAACCCTTTATTTTCAATCTGACACAGAAATGCTTTCTTTATTGCTGATTTTGTTCTCATAACATTTTTCGGACTATTCACTGCTGTCCGTTCAAGATAAACTGTTCCGTCCAATACAGATAATAATTCACATACTTTTATTGGATACCCATCGTATTTTATGTCGCGTCCGAATGGTGTCGTTAATGTTTTCTGTTTCAATAATGTAGTTGGTGCCATCTGTCCACCTGTCATACCGTAATTCGCATTATTAACAAAAATAACTGTTATATTTTCGCTACGGTTTGCAGAATGTATTATCTCTGCTGTTCCGATAGCAGAAAGGTCACCGTCACCTTGATATGTAAAAACGATTCTATCAGGAAGAACACGTTTTATACCTGTTGCTACAGCAGGTGGACGTCCGTGTGGTGCTTCAGTTACATCAAAATTCCAGTAATCGTAAGCGAACACAGCGCAGCCGACAGGTGCAATACCAATAGTTTTTTCACGGATATTAAGTTCATCAACAACTTCTGCTATAATACGGTGTATGATACCGTGTCCGCAACCAGCGCAGTATAAATGTCTTGTCTGTTTCAAACTTTCAGGATACAAAAATTTCATTTAAATCCCTTTCTAACTTTTTCCAGTATTTCCTCCTGTGTTATTATAACGCCTCCGGGTCTACCATAAAACTCAATTTTACATTTACCTTCAACAGCAATTTTAACATCTTCAAGCATCTGTCCTAAATTCATTTCTACTACAATAATTCTTTTTACTTTTTTAGCAATTGAACTAATAATTTTATATGGAAATGGCCATAATGTTATTGGTCTGACTAATCCTACCTTCAAATTCTTGTTTCTTGCCATATTTACAGTTCCTTTACATATTCTACCTGCAATCCCGAATGCAACAATAATAATTTCTGCATCATCAGTTTTATACAGTTCATACCTGATTTCATTTTTTATTATTCTGTCATATTTATGTTTCAGATACCAGTTATGTTTTTCAAGTTCACCTTCACCCATATAAAGTGACTTAATTGCTCTCGGTGCCCTGTCTTTACATCCATCAAGTATCCATCCCTTATTTATTTTATCTTCAGGATTAAATATTTTCGATTTAATCTTAATCGGTTCCATCATCTGTCCTAAATAACCGTCAGCAAGTATCATAACCGGTATCCGATATTTATCTGCTAAATCGAACCCTGAATATGTTAAATCATACATTTCCTGAACAGTAGAAGGAGCGAGAACAATTATCTTATAGTCACCATGTCCACCTCCTTTTGTTGCCTGAAAATAATCACTCTGTGAACCACTTATATTACCTAATCCTGGGCCACCACGTTCTATATTTACAATAACGCATGGTAACTGGCAGCCAGCGAGATACGATATTCCTTCCTGTTTTAAACTTATTCCTGGTGATGATGATGATGTCATTGCACGTCTACCTGTTACTGCTGTTCCAAAAACCATATTTATTGCTGATAATTCACTCTCCGCTTGTATAAAAACTCTATTCAGTTCACGCATCCTGCGTGACATATATGCTGAGGTCTCGTTCTGTGGTGTGATTGGATATCCATAATATGCAGCACAGCCAGCAGCAACAGCGCCTTCACAGACAGCTATATTACCTTGCATAAGTACTTTTTTAGGTTTCATCTTATTCTCTCAACAATAATATCATTTTTTATTTGTTTGTATTATTGAGAATACATAATCAGGACACATTATATAACACACACCACAATAGATACAATCTTCTGGTTTAATAAGTATAACCGGGTGATGTCCAGCACTATTGAATTCGTCTGCTAATTTTAAACATTTTTTAGGACAGTAAAACACACACAGTTCGCATCCTTTACATAATTCCTTGTTAATCGTAATCTTTTTCTGCTGTTTCTCTAGCATATTTTTATAACTCTTCATCCAAATTCAAATTCTATCTGGTAAGGGATAAAATCTGTCCCATTAAAATTGAGTCCGAACTCAAGTTGATATTTATTAATCAGTGCTGATATTACGCTTCTTATATTTTTTATATACTTTTTTTCTGGGCTTATTCTATTACCGTATAACATTAAATATTTTTTTAAATACATTGGAAACATATTTCTAATTATACCTAAATATTTTTCTTTTTGCTGGTCTCGTAAATTAAGTTCACCTGACCATACATACTTCCCACCATTTTCTTTTACTGCTCTTATCAGTTTATCAAATGAACTGTAACTATCAGTAACATAAGGTAATACAGGCATAATAGCAACCCCTGTCCTGATTTTATTTCTTGATAATTCATTCATAGCGATAAGACGCAGTTCTGGTTCAGGTGCATAGGGCTCAAATATCTTTACAATATCTCTGTCCAGTGTTATAATAGAGAACGAAACAGCTAAAAATGTTTTATTAGAAATTTGTTTCAGTAACTCAATATCATCCAGTATCAAATTTGATTTAGTGAATATATGAACAGGGAACTCATATTTATTGAGTATTTTTAATATACTATGCGTTATCTTAAATTTCTTTTCTGCTGGCTGATACGGGTCACTTGATGACCCGATACATATTATACCTTTCCTAATATTACCGATAATATTATTTAATAAAACATCAGCATTCTTTTTAATTCTTATTGTATAACTGAAACTATCAATTTTGTCATACGGAGAATATTTCAGTGATTGCACATAACAATATTTGCAGCCGTGTTCACAACCGAGATAAGGATTAATACTACCTATAAACGAGTCAATATCATTACTATCTGACTGATTCAATATTGTTTTACATTCATACAGTTCGTATTTTACCATTTAATATTTTCTTCGTTTCAGAAATTAATTCCTTAGCATGCTCTACAGAAACAGCAGTAATCTTTTCGCCACTGAGCATACGTGCTATCTCGTTTATTCGTTCATCATTTTTAAGTATTTTTACTTCTGTATAAGTCCTGTTAGTATCTGTTTTTTTAGTAACATAAAAATGGGTATCAGCAAATGCTGCAATTTGAGCGAGATGTGTTATACAGAATATTTGATGTGTCCGCGATAACTCTTTCAATTTCTGACCTATTATCTGGCCCATCGGACCGCTTACTCCTGAATCAATTTCATCAAATATTATTGTCGGTATTTCTGCAGATTTACCTAAAACTGTTTTTATTGCAAGCATACATCTTGATAATTCGCCACCTGATGCTATCTCTTTTAATGGTTTTAAGTCCTCACCTATATTCGCAGAAAATAAAAATTCTACTTTATCCCATCCTGAAGCAGTAACCTTTTTTTTGTTCTCCGAATCAAGTATTTCTGTAACACTTATCTTAAATTTAGATTTTGGCATTCCTAAAGTATGAATCTCTTTTTCAATAAGTTGTTCCAATTTTGTAGCAACTTTTTTCCGTTTTGAAGATAGTTCTGAACAAAGTAACTCAAGTTTATTTACAGTTATTGTTATTTCTTTCTCTATTTCCTGTATATTTTCCTGACTATGTATCAGGTTATCAAGTTCGTTACTGATTCTATCACGATACTGAATTATATCTTTTATTGTCTGTCCGTATTTTCGTTTAAGACGCTGGATTAAGTCCTGTCTATCAACCAGTTGTTCTAATTTCCGTGGGTCAAGATCAAGTTTCGACTTAAATTGTTCAAGTTCTATTGAGATATCTTTTACCTGTGATATAATATTTTCTAAAGTAGAAGTCCATGACAATTCTTTATTTGATAAATTTGAGACATCATTCAGAACTTTATATGTTTTATTTAAACTGTCATATATATTATTTTCTTCATCACTATATAAATATTTATGTGCTTGTTCTATTAATGACATAATTTTTTCAGCATTTTTTATCTGCGGTAATAGCGATTCTATTTCAGTATCTTCATCTAATCTCAAATTAGCACTATTTATCTCTTGTAACTGGTATCTATATAAATCAATCTTTTGTTCACGCTCGGATTGTGTTAACTGTAACGATTCTAATCTATTCAATAACTCTTGCCATTTTAGATACATATTTCTAACTTCATTTTTCAATGAGTCAAGGTTTCCGTAACGGTCCAATAAATTCTGTTGATTTACTTGCTTCAATAATATCTGATGCTCATTTTGTCCATGGATATCAACAAGAAAATTTCCTATTTCTTCTAATAGATTAAGTGTTATCGGTCTATCATTACAGAATGATTTTGATCTACCTGATAAATCTATTTCTCTACGAATAATAAGTTCTTCTTCGTCACTATCAATTAGATTATGTTCTGTAAGAATTGATTTTAATTCACTATTTTCTGTAACCTGGAAAACACCGGTAATTATTGTACTCTTTGCTCCTTTACGAATAATGTCACCTGAAGCACGACTGCCTAATATCAGTTCTAATGCTTCAATAATAATACTTTTTCCTGCACCTGTCTCACCGGTAACTATATTCAGTTTATCAGAGAAACTTAAATTCAATGATTCAATTAAGGCATAATTTTTTATACTTAATTCTTTTAGCATATCTGTGTTTTTATTTTTGTATCTGGATAACCTGTTAATTTGTGTTTATGGAAAGAATTATCTTTTTCCCCAGTTAAGTTTATTCTGTAAAATTTTGAAATAGTTCTGTTCTTGGTTCGGTATTGTAAGAAACTCTATACCAGATTTTTTTATGTTTATCTCATCACCTATATCCAGATTATATCTTTCCTGACCGTCAATTGATAATATTGTTGATACACAGCGATGTCCTTTCCGTGCATAACTTAATCTATAATCAGTAATACAAATATTTATTTCACTTTCAGAAGAAACTATTATTGGTCTCTGTGTAAGTGTATGCGGACATATAGGTGTAATAATTATTACACTTAATGTCGGAATAACAATCGGACCTTGTGCTGCCATTGAATACGCTGTTGACCCGGTAGGTGTAGAAATAATTAAACCATCACCAATATATTCTGCTAAAAAACTATCATCTATACTGGCTCTAAAACTACCTATCCTTAACAAATGTCCAATATGAATAATGCAGTCGTTAACAGCGATACTGTGATACTTTTTACCATTCACCTTTTTTAATACTATATCTAACATTAACCGTTTTTCTATTTTATATTCGGATTTCAAAATATAAGGTATAAATTCAACCAAATCATCATAACTGAATTCTGCTAAAAATCCTAATGACCCTAAATTTACTCCTAAAACAGGAACTTCTAAATGTGCTAATTTACGACCCACTTTGAGAATAGAGCCATCACCACCTAAAACAATACATAAGTCCGATTTAACTAATTTTGATGTAAGGTCAGTAATATTTACTTTTGCACCTGATTTGTTAAACAATTTTTTTATTTTATATGCTAATATTTTTGCTTTTTGTTTTTCAGGATTATATACAATTAATATTTTTTTCATATTGAATTATTATACTATAAAATAACAAATTAAGTCAAACTTCCGAATCAAATGAGATAATGTCAAGTCATTTGAAATCTAACCGAAACTAATTTTTATTATCCTATTTCACTGTTGCGGTAGTAACTAAATATCCACTCTTCTGCTGCGGTAGAAAAAAAACTCAATATTTTAACTCCACTTGCGGGGTAGTGTTAGGGTAAGAATATTATTTTTTCTCTGGAGTGCACTGATTGTGTCAATACTTAAAATAAATTACCTCCGTCCCTTTTTTCTAATGGATGATTGTTAGTTTACCTACAGATTTTATTCTACCTTCGGAATACTTATCTGCTGTAACTGTATACAAATATATTCCACTAACTATGTTTGTTATCTCCCATTCATACTCATAAGCATATTTGTTATTAATCACTGACGGTAATTCTGTTATTGTGACTGAATGTACTATTTCACCTGATATAGTGTATATCCGTATCTCAACTTTATCCGCTATTCCTGTCTCTATATGGAACTTAACTTCATTACCTTTCACCGGATTTGGATATGTATACACTTCTCCTAACT
>Ga0078972_1011386_pt1 | contig 15976 bp, 14 predicted proteins | sample YelNatPaOPGAMG01_FD_67568 | JGI IMG/M metagenome (GOLD analysis project Ga0078972, IMG submission 67568) | Hot spring thermophilic microbial communities from Obsidian Pool, Yellowstone National Park, USA - OP-RAMG-01 (SPADES assembly) (version 2) | ecosystem: Environmental > Aquatic > Thermal...
CATATCAGGTTACAAAAAATAATTTGTATCTGGAAATTGCATTGGAAACAATTGAATTTATGATGGAAAAGATGCAAAAGAATGGACTTTTTTATTCATCAAGCGATGCTGATACAGAAGGTGTAGAAGGCAAATATTATACATACGAATATGATGAAGTGGTAAAAGTTTGTAAAAAATACAATATTGATCCCAAGTTGTTATCAGTTACTATAAAAGGTAACTTTGAAGGGAAAAACATTCTAAGATTATCAAGTAATGATGAGAGATATAAATTAAAATTATTATTAAATGATCTAAAAAATATTCGAAAAAAGAGACAATACCCATTTATTGACGAAAAAATAATTACCTCAATAAATTCAATGATGATAAAGAGTTTGTTTAAAGCAGCTAAAATTAATGAAGAATATACTGTTTTAGCCAAAAGAAGTACTGAAGCGCTACTCAATTTTCTATATAAAGATAATGTTCTATATCATTGCGGTGTATATGGTAAAGAGTTAAAAATAAAAGCCTTTTTGGAAGATTATGCCTATTTAATTGATGCTTTTATAGAAGCATATTACCTTACCAAAGAAGATGAATACTTAAATTTAGCAATAAAGCTTACTAGAGAAGCAAATAACTTTTTTCAAAATTTTTGGTATTTTAGTCTGGACGGATTTAAAACTATAGCAGATGTCTTTGATGAATCTTATCCATCAAGTGCCTCTTTAATGATATTGAACAATATAAGGTTAAACAAATTTGTTTCAGATGAATTTTCTGATATTATAAATAAAAGCATAAAGAATTATTCAACAAAAATATCTAAATATCCTCAATATACAGCCCTTGCAGTAAAGTGCGTTTTGGAATGGAAATTAAAAAATAACGGGTAGAATTTTTTTATATAAAAGTTAATGTTAAAAAAGGTGTATTGATTGGAACAATTTCAAGAAATAACCAGAAATTTTTGTAAATATGTTATTTATAAAGAAATTCATTGAACGTTGAAATTAAAATTATTTTTTTACATTATAGGATTTAATAAGTTTAATAAAATTTTTTACTACTGATGACAAGTACGCTTTTTTAAGCCATATTACCACTGCTTTTGTCTCTAAGGATTTATCGTCTATCTCTCGTAATTTAATTTCTCCTGGTTTAAAAATACTTATAGGCGGTTTTGGCACCATAGCAACACCTATACCCAATTCCGCCCATGTTATGATTGATCGAACATCTTCGCCTTTACATAGAATATTTGGCTCAATTCCATATTTACTAAATGCGTTCATTATGATATCCTCATATCTGCGATGAATAATTAGAGGGATATCTTTTAAATCATTTAGATTAATTTTTTCATTTTGAAATTTCCAGTTATCAGTAAAAATTGCTACCATTGGGTCATCTGGTTCACTTGAGTCCTGAATAATATAGTTATAATTATTTAAGTTAAAAGGAGTCCTTACAATGCCTATATTTACAACTCCCTTATTTACTAAATCCATAATTTTAATGGTGTTTCCCTCTAAAACTTGAAAAGTAACATCAGGATAGCTTTCATGAAACTCTTTAATATATTTTGGCAGTATTGAGGCTCCACTTGAAGAAACTGTTCCAATACTGATTGTCCCGTGATGGCCCTTGCTTAGATCAATTAATTCTTTTTTTGTTGAGTCAACAAGATTAAGTATTTGCTCGGCTCGAATAGTGAAAATCTGACCAGCCTCGGTAAGATCAATACCCTTTGCACCTCGAATCAAGAGCTTTACCCCTAATTCTTTTTCAAGTAATTTGATCTGTTGGCTTAATGGGGGTTGTGCAATATTGAGTTTATTTGCAGCTTTTGTAAACTGACCTTCCTGGACTATAGTGAGAAAATATCGAATTTGTCTTATATCCATTGATAACATCTCCCAATAATTAAATTTGTTATATTTAAATCATATAATCTAATATGAATTAGATATTTTAAATATATTAGTTTCTTTGTTATAGTATATTCGCTTAAGGTTGTCAAGAAACTTTGCAAAATATTTTATACAAAGGCGAGTTATACCATTATTTGTGATAGGAGATGTTAAAAATTGAGCTACATAGAAATTGGAAGTAAAGAGTTCAAAAAGGTTTCTGCATGTATTTTAATTGGCAGCATAGTAAATTTTGCTTTAATGTATTCACCACAGCCGCTTATTAGTCTGTATTCTGAGCTCTATCATGTCTCACCTGAAACTGCAAGTTTGTCAATCTCTCTAACAACTATCACAATGTCGGCGTGTTTGTTTTTTGTATCACTTTTTATAAGCGCTTGGAACAGAAAATTGATAATGAGCTATTCGTTAATTTTAACATCCCTTTGTGCGATTCTAACAGTTTTTATAACTAATTTTTATATATTTTTGGCTCTAAGGTTTTTTGAGGGAATAGTTGTGGCAGGATTTCCATCTATTGCAATGACGTATCTACACGAAGAATTCTCACCCAGAGATATTGGTAAGGTCATAGGATATTATGTCTCTGGAACTGCAATAGGTGGTTTTTTAGGCAGAATTTTAACAGGTATATTTACTGATGTATTAAATTGGCATATAGCCTTCTTAATTCAAGGATTTATTTGTCTAATCGCAAGCATATGGTTTTTACTTAACTTACCGGAATCAAATAATTTTAATAAAACGAATATATCTATTCGTCGTCTTAAATCTGTTTTGGTGTACACTTTGTTTAATGCAAGACTTGTGGCTCTTTATTTAACTGGATTTTTATTGATGGGTGCATATATTACTATTTTAGATTATATTGGATATCCCCTCACGAGAGCACCATACGATTTGAACCAGACAGCTTTTGGATTTTTGTTCGTAGTAAATCTAGTAGGTGTTTTTAGTTCGGCTTTTTTCGGAAGACTAGCAGATCAATATTCAAGACGATTTATACTAGGTATTGCACTCTCAATTTTCATCACAGGTTCATTGCTAACGTTAGAACCGTCTTTATTTATTAAAATAATAGGCATTTCGCTAGTTGCATTTGGATTTTTTGCTGGGCACTCTGTAGCAAGCGGTTGGGTCGGCTTCCTGGCATCAAAGAGGCAAAAGTGCCAAGCAGCTTCTTATTATTTATTTTTCTACTATTTGGGAGCAAGCTTATTAGGTTGGACAGGAGGTTTTTTCCTTAAACCCTTTGGCTGGAATGGCATAGTCTACTACGTATGTATTTTATTAGTTGTCGCATTCTTCGCTTCAGTAAAACCCTTTTCTCACAAATTTAATTTGGGGCCTATAAGAGTTTTGTCCAAATCATAGTTAGTAAAGAAAATGCATAAATTGATAATTTCTTAATTTGTAAAAAAATTAAATCTCAAGAAACATATCCATGATATTATTTATATATTATTTATAGGTAATTAAAAGTACTATAGATATGAAGGAGTTAAGATGCCAAAAAACATAATTGTTTTAACAGGAAGTCCTCGAAAGGGTGGTAATAGCGATCTCTTAGCTGATGCATTTATAAATGGTGCAAAAAGTGCAGGGCACAACGTTATAAAATTTACAGCTGCAGATAAAGATATAGATGGTTGTAAAGCTTGTAATAAATGCTTTTCAAAAGGAAATGCATGCTTCTTTTTTGATGATTTTAATGAACTTGCTCCATTAGTAATGGACTCAGATTTATTGGTTATTTCAACACCTTTATACTGGTTTTCATTTCCATCTAAGCTGAAAGCAGCAATTGATAAATTTTATTCATTTATTATAGGCAATGTTACATTAAGGGTTAAAGAAAGTTTACTTATTGTTTGTGGTGCTGCAGAAGATGAAGAAGAATTTCAAGGGATTATCAAATCATATGAATTAATAACAGATTATATGAAATGGACAAACAGAGGTTCTATAATTATAAGGGGGATGCGCGAAAAAGGCGATGTGTTGAAAACCGATTGGATAAAAAAGATTGAGGAAATTGGAAAAAATATTTAAAGGTTTTATTAGTTGAGAATAAAAATATTTTTATAAAAAAATGGAGCCGAGGATCAGAGTCGAACTGACAACCTGCTGATTACAAATCAGCTGCTCTGCCTATTGAGCTACCTCGGCAATGGCTAAATTATAACATAATAAGTTAAATTTTGAAAAGTATCAAAAATATTTTTGGTAAAAAATAAACAATTAATTAAGAATGGATATATAATTAAATAAAAAGAAAGGAGAAAAATATGAGTAAAGTACTAGTTGTTTACTATTCTCTATATGGACACATTCACAAACTTGCTGAAGCTATTGGTAAAGGAGCTAGTAGTGTAGAAGATGTAGAAGTATATATAAAAAGAGTGCCCGAAATCCTCTCAGATGATGTTATAGAAAAAATGGGAGCAAAAGAAATTCAACAAAAAATAAAAGCATTAATTCCTGAGGTTTCTTTGGAAGATTTAATCAGTGCTGACGCAGTAATATTTGGTACTCCTACAAGATTTGGGAACATGTGCGCACAGATGAAGACATTTTTAGATAGTACAGGGGGAATATGGTCAAAAGGAGAGCTTTTTGGAAAAGTTGGTAGTGTTTTTACATCCTCAAATACGCAACACGGAGGGCAAGAATCTACTATTCTTACATTTTTGCCGTATTTGTTTCATCAAGGAATGATTGTAGTAGGCCTACCATATCTTTTTAAAGGTCAGACTATTATGGACCAAATTACAGGTTGTTCGCCATATGGAGCATCTTGTGTTGCTGGCGAGAACTCTTCAAGAAGCGTTTCTGAAAATGAAATTAATGGTGCATTTTTTCAGGGCAAGTATGTAGCACTTATTACAAATAGCATATGTAAAAATAGAGAAAAAATTTTTAATGCATTGGTTTCACTAGATTTTAACTAAATTATTAAAGAACATAGAGGAGGATGTCATGACTAAGAGACCAAAGGTGATTATGACAAACAAAATTTTGGATGAGCCATATCATTGGCTAGAACAAAGAGTCGAATTAATTTGCTGGAATCAAGAAAATCAACCACCTCAAGAAATTGTAAAAGAATGGCTTAAAGATGCAGATGGACTTTATTCTACGTTTTATCCGGTAACTGAGTCTTTGTTAGAAGATGCAAAGAAACTTAAGGTCGTAAGTCAGTGTGCTGTCGGTTATGATAATATCGATGTAAATTATTGCACTAAAAGAAGAATAGCTGTATGTAATACTCCTCATGTTGTTGTGGAAGCTACAGCTGAACTTACCTATGGTTTACTAATTTGTGCTGCTAGAGATATTATTAATGCAGTAAATTATGTTAAAGAAGGTAAATGGATTAGAAATTTTGGATATCCTTTATCTCACGATTTACACGGTAAAACACTTGGAATTTTTGGAATGGGAAATGTTGGAACTGCAGTTGCAAGAAGAGCTAATGCTTCACTGATGAACGTAATATATCACAATAGGAAACCAAAATCTAATGATAAAGATTTAAATGCCAAATACGTTAGTTTTGATGAATTAATCGAAACCTCTGATTATTTAATAATACTTTCACCATTAACACCCGAAACTAAAGGAAAGTTTAATTACGATGTTTTTAAAAGGATGAAAAAAACCGCAATCTTAATAAATGCTGCAAGAGGACCTATTGTTGTAACCCAAGATCTATATAAGGCACTTTTAAATAAAGAGATTGCCTTTGCAGCATTAGATGTAGTTGATCCGGAACCAATCCCTAAAGATCACCCTCTTTTAAATTTGCCAAACGTTATTATTACTCCACACATAGGTACTGCTACATATGAAACAAGACTAAACATGATGCAGCTTGCAGCCGAGAACCTATTTGATGTTTTAGAAGGAAGAAAACCAAAATATTGCGTAAATCCTGAAGTTCTTTAAATCTTAAAACAATATTATCTTTTAAATATAAATCTATATACTAATCAGCTTTGTGATTTTCTAAATTTCATTAAGCTGATTAGTATTTATTTTTGATTCAATTTAGAAAATTATACATTAAATAATTTAACCTAACAGTATTAGAAAATTAAGTTTAGCGTTCTTTTGAAGCATAAGGATCTTCGTTTAAAATATTTGCCCAGCGCATTATCCAATCTTTTGTTTTTCTTTGATCTACGCCTGTTAAAGTGAATAAAGTTTTATCATCTATATTGAAATCAGCTTGATATTTTCTAAATCCAAGAAAATAATCTTTTGTAACAGCAAGTTCTAATTCATTAAAATCCTCTGCCAAGCTATATTTATTCATTATATACCATGCAGAAAAATCATAACCCATTTTAAAGCTATCATCGAAGAATTTTTCTTTTTTTTCTTTTTCATACATATCTGAAGAACATATTACAAAGTCAGTTGCGGTTTTGGTATTTAAATAGCATTCTTTTGTGGAATTATAACCTTTTAAAAAATCTTCTTTATTAAACTCTAATGCTTTTGCTTGCAAACCTATAGCGCCTAAAAATATTATAGAAGTAAAAATAAGTATTATAAAAAAATATTTCACAAACGTCCTCCCTCTAATTAGTTTTCTTAAAATACGGCTCTTTAGTAAATTATAAATCAAATTTCCAAAAATTTACTATTTTGTCAAGACCTATAGATAAAAGAATGTTTGGATTGCTTTTGAATTTGATATCAACAACTTTATCAAAATGTCCAGCAAAAGTCTTTAATTTTTCTAACAAAACTAAATCATATAAAAGAACTTCATCATCGCAAGAAATGGCAAAATGTAATCCATCCTTTGAAAAAGTTAATAGACCTATTTTGCTAAGATCAAATTTCATCTCATTCAACAATTTACCCCATCTATCATATAATTTTAAATTTTTGTTATTGTAATAACAAATAATATTAAATTTTTTATTCACGGAAAACATGCCATTTTCAATTTCAGTATTAAAACAGTCAACTATCTTTTTTAATTTAAAATCGTATATAAAAATTTGACCGTCAAATGTTGATATGTAAAAGAAATCTTTAAATAATAAAATACTATGTGGATTAAAGTCAATGTGAAAAATTTCAATCATCTTATTTTCCTTCAGAATATCTATAGTACAAAACTTTTTTTCTTTATCGGTCCAATATAAAACATTTTCAGACATAAAAAAGTTAAAATCTTTGGTTTCTAATGATAAAACATAAAAATCATTAAAATTTGAATTTTTATAATTATATATATAAACATTACCATTTTTGTTTACAAAGATGTATTTAGATGATTTATTGCAGGTAAAAATATTATTAACAGGCACATTTATTTCAAGTAATTCAGAATTTATTAAACTTTTATTATCTAAAGAATAAATACTAATAAAACCTGTTTTTGTGCCAAAACAAGCTTTTTTTGTATCATCGGTAATAGACGCAGTTGTAATCGCATCATTCAAGTCAAAAACGATTTTTTTTAGCAAGTTGTCAAAGTCTTTACTTTTTGTAATTACAGACTTTGAAGTAAAGGATTCTTTTTTACTTAGTATTTTAATATTGGAGGAAGAATTTATAATTGCAATTATTACGTCTGAAAAATTAACAAATTTTGCATCCAAACACGTCCCAAATGTTTCTGAATAATAAACTGGTTTTAATGAATCTAAATTATATATGCTTAATGAAGTCGAATAACTTTCATCTGTGGTAAGTAAATATTTACAATCCTGTGAAACTGATAAGTTTAATATCTTAAACTTGTTTCTAAAAATTTTATTTACAACAAAATTTCGATTGAAGTTAAAAATTTCAATTAAGCCATTATCGAAGCCTAAAAAGAGCAAATTTTCATATAGTTTTATATCGTAAGCAGTTATCTTAAATTCACTTTCATTTAATAACAATTTTTTGTCAGTTTTCAAAGATAAAAAATAAATCTTAGAATCATCTGTTAAATAAGAGATTAAATCCAAGTTATTAAGGAATTGAATTTTTCTAATTGGTCTGTTTTCGACTTTTTTATGATAAATAATCTTTCCCTGTAAAATTGAATAGACACATATATAACCATCCCATATGCCAATAGCAATAAATTCCTCATTTTCGCTTGATGATATTGAGGTTATAGGTTTTTTGGATATTTGTATTTTACCCAGATAAAGTCCATCTATCATTGACCAAAAGCCAATAGTTCCGTTAAAGAAGCCAATAGTTAAGTATTTTCCATTTTTTGAGATTGATAGAGAAGTGGGAATAGAGTTATTCCAATATATTTTATGTAAGATATCAAAATCAAGTTTGTTAATATTAGTATTTTTTTCATTCGATTTAGCATCTAACTCTAAAAAATCAACTTCTTCAATACTTCTCATTATTATTTTGTCAAGGATTGTAGAATTTAATAAAATATTAAATTTTTTGTCACTTGAATTAAGGAGTTCTAAAGATTTCCTTTTCATAATTTAAGGTTTTTCAAATCTTCATATTTTTTTTTATATTTATCTATTTCCCTTAAAATTGAGGATTCTATTTTAGAAATTAGATCTATACCATATTCTCTTGCTTCATTTACTTTACAATATAGAGTGTAAATGCCCAAACCTTTTAACTTCTGAATTTTAAAAGTTAGATCTTCAATTTCTTCATTTAAGGACATTATTTTCTTTTTTAATATTTTAACTTGATAAATTAGGGGATTCTCAAATTCATCTAACAAAGAATTAGCTAACTCTTGCAATTTTTTAATATCTCCTTGGTTATATGCTAAGTTAATTTCTGCCATTAAATTATGAAATACATTTCTCTCCTGTTCATTTTCTGCTTTATCTGGGTGAAATTTTGAGGCAAGCTTCCTGTAATATACTTTAATCTTATCAACAACACAACAATCTAAATCTTCCTGATTTTTTTCGTTAAACCTATCTTCTATATTATCATAGAAGAGCTCTTCTTCAATTTTGTTCAATTTTAATTCTTCTTCAAATAAAGAAGTTCTAATGTACTGGCTGATTAATTTATTGTTTTTTTTGTTTGAGTTATAATCTAATTGAAGCTTTGCAACTTTAATTTTCATTTTATCAAGTTCTATATATAATTTTCCTATTTTTTCTTGATAAATTTTATAAAAGAATAACAATTTGTTTTTGAGAGAAAAATATTCGCTTTTTAAGTTTTCAAGTCTGAGTTGCAATTTGTTAATATGAGATTGTAATTCTAAGATTTCTTTACTTATATCTTTATTAATTTTTTCTTTTTTATCTACCATAGTAATAATTATATATGAAGTTAAAAAATATATAATATATTAGTTGGAGGTTTGTATTTGAGTACATTAATAGCAGAATGGGAAAAACAGGACGCTGTAATACTTATTTATCCTCATGAAAAGACCGATTGGAATTACAATTTACTGAAGGTTCGCTTATTTTATCATAAATTAGTAGAGCAATTTGTTAAGTTTGGAAAGGTAATTTTAATAATTCCAGAAAACATGGATTTTCAAAATGAATTGGACTTAAATTATGAAAACTTAATTTTTTTAAAAGCTAAAACCAACGATACATGGATAAGAGATAATGGACCAATTTTCATTAAGAAAAATAATAATTACGTCTTTTTAAATTTCAAATTTAATGGTTGGGGTAATAGATTTAATTTTGAATTTGACAACGAATTGAACGACAAATTGTTTTTATCGGGAATATTTGGAAAAAATGTTGAAAAGAGAAACATAAATTTTGTACTAGAAGGCGGTAGTATTGATCACAATTCTGAAGGGGTTATCTTAACAACGCAAAGTTGCTTGCTAAATAAAAATAGAAATCCTCAATATTCAAAAGAAACTATTGAAAAATTATTTTCAAGTATTTTTGAACATAAAAAAATTTTGTGGCTTAAATATGGAAAGCTCATGGGCGATCATACTGATTCTCATATTGATATGTTAGCAAAGTTTGCGAACAAAGATGTTATAGTTTATTCAAAACATTTAAATCCCAATTATCCATATTACAATGAACTTAATTTAATGGAAAAAGAACTCAGTAATTTTAGAAACCATAACGGTAAACAATTTGATTTGATTCCTTTGTTCTTACCTGAAATTAGAGATAAAAAGGGAAATTTTTTACCTGCTACCTATACTAATTTCTTTATTTTTAATAACGCAGTTTTTGTTCCAATATATTGCTCAAAAGAAGATGAGCACGCTATAGACATTTTTGAGAAAATATTTTCTGATAAGTTAGTAATACCAATTGATTCTAGAATCTTGGTTACTCAAGGTGGGTCTTTACATTGTGCAACAAACAATATACCGCATGGCTTTTTAGGGCAATAATATATCTAAAATCAAGGCTTAAAGTTAAAACATCATTTTGTTGAAATAGTTTCATATTAGGAGGTATTGAAAGTTGAATATTAAAGTATGTCTGGTACAAAAAAATTGTAATTTTACGATTGATGAGAATATTTCACAATCTGAAAAAATTATTCTTGAAGCTGCAAAAAAAAATGTAGATATCATAGTTTTCTCGGAGTTGTTTTTGTGTAGATATTTTTGTATTTCTTATGAGCAGAAAAATTTCGATCTTGCTCTTGAAGATAACTCGAAAATTATAAAACACTTCAGCAATTTAGCCTTTTCAAACAACATTGCAATAGTTTTTCCTTACTTTGAAAAAAGAACTCAAGGCATATATCATAATAGTGTAATACTTTTCGATAAAGACGGAAGTATAGCCGGGAAATATAGGAAAATGCATATTCCAGATGATCCAGGATACTTTGAAAAATTTTATTTTACACCAGGAGACTTAGGTTTTGAACCAATAAATTGTAGTTTAGGCAAAATAGGGATTTTAATCTGCTGGGATCAGTGGTTTCCAGAAGCGGCTAGAATTATGGCACTTAAAGGAGCTCAAATGCTAATTTATCCAACAGCAATAGGATTTGATGGAAAAGATAGTAAATTAGAGCAGAACAAACAGCTAGACTCTTGGCTTACAATTCAAAGATCCCATGCAATTGCAAATTCTCTCCCTGTAATATCAGTCAATAGAGTTGGTTTAGAATCAGATAATAAACAAAAAATAAAATTTTGGGGAAATAGTTTTGTTTGTGGTCCTCAAGGAGAATTTATTGAGAAAGCAGGGTATACAGAACAGATATTATTCGTAGATGTCGATTTAAATCAAAGCGAAAAAATTAGAAGAACTTGGCCATTTTTTAGAGATAGAAGATATAAAGATTATGCTGAAATTAGTAGATGTTTTATAGATACATAAACTTGTTAAAGATTTTATTTATTTTAAAAATTAATACAAAATTAATAATTTCGAAAAATAAGAAAAACTTTCGCGAGCAAGATGCTCGCGTTACTATAGCTATTTTTGAGGAATGTCGAAAATTTGACAAAAAAAAATTTATAACTATAATATTCCTTAGTCACTTGGGGCGAGTGGCGGAATGGCAGACGCGCCAGACTTAGGATCTGGTGGATAAAACCGTGGGGGTTCAAGTCCCTTCTCGCCCACCAGAAAAAACAAGTTGCGGGAATAGCTCAGCGGTAGAGCATCGCCTTGCCAAGGCGAGGGTCGTGGGTTCGAATCCCATTTCCCGCTCCATATTCAAAAAACAAATCTAAAGATAACAAATTCTTCTTGAGGAGGAAACAAAAATCAGGACTGCAAAAAGAATTCAAAATGTACCGCCTTATTTATTTTCTGAAATTGATAAAAAGAAAAATATGCTTAGAGCAGAAGGTAGAGATTTAATAGACTTTGGTATAGGAGATCCAGATTTACCAACTCCTATGTTTGTAGTTAATGCGATGAAACAATTTGTAGAAGATCCAAGAAATCATAGATACCCCCCTTATGAAGGCACCTATTCCTTTAGAAAGACAGTTTCTGAGTGGTTTTTAAAAAGATTTAACGTTGCGCTAGATCCGGATAAAGAAGTAATGGCATTAATTGGTTCAAAAGAAGGAATTGCGCATCTTCCTTTCTCTTTTGTAGACGAAGGCGATTTAACAATAGTACCGAATCCGTCTTATCCAGTTTATAATGTTTCTACCATTCTTGCAGGTGGCAATCCTTATTTTGTACCTATTAACGAAGAAAACAACTTTTTACCTGAGTTTGAAAAAATACCGACTACTGTTTTGGAAAAAACGAAAATCTTATTTTTAAATTATCCAAACAATCCTACTGGAGCAGTAGCAAATCTTGAATTCTTTGAAAAGGCAGTTTACTTTGCTAAAAAGTATGATTTTCTTATTTGTCACGATATGGCTTATTCTGAAATGACATATGATAATTATGTAAGCCCTAGTTTACTTCAGGTTAAGGGAGCAAAAGACGTAGGTGTTGAGTTTCATTCTCTTTCGAAAATGTTTAATATGACTGGTTGGAGAGTAGGTTTTATTGTTGGATCTAGTTTAGCCATTAAAGCTTTGGGGATTATAAAAACAAATATAGATTCAGGGCTATTCGTAGCCATTCAACAAGCATCAGAAGTAGCATTGAGAGACGATTCTAACTTTATTGCAAAGATGAATAACATTTATGTTAAAAGACGAGACTTATTAGTAAGTGGTCTTAGAAGTTTAGGTTCTGATATAAAACCGCCTAAAGGGTCTTTCTATCTTTGGGTAAAAACTCCAAAAAATTTTGATGCAACTTCGTTCACAGAAAGGCTAATGTTGGAAACTAATATTGTTGTTACTCCTGGAAGCGGTTATGGTACAGAAGGAAATAACTATGTTAGGTTTGCTATTACTGTTAGTGAGGACAGAATCAAAGAGGCTATTGAAAGAATGAAGTCAAGAAGTATTCAATTTTAGAAACCTCAATTTTAAAAATTTGTTAAAAAGTAAATTTAAAAGAGCATTAATTTTAGAAACATATCATTCAAATGAAAACGTAGAATATTTTTTAGATGAAACAAAAGCTCTTTGTTTAACGGCTAATTTTAATCCAGTATTTTCAATTTTGCATAAATTAAGAGATAATGATTCCATCTTCTACATTGGCAAAGGTAAGGCAGAAGCAATAAAAAAGATAATTATAGAAAATGAAATCGAAACTGTTGTAATAGACGATGAAGTAAGTCCTCATTTCTTTAAGTTTCTTAGTGATTTTTGGAATGTCGAAATAATTGATAAAAGTTCTTTGATCATTTCAATTTTTGCTAAAAGAGCAAATACCAAACAAGGCAAATTACAAGTAGAATTAGCTAGATTAAATTATTTATTGTCACAAATCTCAGGTTGGGGGAAGGTCCTATCAAGGTTAGGAGGAGGAGTAGGTACAAGAGGACCTGGTGAAACAAAAAAGGAGATAGATAGGAGAGCTTTAACTTTAAAAATTAATAAATTAAAAAATGAAATAAAGTTAATTGAAAAAAGAAACAAAATTGTAAGAAAGAAGAGAAATATTTTAAATTTTCCAAATATATCTTTAGTAGGATATACAAATGTTGGAAAATCAACTCTTATGAATATTTTGACTAGTACTAATGTTTTAACAAAGGACCAGCTCTTTTCTACACTTGATACAAAAACTGCTATAATAAAGTTTGATGACGATACAAAAGTTTTTCTAACAGATACTGTAGGTTTTATAAGAAAACTACCCCATAAATTAATAGAAGCTTTTAAAGCTACTCTGCTTCAAATAAGTGAATCAGATCTTTTATTGCACGTTATAGATGCATCAAAGCCAATTGAGATAATAGAGCAGGATATTAAAAGCGTTAATAGTGTGCTTGGAGAAATAAATTCTAACGATATACCAAGTATTTTTGTTTTCAATAAAATTGATAAATGTGCAAATCTACCAGAATTGTATAAGTTTGCTGAACAGTGCAAGCCTTATTGTTTTATAAGTGCTGCAACTGGTTATGGAATAAAGAACTTATTAGATATGATAAAACATATTGTTTATCCAAATAGAATAAAGATTAAAATTTTTTTACCTCATGAAAAGACAAAGATTATTAACTTGATAAAAAGTTTTTCTGGAAGAATATTAGAAAGTGAATGGTTGGTTTCAGGAGTAAAAATTACTTTGGATATACCTCAAGATTATGCAGACTTTTTAAATGACTATATTATTTAGTCTCTATTTAAAAAAAGAAAGGAGGAAGGACAAGGGAAAACCCCAAGTCATTAAGACACCATGAAATATACTAATGAAGAATTAAATGAAAAATCAGTAAAAGAACTTAGGGTAATAGCAAAGCAAGTAGGAGTTACTGGTTATTTTATTATGAAGAAAACGGAATTGATTGAAAGAATTTTAAATGCTATAAAAAATACTGAAGAAAAAGTTCAAAAAGATATTGAACAAAAAGATATTGAAAAAGAACCAATAAAAGATAGAACCCAAAAAAAGAATACACAAGAAGTTGAAACACGTATAGAAAACAACAACTTGGAATTGTTGCTCGATAAGGTCTCTGATGCAAAAATCGAATTAAAGGGTGCCAAAAAAAAGGATAATGTTATACAATCGAATCAAGAGCAGACACAGGCCTTTACTATAGAAGAAACAAAGCCGGTTAAGTCGCAAGAAGAAGTGAATAAAAATAATTTTCAGTCTAAAGAAGTTACCACTTTTCAAAAAAAAGATTTCTATACGTTCAAAGATAAACAATATCCTAGAGATGACAAAAGAGACGATCTTGTAAGATCAAAAGGAATACTTGATATAACGCAAGAAGGATATGGTTTTTTAAGAGTAAATGGTTATAGGCCTTCGCCAAATGATATTTACGTAGCACCTTCTCAAATAAGAAGATTCGAACTTCTTCAAGGAGATGAAATTTCTGGATTAACAAGACCACCCAGGGATAGTGAAAGATATTTTAGTTTAATTAAAATTGATCATGTAAATGACATTTTACCTGAAGAGTTAAAGAATAGAAAACATTTTGAATCTTTAACTCCTGTTTTCCCTCACAAGCGCTTTAAGCTAGAAAATTCTTCAGAAGATGAATCAACTAGAATTATTGATCTTTTTACTCCGATAGGCAAAGGGCAAAGAGGTTTAATAGTTGCACCTCCTAAAGCAGGCAAAACTACTCTTCTAAAAAAGATAGCACAATCAATAGAAATTAATCATCCAGATACTCACCTTATGGTAGTACTAATTGATGAAAGACCGGAGGAAGTAACTGATTGGAAAAGATCAGTTAGGGGTGAAGTAATAAGTTCAACTTTTGATGAAGAGCAAGAGAATCATATAAGGATATCTGAATTAGCTCTTGAGAGAGCAAAAAGGCTAGTGGAGATCGGTAAAGATGTACTCATACTTATGGACTCTATTACTAGATTAACTAGGGCATACAATACTACAATACAGACTACTGGCAGAACTCTATCTGGTGGAATCGATGCTTCTGCTATCCATAAACCAAAGAGATTTTTTGGTGCTGCAAGATCTGTTGAACAAGGTGGAAGTTTGACGATATTAGCTACTTGCCTTGTAGAAACAGGAAGTAGGATGGACGATGTTATCTTCGAGGAATTTAAGGGAACTGGGAACTGGGAACTAATATTAGACAGGAAACTTGCAGATAAGAGAATTTTCCCAGCAATAGATTTAAAGAAATCAGGTACAAGAAAAGAAGAGCTTCTTTTGACTCCAGAAGAATTAAGGAAAATTTGGCATTTAAGAAGGGTATTGTCATCGAGGGAGGGCAGTGACGTTACTGAACTTATTCTTGAATATATTAAGAAAACTAAAAATAATAAAGAATTTTTAGCTAAGATAGATGAAAGAGGGGGGCAATTTTAAATAATTTTACTAGTTTTGTATACAATCAAATTCTATTTATAAGAAAATAAGTTATTGTTATGTAAAAAAATGAGTATAGATGTTGTATTTATCGGACTAATATAATAGTATATATTATAGCTTAATTATTTTTCTGAAAGGAGGATTTATGATTTTTCCAGTTGATTGGCTTCAGGTTGGAGATCAAAAGGTACAGATTGATGCTGTGGTATATTTTCTTTGGTCAATTTGGAACGGATGGATTATGGCAAC
>Ga0078972_1011391_pt1 | contig 15969 bp, 16 predicted proteins | sample YelNatPaOPGAMG01_FD_67568 | JGI IMG/M metagenome (GOLD analysis project Ga0078972, IMG submission 67568) | Hot spring thermophilic microbial communities from Obsidian Pool, Yellowstone National Park, USA - OP-RAMG-01 (SPADES assembly) (version 2) | ecosystem: Environmental > Aquatic > Thermal...
GAAATAATTAAAATTTTTATTTAAAATTAATTTTAAGTTATTAATATAATTTATAATATTTTTATCTCTCATATATAAAAATTTTTAATAATTGTAAAAAAGAAGTTAAAAAGTGGGGAAAGAAATAAAAAGAATTAAATTAAAACCTGGTAAAGAAAAATCTATTTTTCGTTTTCATCCATGGATATTTTCAGGTGCTATAAAAGAAATGTCTGAAAATATAAAAGAAGGTGAATTAGTACATGTATATAGCAGTGATGATAAATTTCTAGCAATTGGTTATTATCAGCCTAGTTCTATTTCAATTAGGATAATTACTTTTGAAAATCAAGAAATAAATGAAAAATTCTGGGAAGATAAATTTACTAAAGCTTTCAAATTAAGAAAAGAACTTGGTCTTTTTAATAATGAGAATCTTAATGTTTTTCGTCTTATTAATGCTGAAGGAGATGGATTTCCAGGACTTATAATTGATTATTATAATGGAATTCTTGTTTTTCAGGCACATTCAATTGGAATGTATTTAAATTTTGATATTTTTAAAAAAATTTTATTGGAACTTAATGATTTTAAGGTAAAAGCAATTTATGATAAAAGTTCAAGCACTTTGCCTTATAAGGCTCAATTAAAAACAAAAGATTCTTTTATCTTTGGACAAGAAGTTGATGAAATAATCGTAAATGAATATGGCAATGAATTTTTAGTTAATATTGTTGAAGGGCAAAAAACAGGTTTTTTTATTGATCAGCGTGAGAACCGTCTCCTTCTTAAAAATTTTTGTATGAATAAAAAAGTTTTAAATGCATTTTGTTATTCTGGAGGTTTTTCAGTTTATGCATTAAAAGGTGGAGCTTCAATTGTTCATAGTGTTGATAGTTCTGTAAAAGCAATTAGTCTTACAAATAAGAATATATCTCTTAATTTAAACAAATTAGGGGAAATTAACCATTTATCATTTGAAGACGATTTGTTTAATTTTATGGATAGTTTGAATGAAAAATATGATGTCATTATTCTTGATCCGCCAGCATTTGCAAAACATGTAAACGCATTAAATCAAGGACTTAAAGGTTATTTAAGGATAAATAAAAAAGCATTCGAGCATCTTAACCCTGGAGGAATATTATTTACATTTTCTTGCTCCCAAATTGTTTCAAAAGATAGTTTTAAAACTACTGTAATGCATGCTGCAGAAACTACAAAAAGAAACGTGAAAATATTATATCAATTAAGCCAACCACCTGATCATCCGGTAAGTATTTTCCACCCTGAAGGTGAATATTTAAAAGGGCTAGTTCTTCTTGTTGAATAGGATTAATTATAAATTATTAATATTTTTAATTAAAATATTAGAATAAGAAATGAATTTGATAAAAATTAAAATTTTAAAATATAAGCACTCTCTTTTTAAAAAAAATAAAAACCAAAGAAAGAGAGTGCTTATATTTACTTAAATATTAAAAATTAATAATAAAAAATAATAATCTAAAAATAATTTCAACTTTGATCCTTTAATGATTTGAAAGATCATTTATTTTAAGACAATATTTTCAGCAACTTCAACTTTTTTTGTTTGTGTAAATAATGAAACAATAATTAATACAATAAAACTAATTGGTACGGAAAAAATAGCAGGATTATTAATTTGAATTGGAGCAACTACATTCGGGATATTATATACTTCATTAAATGTTTTTTGTGACAATAAAATTAAAGTTAACGCTGATATTAATCCAATGCTTATAGATGCAATAACTCCTTTTGCAGTTGTTTTTTTCCAAAATAATATCATTATTATAGCTGGAAGGTTTGCTGAAGCAGCAATAGAAAATGCCCATCCTACAAGAAATGAAACATTCATATTTTTGAAAACCAAACCAAGAATCATAGCTATTATCCCTACGCCTATAGCAGATATTTTGCCTGCTAATACTTTCTTTCTATCTGTCATTTTTATTCCCATAAATTTGTCCATTATATCGTGAGCTACTGCCCCTGAAGATGCACATATTAATCCACTTACAGTTCCAAGAACTGTTGCAAAAGCAATTGCAGATATTATTGCAAATAATATTATTCCAAAGGATTTTGCTAAAAGTGGGGCAGACATATTATCATTTGTTAAATCAATTACTCCACCAGTCATTGCAGCTAAACCCATATATAAAGTAAGGATGTAAAAAAGTCCAATTCCTGCAATTGCAACAATAGTTGATTTTCGAGCTGCAATCGGGCTTGGGACTGTATAATATCTTATAAGAATGTGAGGCAAAGCGGCAGTACCTAAAAATAAGGCTATCATTAATGAAATAAAATCAAGCCGAGTATTTAAAGTAGCACCTTTAGCTGTATCTAATTTATAAATCCTTCCAGGCTTTAGTACTTCAGAACCAGGAGTAGGGTTTTGGTAATAAATGGTAATGGTACTTCCAGAATCTTTAATAACTTGCTTATTCCATAGAAGGACATTACTGTTTTTAATTATTCCAAAAAAGTTTAATGGATCAAGTGTTCCTGTTTTTGCAGGAGTTTTTCCTTCAATATCTAAAAGATTACCAACCTGATAAAACTTTTTTTCGTCTATTGTTCCACCATTATATAATTTCTTACCATCAGGTAACTCAACAATAAATAAAGTTTCTTCAAGGATATTTTTTTCCTTATTAACTTTCCATATACTATTGACGTTATCTTTAGATAATTCTACAAACTGCAAAATTTTACCACTATTTGAAATTTCCCAAGTTTTTATTAAATTATAACTCTTATCTTTCAATTCAATTTTTTTATTATCTAATGATTGGATTTGAATAGTTTTAAAATCATGATAAGGTACATTTCCACCTTGATCAGGTGAAGTAGAAAAACCTCTAGAAAACACTGTTATTACAAGAGCAAGGGAGAATCCGAGCAGTAAAGCTCCTTTTATAAATTGTACATAAGTCGTAGAAGCCATTCCGGCAGTTGCTACTATTATAATAACGATTGTACCAACAATTAGAACTCCTGACCAATAAGGTAAGCCAAGCAAAGGCATTATTAATGAACCTGCCCCAACCATTTGAGGGATAAGATAAAATAATGATACTATTAGAGTGCTAATCGCTACTATAAGTTTTATACCTTTATTATTGAATTTTGCATCTACAGCATCTGCGAATGTAAATTTACCTAGTCTTTTTATTGGTTCAGCTACAACAAAAAGTGCAACAATCCATCCAGCTAAATATCCTATTGAGTATAAAAAGCCATCATATCCAGATACAGCTATCATCCCACATATTCCTAAAAATGATGCAGCTGAAAGATAATCTCCAGCAAAGGCTATCCCGTTTATTGACCAATGAATTCTTCCACCAGCGGCAAAATAGCCTTCTGAAGTTCTAGCTTTTTTTGAGAAATAATAAGATATATAAAGAACAAGAATAATTATACAAATGAATATTAATATTGCCCAAAATGATGGAACATATTTCATTATTTAACCTCCTCATGCATTTTTTTCTGGATTTTTTCAAGCTTTAAAGCTTTTTCCTCAACCCAACCACACAAAGCATTGTAAATAAGAGCTAAAATAAGAGCTAATAAAATAAGGCAAAAACCAAAAACTATAGCGAGATTTAAATTTCCTATATCGGTTCCCATAATTTTTGGATTAACTACATTTAAAATAATAAAAGTTACATAAACAACTGAATAACCTAGAAACATCCATATTCCGATTTTTGATTTTAATTTTGATGTTGCTTCATCTTCTTTCCATTCCTTAGCAGGGGTGTGGTCCACTTTAGCCTCCTTTCATAAAAATTTAGATAATTAATTAATATATTGGTTATTGAACATCTATTAAAATGTTAATAACTTGGTTCAACTTTAATTTGTTGTTAATAAATTATTAACTATTATAAATTAATTTAACTTAAAGACGATAAAAATGTTAAAAAAGTTACAAAAAAAATAAATTTATAAAAAATACAAAAATTTTAAATTATTATAAAAAATAAAGCTCGAGCTTATATACATAATAAGCTCGAGCTTTATTGGTATTTATTGCCTAAAGGCAATATAACAGCAGCACGATATAAGAGGAGGTCAAAAGCATGACTAAAAATTAAATAATGTTATTTTCAATAATGTTATTTTTAATAATGTTATTTTCAATTTTAATATCGCCTTAATCCAAATCCATTTTTTAAATTATTATAGTTATGAAAATGATGCAAGTTTCCCCTGCCGAACGGCAAATTTGGCATATTATGAAATGCCATAAAACCACCTAAAATAGTAGTTGCAATCCCAGCTAAAAAAATTAAACCTAAAACTGAAGAAACAACTATTGCGGTAATTTTAGCCCATTGATATTTTTTTATAGCAAAAATAACCCAAAATACTACTGTAAGAATTACAAAAATTGCAAATGCCGCAAAAAATGCAAATCTTAAAATAAATAATATTGGGAAAAAGTTACCATAAAACATAGTGTTAATCATATAAAACATCCTTTCATAAAATTAAAATTTTTATTATATTTTTTAATTTTTTATTATATTAAAACAAAAAAATGAAGAAAAAATGGAGATTATTATTATTTTTATTTATTAAAAAATTAACCTATAAGAGAATTTTTTAATTATTATCAACTTTATTGTTGTTATGATCAAATAAATTATTATTGATATTAATATTATTATTAATATTAGCAGTATTTGAATTTGAAATATTTAATAATTTATCTGATATTTGAGATAATTTTTTTATTTCATTATCAATTAACTCAATAGTTTTTTCATAATCTTCTTTTGTTGCATTTTTATTTAATCTTAAGACATCTATATTTGTTTTTATAATAGTAAGAGGAGTGTTTAATTCATGCGATGCATTTTCTATAAAATGCTTTTGATTATCAAAAGATTCTTCCAGTTTATCTAACATATTATCAAATGTTTGAGACATTTTAGCTATTGCATCTTTTCCTTTAATATTGAGTCTTAAATGTAGTTTTTTTTCATCTATTTCCTCAACATTTTTAGTTATGTAATTTATTTGATTTAAAGTTCTTTTTAAAAATAAAAAACCACCTGATGCTGCGATTAAAATAATAAATATAACACCACCAGATAATGCAACAACAATTCTAAACATTACAGGTGATCTTAAAATAATTAAAGGTGGTAACGGTGAAAAAATTGGGAATGGTAATTTTTCTCTTTGCCAATTTTTATTAAATTCTTCAATATTTTTTATAGTAGTTTCTTTTAAACCTGTATTCTTTCTTAAATCATGAATAAATCTTTCGCTTCTTAAATTAGTTTTAAATAACATTAAGAGTAATAAAGAATATAAAATTAGAGAAATAATTATAATTATGACAAATGTCAGTGTTATTTTTTTATTAAAAGATAATTTTATTTTCATTTATTTTCCTTAATTCTGTAACCTGAGCCATATACTGTTTCAATTATGTCTCCACTTTTACCTAATTTCTTTCTAAGATTTTTTATATGAGTATCCACAATATTGCTAAAAATATCAGCATTTCTATCCCATGCATGCTCTAGTATTTGGTTCCTGCTTAAAAGCTGGCCTTTATTTCTTAAAAGATATTCAAGCACCATGTATTCTTTTTTTGTAAGTTCAATTTCTTTTGAATCGACCATTACTTTTTCTTGGTCAATAAATAGTTTAATATTACCAGCTTGCAGGATATTTTCTTTTACTTTAGAGTTTCTTCTAAGAAGTGCTCTTATTCTCGCAAGAAGAACAGAAAAATCAAAAGGCTTTGTTAAATAATCATCTGCACCGTAATTTAAGCCATTTACAATATCTTCATCTTGTTTTTTGGCTGTTAACATTAAAATATAAGCATTATTTCCATCTTGTCTGATTTTTTTGCATACTTCTTCACCTGGTATATCAGGGAGCATTAAGTCAAGTATAATCACATCATATTCATATTGTTGTGTTAAGTTGTAGCCCGTTTTCCCATTATAAGCTACATCAACACTAAATCTATGATATTCAAGACCTTTTTTTATAATATCAGCTATTAATTTTTCATCTTCAATTATTAAAACTTTCATTTCATTTTTAATTTAATCACTCGTATCTCAAAGATTCAATAGGATTTAATCTAGCAGCTCTCATAGCTGGAACAATCCCAAATATTAAGCCAATTAAAGTTGAAAAAGAAAGAGCCAAAATAATTGGTGTGGTAGTTATCGCAGTATTCATTCCAGCAAATTTTTTTAATAAATAAGATATTATAACTGCAAAGATTATCCCTACAATACCACCAGTAAGACTTAAAACTATGCTTTCAGTTAAAAATTGAGTTAAAATATCTTTATTTTTTGCACCAATAGCTTTTCTAATTCCTATTTCTCTTGTTCTTTCTGTTACAGAAACAAGCATTATATTCATTATGCCAATACCTCCTACTAGTAAAGAAATTGCTGCTATTCCTGCAAGCATAAGTGCTAAAGTATTAGTAACAGAACTCATGGTTTCTAACATTTGAGATGGGTTTCTAATATCAAAATCATTAAGTTTACCAGGAAGTATATGATGCTGTTGGCGTAAAATATTTGTTATTTCGCTTGTTGCTTGATCCATTATACTTTCATCTCTTACTTGAGCGATAATATTATTAACAGTAGAAAGGCCATATAATTTGTTTTGAGCTGTAGTAATAGGTATTACAATCATTAGATCTTGATTTTGCCCAAACGCATTAGACCCAAGTGGTTGTAAAACACCAACAACGGTAAAATTTTGTTTATCAATCTTTATATTTTGCCCTATAGGATCAATTCTCCCGAAAAAATCATCAACAACCTGCTGTCCAATTACAGCAACATTAGAAGAATTAGACACATTACTTTCATTAAAAAAATTACCTTCACTAACTTTATAATTTCTAATATTAAAAATATCATCTGTTGAAGCTAATATTGATACTGCTTCGCTTGTCCCTAAATATGTAACTGTGGAAGATCTTTGTATAATTGCTGCAACACCTGTTAAAGTGTTAGCATTTTCTTTTAAAGCTTTATAATCTGATAAATATAAATCTCCTCTTACAGTTGCAGTACTTACAGTTGCAGTACTGCTTCTATAAAATCCTGCTCCACCACCAAATCTGGTAGTATCTCTACCTGGTTCAATGGTTAGTAGATTTGTGCCCATGCTCTGAATATTTGATACAATCGAACTTTGTGCCCCTGAACCTATAGCCATTATAATTATTACAGCACCAACTCCAATAATAATTCCAAGCATTGTAAGAAAAGACCTTAATTTATTTAAAAATAAAGCTTGAAAAGCAACTTTTATATTTTCTAATGACCTTTTCATTTTTTATTTTCTCCTAATTTTTAATTTAGCTTATCCTCAAGTTTTGGCATTTCTGCTAATTTTTTTATTGCATTAATGGGATTTTCAACTTTTTCTTCTTTAAAAATTATTCCATCACGAACATAAATAATTTTACTAGTGTGCATAGCAATGTCTAATTCATGAGTAACTAGAAGAATTGTTCTTCCTTCTTTATTTAATCCTTGAAATATTGCCATAATTTCTTCACCAGTTACTGAATCAAGATTTCCTGTTGGTTCATCAGCTAAAATTATAGCAGGATCGTTAATTAAAGCTCTTGCAATAGCTACTCTTTGTCTTTGACCTCCTGATAGTTCGCTTGGTTTATGTTTTTCCCATCCAATAAGATTTACAGCTTTTAAGGCTTCCATAATTCTTAATCTTCTATCTTTAGGATTATTTTTATTTTTAGAAGAATAAATTAATGGGAGTTCAATATTATTAATAATATTGCTTCTGGGTAAAAGGTTAAATGTTTGAAATACAAAACCTATTTTTTTATTTCTGATTTCTGCTAATTTATTATCATTTAACTTTTCAACATTAATTTCTTCAAGATAATAAGTTCCTGAAGTTGGAGTATCAAGACAACCTAAAATATTCATAAGAGTTGATTTACCAGAGCCAGAAGGTCCCATTATTGCTACAAATTCTCCTTCATTTATAGTAAGATTTATACCTCTTAATGCTCTTACTTTAACATCACCTATCTTATATATTTTGGTTATATCTTTAACCTCTATTACTTTTTTATCCATTTTTTATCCTTAAATTTTTGTAATTAAAAATTTATATTGAACAAATTTTAATTTTATCTATTTGTGTTAGTAACATTACTTGTATTATTAGTAGTATTATTAGTTCTATTTGTATAATTAGCATTAGTGTTATTAGTAGAGCTAACATTTGTTAGAGATTTAATGTTAGAAGTTATCACTATATCTCCTTCTTTTAATCCTGATTTTATTTCAATGAAATTATAATTACTTATACCGGTTGTAACTTCTACTTTTTTTATAGAATCAGCTGTGATATCTTTTGGGTTAATTGTTGTAATTGTAAAATTATTAGCATTTTGTGAGAAATTAAAGCCACCACTGGTACTATTTGTATTATTGGTTGTTCTTCTAAATCCTGTTGTATTAGTAGCACTCGGATTATTTGTATTTGTGTTTGATTTTGCCTTTGATGTAGAAGTGTTTGTTTTATTTGTACTTGGTGGGTTAACCAAGACATCTACGTATTCTTTACCGTTTTCTTTATAAACTGCTTGTATAGGAACCATTAAAACATTATCTGCTCTTGCAGTTATAACAGTTAAATTTGTTGATAGACCATATAATAATTTAATATTATCAGTTTTATCTAGTTTAACTTTTATTTCATATGAAGTAATATTATTTGAAATAGTAGGAGCTGATGAGATTGATATAACTTCGCCATTAAATATTTGGTCAGGATATGCATCAAAATTAACTGTTGCCTTATTGCCAATTGCTACTTTTGGCATATCTGTTTCATTTACAGTTGATGTTATTATGAAATCTTTACTAGCAATTGTAATAGCAGATGAACCCGCATTAGCTATTTGACCTGTTTGATAAGTAGAAGATAATATTACACCATCAAAAGGTGCAACTATTGTATCATTATCTAAATTTTTAGATACTTGCTCAAGATTTAATTTAGCAAGTTCTACTTGTTTTTGTGCAGAGTCAAGACTTATTGCAGATGATTGAATTTTTTGTAATGCTTGTTCTTGATTAAGTAATGTGTTCCAATAAGTAGAGGATTGATTAATTAAAGAATTTTCATATGCAATTCTTGCCTCTTCATTGCTTGCTCTTGCTTGAGCATCTGCTTGATTTAATGCTGCAATTGCCGAATTTAATGCATTTGTTGCACTTGCTACTGCAGAATCTCGAGAAAGATAAGCGCTTTGGTAAGCATAATTATTATCAGTTGTAGAATTTGCATTTAACTTATCAGCTGCTTGGTTTAAAGCAATTTGTGCCTGAGCTATTGAATAATTATATGAGTCTTGAGCTTTTTTTACTGCAAGTTGAGCATTTTCTATTGATGCATTCCCATTATTTTCAGTATTATTTATACTATTTTGCGCAGATTGTGTAGAATTTTGTGCTAACTGATTTTGAAGCTGGGCTAATTGTATAGCAACATGATTTGCATCTAAAGCTGCTTGATAATTTATCCTAGCTTCTTTTAAAGAATTTTGAGCATTCTCAACATTAATTTGAGCTTGAGCTACAGTATTTTTTAAATCACTATTATCAACTTTTAATATTACATCGCCTTTTTTAACTTCGTTTCCGACATTAATAGATTGTAAAACTTCGCCTGAAATCTTAGGTGAGAGTATTAGTGTTTGAGCCGAATCTACGGTTCCTGTTGTTGAAATTGTTTGGATAATATTTCCTCTGCGTACTACTGCAGTTTCAATTCCAGTTGATGAAGTTTTTGTATTGGCTGTAGTTCCAAAACCAAATCTACCTCCTAATGCTTGACAGCTGGATAAACTTATTGACAAAAAAACTACTCCTATTACAGCTATAATTGTAAAAAATAAGCCAAAACCTTTTTTTCTCTTCATATTTGCCTCACTAAATACATTAAATTTCTATAATATTTTTTATTTTTCTTCTTTTATAAATATTTTCTTAGTTTATTTATTAAGCTTTTTTAAAATTTTTATTATTTTATTAAAAATTTAAATTTTTAATAAAATAATATACAATACAAAAATGAAGAAAAGATGGAGAAATCTTAAAGAAATAAAAAATTAAGAGGATTTATTATTTTTAGTTAAAATTTGTAAATAAAATTTTATAATAATTTTATAATAATTTTATAATAATTTTATTATAATTTATTATAATTATAAAAGATATAAAAGATTATTTAAAACTGCCATTATCATCATTATTATTATTAAAACCTTTATTTAAACCATTAGTAATTTCAGTAGAATTATTTAAATTAGCATTAGAATTAGTACTGCCATCATTGTTTTTAGAATTAATAGCTTGGTCAATATTATTTTGTTTATTAAAACTATTAATATCTTGTTCATTATTTTGTGTTTGGTTATAAGAATTAGAATTAAAATTATTTTTCATAGTATCAATAGGTTCATTCACATTAGTATTAAGTTCTGTTGGTAAATTATTTGACGTAGATGAAGTTGTATCTTGGTTAATATTACTGTTTCTTGGACCATAACGTTTTCTATATCTATTTTGATATTGCATCTTAATAATATTAATTTCATTATTTATTTTTTGCTTATCCTGATTATTTAAATAATTATGTTCATTGCATTTTTTATATTCATAATCAATGCTATTAAGTAAATTATTTATTTCTATATCAGAGAGAATAATATTTTTATTTAATATAATTGTAGCTTCATTAATTCTATTATTTAAAAATTTAAAATGTAGTTTGCCTTGTTTTGAATAAGGAGTAAAACTTAATTGGATAACTTCAGCTGATTTTTTTACATTATATAATACATCGCCAGGTATGCTATTTTGTGAGGCAAATACTGTACCTGTGTATGAAAATGTTAAAAATAAAAATGCAGAAAGAAAAACAATAACAGGTTTTAAAAAAGGCTTTTTAAATTTTGAAGATTTATATGAATTATAATTATTTATAAAAAGATTTTTATCATATTGGTTTGTGTTTTGAGTAATTTTTTCAAATAAGCTATTTTTAAATTCATCTGTTGGTTCAATAGTTTTTAAACCTTTTATGTTGTTTATAGTGTTTAGATAAAGCTTAATATCATCTTTATAATAATCAAAAATTGGAAATTTTTTGAAACAGTAATCTGCATCATAACCTTTATCTATTAAGCTTATGAATTTGTTAATTACTTTTTCTTTATATTTTATTGTATTTTTTCTAAACATTTATTTATTTAACTCTTCTTTTATATATTTTAAAGTTCTAAAATTCATTGTTCTTAATGCAGATTGTTTTTTATTTAAAATAGAACTAATAGTTTTATAATCTAACTCGTCAACGTATTTTAACAATAAAATTTTTTTTTGCTCATCAGTTAATTTGCTTAATAAGCTTAAAAGTTTTTCATTTTTAAATTGAAATTCATTTTCCAAAAAGTTTTCTTCTTTAATAAAATTAATATCTTTTAAATCTTCTTCATTTGTTAACTCAATATATTGTTCAAGAGATATGTTAGACTTGTTTTTATTTTCCTTTCTGAAATAGTCAGTTATTGTATTTTGTGCTATCTTATATAACCAAGATTTAAAGGTAGCTGAATTTAAATTAGATTTTCTAAGATTATTATATACTTTTATGAAAATCTCACTTGTAATATCTTCAGCTGTTTGTTTGTTTAATATCTGAAAAAAGACAAATCTGTAAATGTTTGATAAAAAGTGGTGATAAATTTTTTCAAAATAAGCTTTATCACCACTTTTTTTAAATAGTTTCAAATATAAATTCAGTTCACTGTCGTCCATTAACTATAATAATCTACTGTAAAAATATTAAATTTAAAATATAAAAAGCATAAATAAATTATTTTTTAATTTTTATTTATATTTTATATATTATTACAATTTTGCTCAAGTTTTGCAGTTTTAATGTTATTGTTTAATAAATTTTTAAAATAACATATGATAGTTTTCCAGTTTAATATTAAGTGAAATACTACCAGTGCTATTATTAACAAGCCTGTCCAGTCATGAATTAATCTTAAAGAGCTTCTGCTTGTAAAATTTAATAAACCAATACTTCCTGCTCTTCCATGAGCTCCACCGCCACTACTAAAAAGTAGCATTAAAGCTGTTATTATATTAAATACAAATGATATTATTAAAAATATATCAATTGTAAATTTAGTTTTAATTTTTAATTTATTATTATTTATATTCATCTAAACTCCTTCTTATTAATTATTTATTTGGTTGTTTTGAAATCTGTTTCTTAACATGTTTTGTTGATTTAAATCATCACAATGATTATTTTGTGTTTGATTTTGATTATTATATCTATAAGAGTAACAATTTTGATTTTCATAACATCTATTATAATTATTACAGTTTGCATTATTATTCTGATTATTTAATTGGTTTAATTGCTTGTTTTGTAATCTTTGAGTATAACGATTTGTTTGTGAAAATCTATACTGATAGCAGTCTGTGTTACAATCATTACTATTAACACAATTTTGGCAATCTTGGTTATTTAACCTATTTTTATAATTTTGATTATTATTACTACTATTATTAGCATTTTTTGATATCACACTATTTTTGTAATCAAGGTTATGTTTTACTCCTGACTCTTTTTGATAAGCGTATAAAAATCCTGCAGAAGTTGTAAATACAACTGCACCAATAATAATTCCTAAAATAATTTTTTTTAACATTTTTTATCCTCCTTTAAAATTTTTATTGTTAATTTAAGATAATTTTACTTATCTATTACTTAATAACGTAATTGTTTTAAGAAATGTTACATTCAAAAGAATATTTATTTGTAATTAAATTAAATTTATTGATAAATTTTTAAAAATATTTATAATGTTAAACTAGTCTAACTTTATAAAGCAAAACTAAATTAATTAAAGAAATAATATAAATGAAAAATTAATAAAAATTTTAAAAGAAGGAAGTTATTTAATTTGGAACAAACAAAAAAAAGCTTCATATCATTAGCTAACGCACAAGTTAATAAAAAATATAAAATTGAAAAATTAATTGGCGGTAATTTTTTTAATATGCGGGTTTTATCACTGGGTCTTATACCTGGAGAATATATTAAAGTTGTTAATCAATATGGAAGAGGTCCTATAACAGTTTATGTTAAAGGTAATAAAATTGCACTTGGTAGGGGAGCTGCTTCTAAAATTATTATAAGTGAGGTAAGTTAAAAAATTATAACAATAACAGAAAAGTAAAAAAATAATTTATAAATTACGTGTTTAGAACGATAAAATAAATCTATTTAAAATAAATCTATTAAAAATAATAACTAATGATGATTAATTATGAGAAATAATATAATTAATATACATAAAAATAATAAAAATAATAACTTAATAAATAATATTAATGATAATGAAAACGATAATAATATTATAAATGATAAGGAATTTTCCATTGCTTTAGTGGGGAGCCCTAATTCAGGCAAAACTACTATTTTTAATGACATAACTGGAAGCAAACAACATGTAGGAAATTATCCTGGCGTAACTGTTGAGTATAAAACTGGTAAAAGAAAATATAATAATTATTTAATAAATGTTATTGATTTACCTGGGATATATTCTTTGACAGCTTATTCAATGGAAGAAATTGTTGCTAGAGATTATATAATAAACAAGAAGCCTGACATTATTGTAAATGTAGTTGACTCTTCAAATCTTTCAAGAAATCTATATTTAACTACTCAATTAATTGAGTTAGATGTACCAATGGTAATTGTTTTTAACATGTCTGATATGTTAGAGAAAACTACAAATAGTGTTAATTTAGCTTTGCTTTCACATTTATTTGGAGCACCCATTGTTTTAACTGTAGGTCATAAAAATGAAGGCATAAAAGATTTACTTGATGCAATTATTGAAGTTTATGAAAAAAAATTTATTGAGAAGCAAGTATTAATAAAATATCCTGATGAAATTGAAAATGAAATTATCAAAATACAAAACCTTTTAATAAAAAATCAAGATAATGTAAAACAATTTAATACAAGATGGCTAACAATAAAATTACTTGAGCAAGATAAAGAAGTACTTTTATATTTAAGAAATACTTTAAAAAAAGAAGATTATAATAAATTAGAAAAACAATTAGATTTATCTTTAAATCATATTAAAAATATTATGCGTGATTCAGCTGAAATACTAATAGCTCAAGCACGATATGGCTTTATTAATGGTGCATTAAAAGAAGCAATAATTGAAAAAGAAAATAATGAAATATCTATAAGCGATAAAATTGATGCAGTTTTAATTAATAAAATATTAGGACTTCCTTTTTTTATTATTATAATGTGGGTGATGTTTCAAGTTGTTTTTAAACTTGGAGACTACCCAATGAATTGGTTAGCTTTAGGATTTGAAAAATTATCAAATTTTTTGTCTGTTGCACTTCCTGAAGGTTTATTAAAATCTTTATTAATTAATGGAATAATTGGGGGAGTTGGTTCTGTTCTTACTTTTACTCCAAAAATGATGCTTCTTTTTATATTTATTGCAGTATTTGAAGATAGTGGTTATATGGCAAGAGCTGCATTTATTATGGATAGAATAATGCATAAAATTGGACTTCATGGGAAATCTTTTATACCGTTGCTTATTGGATTTGGCTGCACAGTTCCAGCATATATGAGTGCAAGAACTCTTGAAAATAAAAGTGATAGATTAATAACTATGCATATAAATACATTCATGAGCTGTGGGGGAAGACTTCCAATTTATATTCTTTTTGCTGGAGTATTTTTCCCAAAGAGTTCAGGAAATATTATTTTTTCAATATATTTAATAGGTATTTTAATGGCAATTGCAATGGCAAAATTACTTAGAGTAACTAGATTTAAAGGTGAAGAAGAACCTTTTGTTATGGATTTACCTCCTTATAGAATGCCAACTGTTAAGGGAGTATTTATTCATATGTGGGAAAGAACATGGCTTTATATAAAGAAGGCAGGTACTGTAATTTTAGCAATCTCTGTTTTAATGTGGGTTTTATTTACTTTTCCGATGATAGGAAATAATTACTCTCAAAACTTTAATAATCAGTTAAAAGATTTAAATAATTCTTATACTATAGGGAAAATAAGCAAAGAAACTTACGATAATGAAGTTTTAAAAATCAAGCAACAAATGGATGTTGAAAAAATTAATTATTCTATGGCAGGGAGAATAGGCCATTTTATTGAACCTGTTTTTAAACCGTTAGGATTTGACTGGAGACTTTCTTTATCATCTTTGGCTGGTATTGCTGGTAAAGAAATGGTAGTTTCAACATTAGGAACATTATTTAGCATCACACAATCAGATAAAACTCCTATGAATTTTAAAGATTCAATTGCGAAGCAATATAATCCATTAACTGGGTATAATTTTATGCTTTTTTCATTATTATATTTTCCTTGTATAGCAAGTTTAGCTGTGTTTAAAAGAGAAGCTGGAACAAAAGAAATGATTTTTCAAATTGTTTTTACTTTATCTTTAGCATGGATAGTTTCATTTATAGTTTTTCAAATAGGTAGATTATTTATATAAGAAAAAACATAAGATAAATTAAAAGAAGTGATAATAAATAATGTATAAGATTTTTGAAATAGTTATAGTAGTTATTATTATATTAGTAGCTCTAGTAATTTTCATTTTAAATTTAAGGCAACAACTTAAAGGGAAATGTTCTTTTGGAAATTCATGTGAATCTTGCAAGATTAAAGATACTTGTACAATCATTAAAGATAATAATAAATTAAAAGATAAAAAATAAATAAAAATAAATAAAAATAAAAAATTAATTAAAATAAAAAATTAAATATTTAATAGAAAATTTTTATTAATAAAATTAAAAATAA